>ENA-OQBV01000907-OQBV01000907.1-human-gut-metagenome-genome-assembly--contig:-NODE-907-length-16021-cov-3.104379_pt1 | contig 16021 bp, 14 predicted proteins | sample MGYA00242750_ERZ504559 | MGnify/ENA primary metagenome ERZ504559 (study PRJEB26092, sample SAMD00036230) | human gut metagenome | host: Homo sapiens | study: EMG produced TPA metagenomics assembly of...
GCGGAAGATACACAGCTGTCTGGACAAATTTCTTGAACGCTGCATTTCTTACCTCATTCATGATCAATGCCAGGATGATCGGAGCCGGGAACGTCAATAAAGAAAGTCCACTGATGATCAGCGTGTTCTTCAACATGTTGTAAAACTTCGGATCCTGGAATAAATGTCTGGAAATGTTCCAATCCAACCCACGGACTTTTCAGCAGTCCCAGATGCGGGTTGTAATCCTGAAATGCCATGAGCAAGTTCCTCATCGGCAGATAATTCATAAAGAATAAGAGGACAATTCCCGGAATTCCCAGGAAATAAATCCAGCGATATTCGTACATCAGCTGCCGTAAAGACTTCTTCGTGGCTACCATTTTTGTTTTGTTCTTAGCCATTTACTTTTCCTCCCTGTTTTCATTCGCAACTTTTTCATATTCGATTCCATTTGCGTTTGCTTTAATAAAAGTATAAAAATTTTTATAAGATTTTTATATAGTAAACATTCAAGCTTTTTGAACAAATTCTAAATATTTTTAAAAATTTAGTGTTTTTTTGTCTTTATCTTCCAACGTTTAGCGCTTACATTAACACTTTTCGGGGATTTTTCCTACTTTTGTTGGCACTGCTTTCCAATCCATTGACTTCTTTTTTTCCTTCTCTTTTATACTAGGATTTAGAATAAGTGCAAAAATATGAAATTTTGTTCTATTTTTGTTATTGGAATCTAAAGGAGGAGTGTTTCATGTATCAGTTGTTATCGTAGATGATGAACCTTTGTTCTTGAAGACTTAAAAAAAATCGATTGACTGGGAAGGCTCCAATTTTGAAATCGCATATGCGGATACAGATCCGCAGCATGTTCTTTCCTTATATCCACTCCCATACGGTCGATCTTTTGATCACGGACATCAATATGCCGGAAATGAGCGGACCTACCCTGATCACAGAAGCCAAAGCCATCCAGCCGCTTTTGTCGGTTCTGGTTTTGTCTGCTTATGATAACTTTGAATATGTACGGACTGCACTGAGAAACGGTGCGGAAAACTATCTGTTAAAACCATTAAATCCGGAAGAACTGCTGGAATCCATTCAGTCTGTTGCCAAACATTTGAAAGAGAGGAATACACTTTCGAATACGTATGGTTCTTCCATGCTGACATTCCGCAGTCTGTTCACAGAAAACTGGGTGAAAGGAACACTGGACAGCGCCGATTTTCTGACCCGCGCTGAACTGCTTGGCATCAATCTGTCCCTGAATAATTACACCGTCTGTATTTTTTCTTCTACAGACGCCAACGCACAGAAAATGTCTTCTTTGTTTGACTGGCTTCTGGCCTCCTGTATCGGAAAGTTCCAGAGTCATTTCTATTTTGAGACGCCGACCTGTCTTGTGTGTATTTTAAGCGGCACTGATTCTGCACCGGATATGGAGCAATTCCTTGCCGATCTGAATACCGTGCGCGGTCTGTTTCCATTTTCTTTTTTTGTGTCTGTCGGAAATACCGTGGACAATTACGAAGATGTCAGCGAAAGCTACCGCAATGCTCACAGCTATCTGTTTCTGAAGCATACCGAAATGAAGGAACTGATCTGTTCTTCGCTGCTGCTTCCACTGTCCGTTCACACCGTCATCGAACAGAATTTTTTCTGCAGTGCCTTTGGATACTTATTTTAAACCAGGTAATGGATGCTTTTAATCCTTCTCTTGATACCCGGAAACGTATGGCATTTCAGCTTACCGTGATCAACCACGGATTGTCTCAGACAAACTTTGAGAAAAACAGACCCCAGGAACTGCTTGCGCTTTTAAAGGAAATTCCGGGAAGCGGAAAATATTTTCATGAGATCCAGGCATATTTAAAACAGTTCATTTCCACCTGTTACCAGATATTAGCGAATCTTCAGTCCGCCCAGAGCAGCCAGTATCCCTGTGTAGATGCTGTCATCGACGCCATCCATGAATTTTCAAACAAAGAGATTTCGTTAAAGACACTTGCCTCCCAGCTGAATATGCACCCGTCTTATCTGGGGAATATTTTTCACCAGCAGACCGGATACTATTTTAACGATTATCTGAACGAAGAGCGTCTGAAATACGCTGCGGAACTGATGAAAGAAACCGGATTAAAGATGAAGGAGATCGTGGATCAGTCCGGATTTTCCAGCCAGACTTACTTCAATCGCCTGTTTAAACGAAAATACGGAACGTCTCCGCTTGCCTGGCGGCGTGAAATGAAAAGTAAAGAATTTGTCGGATGATGTGAATGCTTTTGAAAAAAGGAGCTTCCCATCAGAAGGTATATTTTGAAATACACCCCTTTGATGGGAAGCTTGAATTTTTCACCTTATGCATCCTTCATTTCCTGAATGAATTGAAAAATCAGAGATTCCTCTTCTTCCAATGCATCTGCAATGTCCGGGATGGAATACCCCTTTTGCCAGTTTTCTTTTGGATTTGTTCTTTCAGAAGTGCCTCTCGTCCCTCTTCCCAGGAAGCTTCCCGTTCCTGTCTCATATGTTTTTCCTGATCATATTCGTAGATACTCACTGATTTCGCCTCCGCTCGATTTTGTTTTAAAAATTCTGCCAGAATGTCTTCTTTTATGCATTCTGTAATCGCCTGTTCCACAGCCTCTTCAATGGGAATGGTTCTGGCATACTTTCGGACTCTTTCCGTATATTCGGAATAGTCGTTCAATGATTTACACATCCCCTTTAACTTTTCATTATGTCCGCGATTGATATTCAGCATAATTGCCTTCAGTTCCAATGCCGGATCCTCTTCTTCCATTCGGTATACGTCAGACAGCTTCAGGATGCTCCGATCAGGCTGTTCTTTGTCTCCGTTGTAAAAGATAACGAACTGAGGGGACGGAATCCGGACGAATTTCGAACCATATAAATTCTCGTCTTTTGTCATCCCGGAGTACAAATCTGAAATGTAAAATAAATACCGCAATGGCAGATTCGGACTGTAGGTGGACTGGTGCTCATACAGCGATAAACGGGAATCAATCAAAAACGATACGTCATTATGCATGGACATATAGATTGCATTCTCCAGAGTGTTGATCTCTAAAAGCTCCGGATCTTCATAGTGTCGTCCGCTGATTGCATTATACAGTTCCAGCAATTCTTTCTTATTGCTGTAGAGCATGGCAAATATTTTGGATTTGTACAATCTGTTTACGGGCTGTGTTGGTGTGTTCTGGTTCATAAGTAGACCTCCTTTATTGGAATTGGATGCAGGAGGTTTCCTATTATATCTTTTTTCTTAAAAACCCCTCTGCTGTTTTAGATTGAAAACAAAGCATAGAGATTTTCTGAAATGATATTAGAATAACAGATGCGGTATCGTTCCGCTTGAAAAACCAGAAATAGTATGCTTTTTTAGTATTGTAGCACAGAGTCCGAAAAATAAAAAGTATCATGATATAATTTATAAGATTTTTTCTCACTGTTTCTGATTGATCAAATACCAGTTATACCCTTCAAATACAAGATTTTGTATCGTTCCATGAAAAACAGGCTCCAATGACTCCTCAAACCATTTTATCGCTTTCTCAAGTGACTGTCCGTTTTCTTCTACTTGAGCAATCACATTCGACTGTGTGATCATAAAACGGATAAATGCTTCTTTGCTCATCGGTACTACATTTGTATAAGTTTCCTGTTTACAATTTTCTCCATTATTGATACCATTTTACCTGTGCACGATACATTTTTGCATAATATCCATCTTTTTCCATAAGTTCTCGATGGCTTCCATCTTCAATCAATTTTCCATCGCGAAATACCAAAATACGATCCACCACAGACGTAATCCCCAACCGATGTGAAATGAGAAGTGTTGTCTTATCTCCTGTAATTTCTGCAAAATCTTTATATAATTGTGCCTCAGCCATCGGATCCAGTGCGGATGTCGGTTCATCCAGAATAATAATCCTTCCTTGATTTCTATATGCTGCTCTGGCAAGAGCGATCTTCTGCCACTGTCCTCCTGAAAGATTATTGCTGTTCTCTGAAAAACTTCCAATCTTACTGTCAAGTCCCAACTGCTGCTGATTAATTACCGCATCAACATGTAACTCTTTTAACAGCTGATTTAATTCCTCATCTGAACTTGTTCTTTCAGGATCTGATACGGTAATATTATTTCTCAGTGTATCTTCATAATGTGCAAAATCCTGAAATACAACCGAAATAGAATTTCTGATTTTTTCTGGTTCTGCTTCCATGGATTCTCCACCTACCTTTATGCTTCCACTATCAGGCTGAAGCATACCGCAAAGCAAACTGATAAACGTTGATTTTCCAGATCCATTGTCACCTACAATCGCTATTTTTTCTCCATCTTGAATAGAAATCGAAACATCCGATAAGGCCTGTCGTTCGGCTCCAGAATACGTGAAGCTTACATGTTCGCACTGAATATCTCCCTTTTTAATCATTTCTGTTTCTTTTTTTCGATTATCCTTCGGTAAATCCTGAAGATAAAAAAATTCCTGCATATATGGCAATGTACTTAAAAAGCCGGCTGTTCCGACAAAAAGATTGGAAGCGGCTGTCTGCATCTGACCGGTTAAGGAAAACACCATCGTAAACAACCCCAGTCCCAGTCCCGGATTTTCATAAATCTGCCATGCTGTAACAAGGAGGACTGCCGCATAAACCATATTCCGCATCACATCTGCCACCCCATTCATCAGGGTATGCTTTGTCAGAAGTTCTCGCTTTTCTTTACAGTGGCTGTCTGCAAATGCATGCCAGCTGCTTTAAAAGATATGGATATAAGCCATAATGTCTCAATTCCTGTATGATGTTTTTCCTCGGCCATCAACCCATAATAGAGTAATGACCATCGCACCTTTTTCTGACCAGTGAAGATTCCGAAAAAATGTCTCATTATTTTGCTTGTATGTAATCCAGGCTGCCGGAAAAGTGGTAAAAATAATCAAAACAACAATCCAGGGATTTACCGCCCATAAAAGTACTATAATACTGACAAACGTAATTGTTGTAGTAAGAAGGTTCATCACCATGGATACACTTCGTATCGTCTGCTCTCCTGCAAACTTATTCACCATTTCCAACCGTTCCTGAAACTTATCTTCATTTTCAATATACGGATAACAGACCTCACACTTACACTTCAAAAGTGTTCTTTTTAATTCACGGGTGCCCCTTACCTGATCTTCCTCATCTGTATATTGTCTCAACGCCTGCATGCACAGCTGTATCAGGAAAAAAATCACCAAAACTAACAACAGCTCCAGACAGGAGGCAACGGTACTTCCGCCACTTTGCAGCCGCAAAAGTTCATCTGTAAATGCCTGCAGCCTTTTTGCAATCAATGCTGGTAAAAACGCTGCCGGTATTCCCAAAATCAGAACAGCCTTAGACAACCTGGATTTTATTTGCAGACTCATTTTAACAGCACGAAATGCCGTCTTTCGCTTACTCTGTTTCATATGCCGCATCCTCCTTCTTCACATCATACCATTCTGCCTGACTCTGGAAAAATTCCAAATAGATCCCCTGTTTTTCCATCAGCTCTTCATGGGTTCCTACTTCTGCCATGTTTTCCCTGATCCATTACAAAAATCCGATCTGCCAATCGTGCAAATCCAACTCTGTGGCTGATCAATATTGCTGTTCTTCCTTGAATTTTTTCCTGAATGGCAGAAAACTGTTCCATCTCCGCAATCGGATCCAATGCGGATGCAGGTTCATCAAAAATCAGGACATCTTTGTCACTCATATGCGCTCTGGAAACTGCTACCTTTTGCTGCTCACCTCCGGAAAGATTGACACTTCCTTTTTTCACTTTTTTCAAAAGCCAGGTCTCCATTCCTTCCGGAAGCCGTTCTAGCAGCTTCATCCCTCCGCCTTTCCGAAGCGCCTCTGTAATTTTTTCTCTGTTTTCGATATTCTTAAGGTCCCCGTACCCTACATTTTCACGAAGGGACGCATGAAATAAAGCAAAATCCTGAAAAAACATACCAATGCTCTGATTGATTTTTCCTCTTTGATACGTTTTATAAGATTTTCCCTTAAACAGCAGTTCTCCCTGGGTTGGCTGATACAACTCCACAAGAAGTTTGACTAACGTACTTTTTCCACTTCCGTTGAGTCCCACCAGGGCAATCGTTTCCCCTTGGTGAATCTGGAAATTCAAATGGTGAAGTACTTCCCGCTTATCGTCATAAGAAAAACAAAGATCCTTTGCTTCAAATACAATTGGACAATCTGCTTCTACTTCTTCTGTCTTTTCCTTCTCTTCTGAAACCGGTGCTGTTTCCATAAAGTACTTCATTCTTCCCATGTCAAACAGATTTCGCTTGATATGATGAAATGTATTGGAGAAACGCTGGATCACACTTGACATGCTCTGAGCCATTCCGTACAATGTCAAAAATACATCTACTTTTATAGTTCCCGCTTTGACCTCATAAACAGCATACACAAGAAGAACAACAATCAAAATATAATATCCCACAGAACAGAAAAATGAAATGAGATTTCTCCATACAGCAATCTTTTTATCTCTGGAATAAATGGGCTCATATGCACTTTCCCACTCTCGAAGCATACGATCTGCATTTTTAAAAATACGCAGTTCTTTTGCAACTCCCGGCTGCATCACAATGTTTTCAAAATACTCTGTCCTTCTTACAAATTCCCGATCCTGTACATAGCTGTATGTACGCTTCCCTGTAAGTTTTTGATTGATCAAAAGAACAAATATCAGATATGCAGAGGTTACCGCAAAAATGACAGTCGAATAGGTCAGTGCCAACAATACCATAGACGTAATACTTACGATTTGTGTAATTGCGGTAAATGTATTCGCCATTAAATTTGTCAATTCCCCAAACCGATACCGTACATAACGGTATTCATCCTGTATTTCCTTTCGATTCAAATCCTTCCATTCAATTTTCTGGATTAAATCCATAAACCGTTCAGAAAGTCCAATATAATAATAGTCATAAACTGCAAGAAACATAAATTCTGTATTGATCCGGTTTGATAATCCAATCAATACAAGAATTGCTCCTAACACCAAAATTGCTCCTGTTACATCTGCAAAGCTTCCTGTCCCTGTCAGCAGATATTCTGAAATGGTACTGATAATATCTTTCTGCCATAATAAAGATAACATCGGAAGCAACGCAACAAGAGAACAAACCGTAATCCACCCAATCAGCGCTTTTTTACTCATATCCCATGCCAGTTTCATACACCAGCAGAAAACATGAAAATTCCTTTTTAATTCCCCTTCCATTTTTCAAGTTCTCCCTTCCATCATTCGTCAGCACTCTGCTTAATGTCATTGTACAATTCCTTATTTTTTATTGCGATAGTAAATATTCAAATTTTTTCAACTAATTCAAACTTATAAAAATACATTAAATTATCCCACGATACTTTTTCTTTTTCGGACTCTGTGCTACAATACAAAAAAGCATATATTTCTGGTTTTCTAAGCGGAACGATACCGCATCTGTTATTCTAATATCATTTCGGAAAATCTCTATGCTTTGAATTTCAATCTAAAACAGGCAGAGGGGTTTTTCAGAGAAAAGATATTATATGGAAACCTCCTGCATCTAATTCCAATGAAGGAGGTCTACTTATGAACCAGAACACACCAACACAGCCCGTAAACAGATTGTACAACAGAATGCATAAAAGAAGACATTCTGGCAGAATTTTTAAAACAAAATCGAGCGGAGGCGAAATCAGTGAGTATTTATGAATATGATCAGGAAAAACATATGAGACAGGAACGGGAAGCTTCCTGGGAAGAGGGGCGAGAGTCTCTTTTGAAAGAACTCATTCAAAAGAAACTGGCAAAAGGATATTCCATCCCCGACATTGCGGAGGCATTGGAAGAAGAAGAGACTTTAATTTCCAAATTAATTCAGGAAATGCAGGAAGCATAATGGAAAAACAAAAAATCTTCCCATCAGACAGTGCATTCTTAAAATGCCACGCCCTGATGGGAAGATGTTCTTTTTCTGTCAAATTTCCAAATCCAGCTGCTTCACACAGCGGTTCAAAATATAGCGAACTGGTCTGAATAATACCAGGCAGACAACCACATTGCTGATGCAATGAATGATATCAAACAAAAGTCCTGACGTCCAATATGCAAGTGCACCGGAAACACCACTGACCGCAAAATATGGAATGGTGCACAAAGCTCCAAATGTAATTCCATAAATTCCGGAAAGAATACTCCAGAACCATACAGAATCATTTTTTCTAAACAGCAATGTGATCACAGCCTGCACACTCCAGACATACAGGTAATTGATCCACCAGAGACCAAATCCATAGATCATCCCTTCCAACAGGACAAATACATAGATCACAAAAAATACCTTTTTCTTCAGCACCAGCGTATAGACAATGAGCAAAAGTGTCACGAGCTCAATATTCGGAAGAAATCCAAGGGAAACCTGAGCAGCCAACAGAATAGCGCTTAGAATCCCCATTGTTACGATTTCCCTTGTCTTCATCAATATCCTTCTTTCAAGGTCAGTTCAAATTCATCTCCGTCTGCAACCGGTGTCTGATCTGCAGAAGTATTGACCTGCTCACCGGCTTTTGTAATGCACCACCACTGCTGTTTGGAATCATCTGCCTGTTCGCCGTCTGCTGTTGTGATAAACATCCCAAATTCCCCGTCTTCACCATCCACCAGCTTTTCACTTTTCAGTACTTCTCCGAGGTACTCGGCATCTGTATCATACTCAAATACATTTTCTGTCTCATCCCCATGAACAACTGTTACCTTGATCTGTTTTTGCCCCTTCACTGACAGAAGGTTTCGATTTCTGATACAAAAAATCCAGCCCCGATGCACAATACGATTCAATACTGTCAGCTGCTGCGATAAGTCCGCGTTTTTTCTTCATGTCTTCATCCTTTCTGATTTTCTTTGTTTCCTCTGAAAATCATAACGGTATGCCTTTGCTTTGTCAAATCATATCCGCTCCGGAAGAAAAAGCTCCGGGATCTTATCTCTGATAAAACTCGTCCACTGCGTCAAAAAATGCCTGAATGTTTTCAAGTGGTGTCATCGGCGGGATATCACATCCGCTGGCGATCACGAAATTCTTATATTTTCCGCATCTTTCCAACAATTCCAGTGTTTCTTTTCTAATTTTTTCAGGTGTTCCATTTCTGAACGTTCCCGCAGGATCGATATTTCCGATCACAACTGCGTCTTCCGGAATCACCTTTAAGGTTTCTTCGATGTCAATGGCATTTCCAAAACTATAGGCGCCTGTACCGATTTCTTTGATATTATCCAGAAGCGGCACAACATTTCCACAATTGTGATACATGATCATGAAGTTTTCATCCTCTACTGCATCCCGGATTCTCTGCACATATGGTGTGGAAAACTCTTTGATCAACGGTGGGGAAAGCAAACCGGCAGCAGGCTCTGCAATTGTGATTCCATTTGCCCCTGCCTCTTTAAATGCAAGCGCATACTTAATCAAAAATTCGGTTGCTTTCTCAAGTACTGTTTCCACTAATTCCGGATCTTCATAACAAAGGATCATGATCTCTGTCATGTCCAAAAGACGCCCTGCCAGTGAGAATGGTCCGATAATTCCTGCCAGAACCGGACGATCTGTGATCAGTCCTGTCACCTCTTTGATTCCTTTGACACATTCTCCGGTACGCCCCTGCTCCAACTTCCGGAACTTTCAGCGCTTCTGCTTCTTCTTCATCATGTACCAGAGCAGCGGTTACCGTCGGAACTTCATCCTCACTGTAGCTGACCGGACTTCCAAATGCTTCTGCCTCTACCGACAGATCCATCAGACTGAATGCAGCTCCCGTTGGAAACCGTTTTGCGATCGCCTCCATACATAACGCCTGCAAATGTCCGTCACGCACCATTTCGTCCACCGTGTGTCCGGTAATCTGAATTCCCGGAAAAGAGAGGATCGGAGCTGCTTTCTTTTTTTCTGCACGGATCGTTTCTGCCACCCATTCTTTCATATTCATCTTCATGGTCATTGCCTCCTGAAATTTTTTATTTTCTGTTTTTAATCGATTTCTCAAATCATAACATTTTTTCAAATCCATTCTTGTAGATTCTAAATGTTTTTTGTTTGATTTTAAGATTTTCTATATTTTTTCTGCTTTTATTCTTCCGGAAACAACATATGTTCCATATAAAGCTCCTGAAATTCTTTGCTGGATGCCAATTCAATTTCCTCTGAATGTCTGACCAGACTTTCCCATCTTGCTTTCGCATCATCTGTCTCCAGACTCTTTTTCGCGCCTTGCAGGGAACTGTTTCCGACTGCCGTGATTTTTTCCTTACATTCTTCCGGAAGCAATCCGATCTGTACTGCCTTTTCGATATCAAGCTTATATCCAAATCCACCTGCAATATACATCTGATCGATATCTTCACAGGAAACCTGATACTTTCGGATCAGTGTCTCCATCCCTGCTCGAATGGCTGATTTTGCCAGTTGTATTTCTCTCACATCTTTTTGATAGATCCGAATCTTTTCATCCTCTGTTAACGGAAATCCTTCCTTAAAATATTCCTCATCTAAACGTCCTGTTTCATCAATCCGCTCTGTCCTTAGCAGCTCACATGTACTTTCAATCACTCCGGTTCCGCAAATACCGACCGGAGGTTTCCCGCCAATCGTTTCTGTTTCCACATGCAGATCTGCATCCATCGCAACATGGCAGATGGCACCCGGAATGCTTCCGGTTCCACAGACAATATTTCCCCCTTCAAATGCAGGACCTGCCGCCGTAGATGTCACAAGGATCCTCTCCTGATTTCCGATCGCCATCTCTCCGTTTGTTCCCAGATCGATCAGTACTGAGATCTCTTTTCGTTTGTCAAATTCTAACGCAAACAGACCTGAGATAATATCCCCTCCGACATAGGTTGAAATGCCGGGAAGCACAACAACCGGACAGTCTGAGATTTCTTCTGTCCGCAGCAATTCTTTTAATGTTGTTTCAATGGTCTGGATATTTACGGGTGTAAATGGATATACTCCCAATGTTTCACAGGAATATCCCATCAGAAGATGGACCATCGTTGTATTTGCGGCAATGATAACCTGTTCCACCGGAACACTTACCTGTTTGATCAGTTCCCGGATTCCTTCTGCCAGACTTTTTGGATCGTCTGCCTCAGTACTTCTCTTTTCCCATGATTCGAAGCATCGATCCTGCTGATCACATCTGCACCGAATGTTCTCTGCCGGTTGATTGCCGTATAGGTATCTATGATCTGTCGGGTTTCCAGCTCGATCAGCTGCATGGCAATGGTTGTAGTGCCAATGTCCACAGCAATCCCGTATCTTCCATTCTCCGTTCCTTTGGAGTCGGCATCGGACTGACCGTCCGCAACGACATACATTTCCTCTTCTTCTGTTTTCAAGATAATCCGCGTATCTTTTGTCACTCGCATGCAGCAGGCAAGCCGCCATCCTGCATCCAGTTCCTCCTGTGAAAAATATTTCCGTTCCTCTTCGGATGGTTCTTCCGCTCCCACCTCTACACGCACTTTGCATTTTCCGCAGGTTCCTCTGCCCGCACAGATCGCCGGCAGAAAAATTTCAGACTGCCAAAGTGCAGAAAGTAACGTCTCCGACTGCTTTGCCTGAATGATCCGCTCTTCATTTTCTGTACACACGGTCACGGATACTTGCTTCCCCTGTCTTTTTTTGCAGGCAAGATTCTCGCAATGTGCACAGTCATGTCCCGGTGAAAATCTGGTTTCTTTTTCATCCAGAAGATAAATCAGACACAACGTTTTTACCGGGTCATACATATAACTTTCTTTGATCGAAATTCCTTCCTTTTCTGCATGGACCGCCAGAAAAGCTTCCTTCTGAATACTCATCGGAATATCCTTTGGAGCTTCGATCCTTCCTGCAATTCCTTTTTTCTTGTTTTTACACAGTTCAATGACGGTTCCCTCTAATTTTCGATCCATCTGAAATAAATAGTCGTCTGCAATGGCGTCCACTAACATGCCTTTTACATAATCGCCCTCGGCAAACAGCTGTGTGCTCCAGCTGCTCATCTCATGTCCGATAGAACACAATCCGTATAATACCTCTGTCATTCTCCTGCCGTTTCTCATCACAGAATGTTCTTTCAAATTTCCAAATTCCAACAATGCAACCGGTTTGATTTTTTCATATGCGCCCGGAAGAAGTTCTGACAATTCTTCCTGCATTTCCTCATATAACTCACTCTGTCTTGTGACGCCCAAACTTTCCAGAACATTTTCTGCCGATATTTCTATATTAAATTCCGTTCTTTTCATCGCCCTCATCCGCTTCTGCTTTTCTTATAATAAAATAAACCCTTTTTATTCAAAAAGAGTTTCTCCATATCCTGCAATATCTGATTGACAGTCTGTTTCCCACCCAAAACAGAACTGTTTTCAACTGATATAAGTATCCTGACTCACAGTTCCTCCTCCAAATCCCTTCTCATCTCTTCGACAATGGTTTTGATTTTTCGTCCCTGTTTACAGTAGGGGTAAGCCTGTACCGGACTTTCACCGGTTTCCATCATTTCTCAGTTGTTAAATTCTTCTTAATTGTGTTTTGCCATAACAGCCTGTTTTGCCACGTCTGCACAGGATGCCGCATCCGGTGTATAATAATCTGCACCGATCTGCTCGCAGAAACTCTGATTGACCGGAGCTCCGCCTACCATCACAATATATTTGTCCCGCATATTTTTCTCTTTTAAGTATTCGATACACTCCTGCATCTTTGGCATAGTTGTCGTAAGAAGTGCTGACATACAGATCAGATCTGCTCCTACCTCTTCTGCTTTTTCCAGGAAAGCAGGTGTCTCTACATCAACTCCCAGATCATATACCTCGAAGCCTGCGCCTTTTAACATCATTACTACCAGATTTTTTCCGATATCATGCAAATCTCCCTGTACTGTTCCTACCACTGCTTTTCCTACCGGCTCATTTCCGATTTCGATCAGCTTTGGCTCCAGAATGGTAAGTCCGGCATTCATTGCACGTGCTGCAACCAGTACTTCCGGAACAAAAACTTCATTGTTTTTGAATTTTCCTCCAATAATCATCATTCCGCTGAGCAGACCCTCATTTAAGATTACCTTTGGATCGATTCCTTCATCGATTGCCTGCTGCACCAGCGCTTTTACATTTTTTGCACGGCCTTTTTGCAAATACTCTGAAATTTCCTGAATTAACTCCATGTTGATTCCTCCCATTCATTTCATTTGTATATTATTATACCTTTCACTGAATAGAAGTTTGGTACTTTTTTTGGATTATTATAAATATTTTTCATTCTTCTGTCAATTTTTGCTATTTCTATCCGATTTGTGATATGATAAAAGAAATATTCAATCCAATGACCGATTCAGGAGGAGAATCATGAAACCGCTTTTATATACATTCGTTTCCGAAGAAACATTACACTCTATGGCAGTTACGTTTTATGCCTGTGTAAAACTGCCGATCCAGATTATCAATGAACACGGAAAAACACTGGTCTCAGAAGGTGAATCCCCACATTTTTGCCACTTGTTCCAAAAGCATCTTCCTTCCTATGATTCCTGTGAAAAAATGCACATTTCTGCCAGTAAGAAGGCGATCGATCTGGGCGAGGCCTATATTTTTGCCTGCCATGCAGACTTGAATCATATCGTGTACCCTTTGATCAGTAAAAATGTATTTTTAGGTTCCATCCTTGTAGGTCCTTTTTTAATGGATACTCCAGATTCTATCCTTATTTCTGATATTACCAAGAAGTATACATTTTCTACCGAAGAAGCTCTGGAACTTTACGATGAAACCAGCAGTATTCCTGTAATTGCTCCATCTCTTGTCAATCACGTCAGTCACCTGCTGTTTTATCTGTTCTCCAATCTGATCACAGACAGCAAAAAAGAACTCTTAAAAAATAACGAAAAACTGCTTCAGCAATCCCGGATCAGTGAATCCATCCAACGCTATAAAGCCGAAAATATCCAGACAGATTCCTATCCTTATGAAAAAGAAAAAGAACTGATCAATCAGGTACAAAAAGGTGATGTACGCGCCGCTTACGCCATTCTCAATGACCTGCTTGGATATGTACTTTTTTCCCAGGGGAACAGTCTGGAAATTGTAAAATCACGCGCCATCGAACTCTGCTCTCTGCTGTCCCGTACTGCCATCGAGCGGGGAGCTCCGACAGACAGCATTCTGAAATTGAACAATCATTTTCTGCAGAATCTCCAGTCTATCCAAACAATGGATACTCTGTGTTACAAACTGCAGGAAATCGTAGAAACATTTACGGAAAGTATGTTTCACTATATTCCAACCAAAAACAACGAGATCATCAAACGTTCTCTGCTTTATATTTATGAGCACTTTAACACCCAGATCACGTTGGAGGAAGTTGCAGAATATGTTCATCTGCATCCTTCCTATTTCTCCAGTTTATTTAAAAAATCAACGGGATCCTCTTTCAAAGAATATCTGAATATGGTAAGAATCGAAGAAAGTAAACGGCTTTTAAGCAATACCGATTTTTCTATCATCGATATCGCAATTGCTGCAGGCTTTGAAGATCAAAGTTATTTCTCAAAAGTATTCAAAAAATTTACCGGATTGACACCAAAACAATTCCGATGATCCTAAAAAGACGCTGTTCCTATAGACATCTATAGAAACAGCGTCTTCTTTATTTAGATTCTGTTTTCAGCAAAGAATTAGTCTTCTTTTGCTGTACCGTCATAGAGATTTACCAATCCCTTCAGGTATTCGTATCTTTCCATAGCCTCAGCCTCATTCTGCGCGAAGAGTCTCTGTGCTTTTTCAGGATTTGCTCTCATCAGGGCATTGTAACGAACTTCTCCGTTCAGGAATTCCTGATAATCTCCCTTAGGCTCTTTGCTGTCCAGAGTAAATTTCTTCTCAGCTTCCGGATTGAATCTGAAGTTGTTCCAGTATCCGCATTCTACTGCAAGCTGTTCCTCTGTCTGTGCTTTGCTCATACCTTTCTTGATTCCATGGTTGATACATGGAGCGTAAGCGATGATCAGGGATGGTCCCGGATATGCCTCTGCCTCTGCGATTGCCTTCACTGTCTGGTTGAAATCTGCACCCATTGCGATCTGTGCAACATATACATAACCATAGCTCATAGCGATTCCTGCAAGGTCTTTCTTCTTCGTCTCTTTACCGCCGGCTGCGAACTGTGCTGTCGCACCTGTCTTAGTAGCTTTTGAGGACTGTCCGCCTGTGTTGGAGTAAACTTCTGTATCGAATACCATAATGTTGATGTCCTGACCGCTTGCCAGTACGTGGTCAACTCCACCGAATCCGATATCGTAAGCCCATCCGTCACCACCGAAAATCCACTGGGATTTCTTAGCAAGGAAGTCTTTATTTTTCAGCAGTTCTGCTCTCTCAGCACATCCGCAGTCACAGTCTTCCAGAGCTTTTACAAGCTTGTCTGTAGCTGTTCCGTTTGTTGCACCTACTGAGAATGTATCCAGATATTCCTGAGCTGCTGCTTTCACATCGTCGTTTACGCCGTTCTCTGCAAGTTTTTCTACAGATGCTTTGAGTCTTTCACGGATCGTATTCTGTGCAAGAAGCATACCATATCCAAACTCTGCATTATCCTCAAACAGTGAGTTAGACCATGCCGGACCTCTTCCCTGTGGGTTTACTGTATAAGGTGTAGACGGTGAAGAGTTACCCCAGATAGAAGAACATCCTGTTGCATTTGCAATGTACATTCTGTCACCGAATAACTGTGTGATCAGTTTTGCATAAGGTGTCTCACCACAACCTGCACAAGCTCCTGAGAACTCAAGCAATGGCTGTTTGAACTGGCTTCCTTTTACGGTTGTCTCTTTGAATTTTGCAACCACTTCCGGTTTGATCGGAAGCTCTGTTCCATAATTGAAGAAATCCGTTTTCCGGCATTTGCTTCCATGTTGCCCATAATCGAGTGCTTTTTCACCCTTCTTA
>ENA-OQBV01000908-OQBV01000908.1-human-gut-metagenome-genome-assembly--contig:-NODE-908-length-16018-cov-3.548424_pt1 | contig 16018 bp, 10 predicted proteins | sample MGYA00242750_ERZ504559 | MGnify/ENA primary metagenome ERZ504559 (study PRJEB26092, sample SAMD00036230) | human gut metagenome | host: Homo sapiens | study: EMG produced TPA metagenomics assembly of...
ACGGCTGGAAATAGAAAAGGAACGTCATGTTAGGCGTTCCATAGTCTATGAAATATTAAATTTTTCTTGTTTCAATACTGATGTGCTGTACCATATCTTTGCATATCTAAGAAAACTAGCGTATCAAGGCTCATTCGTTAGTAGTAAATAAGTAGTAAATTGATGTGTTTGTTTCCTTGAAAATGCTGATAGATACTGTGTTTTAGCGGATAATCAGATTTTTATTGTGTTTTTATGCAAAAAACGTAAAAAACAAAGAAAAAACAAATAAAATATGGAAGTTTTGCTGGAATAAGAGTATACTGAAAACGTAAATATGCTTAGGGGATATAACTGTACAGAAGTTATAAAAAATGAGAAAGGAGTCAATGAAGCAAGGAACAAAACAAAAACAGGAGGAAATGAAGGTATGAAAAAAAGAGAGAAAAAAAAGTGTTGCTTGTATGGGTCATGACACTGGCAATGCTTTTTGGTGTTCTGCAGCCGGCAGTGGGGATGAATGAAGTGCGGGCAGAAGAAGGAACAGTATCGGAACAAAACGAAGTGGGTGTGAAATACGAAGCACTTCCAAAGGAACCGATGAAAACAAGTGCAATTGCAAGTTCTTATCAGGATTCGGCTCAATGGGGAGACGGAAACGCATCACTTGCATTTGACGGAGATGTCAACAAAGGATGGCACAGTCAGTATGATTCCAAGACAGGACCTCACTGGATCCAGTGGTCGCTTGGAGGAGTTCACAACATAGGACGAATTGCTTATCAGGTAAAAGGGACTGGTGCCAACGGAAGATTTAAAGAAATTAAAGTCGAAGTTAAAAACGGAGAAGCTGACTGGCAGACAGTTAAGGAGGAGACACTTGCAGATGTTGGACAGGGCGGTTCCTGTAATATCGATTTTGATGCAGTAGAAGCTACAGATGTAAAGATTACGATCAAGAGTTCGTATAATACATACGAGAGCGGGGTACTGGCATCTGCCGGTGAATTGGAAGTATACAAGGTTGTACAGGAAGTTCTCCAGGGAACAGTCAATGCAAAAATTAATGGTGTAGAAGTGGGCGGAGAGAGTCTGTCAGATGTGATCACAAAGTCCGGTGTGACAGATGAGATTACATCCATTGAATTTGTATCGGGAACAGTGACATCAGAAGATCTGGCATTGTTAAAGGCGAAAGAAAAAGGAATTTTCAAAACCATTGAGACATTCAAATTAAATTTGAGTGATACATTGAAATTTGTGGATAAGAATGGAAAGAACAGCAAGGTGCTCCCGAATTCTGCATTTTATAATTTCTGGGCACTTCATACAGTAGAATTGGGCGGATTTGAGGAGATTGGAAGTCAGGCATTTGAAAATACTTCCTCTTTGGTATCTGTTTCTATTCCGAATGCTGTAAAAATTCAGAATAGGGCTTTCTACAATGGAAAAAAGATTAAAGAGTTGAATTTGGATCATGTGAAAGAAATTGAGACAGAGGCATTTTATCAGTGTAATGCGCTGACAGCACTGAATGTACCAAAAGTTTTGAAAATTGGAGAAAAGGCATTTTACGGCTCTAAGAATCTGAAAGAACTTCAGCTTCCGGCAACACTGGAAACCTTGGGAGACAGTGCATTTGCTGTAGAGCAGAAAAACAGAAGAAAGCTGAATGTGACAAGTGAAAGAGTAACTCCTCCCGTGGTCACACCGGGGAAAAACAATCCGTTTGCGTATGCAGTGAATTCAACGCTGACTGTACCGGCAGAGGCTCGGGAAGCGTATGTCAATGCAGAGCGTTGGGGTGATCCAAAGAATTACAAATGGTGTTCTCTGCAGTTGGAAAAAGATATGACAGCAACGGACACTTATTACATTACCTATCATTGGGAAGATCAGGATAATCTGGCAGGTGTGAGACCGAATAGTGTTGCTCCAACTTTGATTGATGAGAGCAGTGCTTCTTATGGAGCGGATACACAGTATAGAAATGTAACGATTCAGCCGGGACCGGTAGGCCAGGATTATCAGTATGAATTTACAAAGGTTCCGAGGTACAATAAGCGCGGTGAGCCAGCAAAATGGAAGTTAAATCCGGGCAGTTACAGTACAAATTATGAGATCAAGACAGAAAAAACAGGAGATTATGAATTCAAAGCTACTTATACTCTGCGGACAAGAAAACAAGATAAAACAGTCAGTGTCAACTGGGTGGGAGGAGATGCAGAAAACAGACCTGAAATCAAGGTACAGATGAAACGCCAGAAATGGTCCAATACAAGTGCTTATGATGAGGGAGAAGAGATCACTTTAAATATGCAAAATAACTATACTCACACATGGGAGAACATGGTAGAGTATGAGTCCGGAAAAGACAAATATCCATACTATCCGATTTATAGTATTGAGGAAATCAGAGCTGTTGATGGATATGAAGTAACTTACAGTGTGGAGAAGAATGATAAAGATGTATATCCGTTTGATGAAACCGGCAATATTGTGATTACTTGTACAGGAGAAGCAATCCCGGAAGATGTTGTAAAAGTGAATATCAATAAGGAAAGAGAAGCAGGAGGAACCAGTCTGGAGGATGCAGTTGCAAAAGCAGGCATCACGGCAGATCAGGTGACTTCTCTGGAGTTTGTATCAGGTAAGGTGACAGCGGGGGATCTGGAGTACATCCAGAAAAATGTAAATCAGATCCAGGAATTTAAATGTAATCTGAAAAATGGTCTGACATATGAAGATAAGAAGGGGGCGCAGTCAACCGTATTTCCGGGATGGACGTTCTCAGAAAAAGCCAGTCTGACTACAGTTGAATTAGGCGGATTTACAGATATTGGAAGTTATGCATTTTGGAAGACAAAAAATCTGACATCTGTAAAAATCGAAGATGCACAGATAATCAAAGCGTCTGCTTTTTCCGGAGCAGAGAAACTGACAGAGGTTAATATACCAAATGTAACGAAGATTTCTCAGTGGGGATTTAGCAAATGTAGAAATCTGGTAACAGTCAATATGCCGAAAGTGGAAAAAATCGGACCGGGGGCATTTCTTGCTTCAGGATACTTAAATATTACACTGCCGGCAAGTTTGAAATCTATCAGCGGCGCCGCATTTGGAGTTGCAGAATCTTATGGACAGCCTGGAGAGAAAGTGGAGTTCCATGTAGTGATGGAAGGTGCGACACCTCCAACGGTAGAGCCAGAGCATAACGAGAATTCGCCATTTAAGGATGCAGCACAGACTTCTACGCTGGAAGTTCCAGAGGGCAGTGAGGATACTTATCTGAAGTCTGAATTTGGAGATGAGGAAAAAGGAACATGGTGCAATCTGCCATTAAAAGGTATCAGTACAGATGCTACGGTTACCTTTGATGTTAATGGAACACTGACAACAGAAAAAATTCCAGTTGGAGAAATGATCGGTGACAAACTCCCGGAAAATCCGGAGAAAAAATGGATTTGTCTTTACAGGATGGAATACTGCAAAAGATGGAAGTGGTCAGGAAGTCACGGACCAGACAGTGGTGGAAGGAGATATGACAGTATTTGCAGTGTTCGATGATCTGAAAGCAACAGATACGTGGACACTCGTATATCACTGGGAAGATCAGGACAATCTGGCTGGTGTGAGACCAGCACTTCTGACACCGAGACTGATCGATGAGAGCAGTTCTGCTCATGCTGCAGATACACAGGGAAATAATGTCACATTTTCCCCGGGACCTGCACCTCAGGACTATGTATATACGTTTGAAAATGTTCCGCGCTATAACAAGATCGGTGAAAAGGCCCAGTGGAGAGTCAGCCCGGGAATTCCTGCTAAAAATTATAAGATTACATTAGAAGAGGCAGGAGAACGCGCGTATAAAGCAACCTACGCATTAAATGTCAGAAAACAAGACAAGACTGTCAAAGTAGAATGGGTAGGCGGTGATGAAGCAAACCGTCCGGAAATTAAAGTAAGTTTTGTGAAACGCGGATTTATCAATGACTGGGTAACTGAAATCGAAGAAGTTGTCTTGAATGAAGAAAATGGATATACCCATACATGGAAAGATATGGTCGAATATGAGTCCGGAAAAGAAGAATATCCATATTATCCAATTTATAGTATTGAAGCAATCGAGACGATTGACGGATATGAAACTACTTATAGTGTTGAGAAGATGAAAGATGAGGATGTATATCCGTTTGACGAAAATGGTCAGCTGGTAATCACGAATACGGCTATCGACAAACAGGCGCCGAATGTAAGTGTTAAGGGTGAAGGAAATGGTGACCGCTTCCGCAAGATCACGGGAATTGCTGTACATGATACAGAGGGAGTCAAGGAACTCAAAGTCAATAATACAATCACAGTCATCAACAGCAAATACAAATATCTCACAGATATCGAAAAACTCGGTGTAAAAGAAGGCGAAAACACAGCAGTTGTAACAGACAATGCAGGCAATGCGAAATCCGTGACATTCTACTATGACACAACTGCACCTACATTTAACTGGATCGTAGACAACAAGACACAGGCACAGTCCAAAGAAGTCCGTCTGGAAACAAGTGAAGAAATTCAGCTGCCGGATGAAGGATGGTCACTTAAGGGTGAAGAGAATGGCGTATTTGTTTACGTGAAGACATTCTATGCAAACTGGAAAGATAAAAACTTTACCGTAACAGACCTTGCAGGAAATGTATCAGAGCCACAGTTTGTAGAAGTAAAACGGATCGATAATTCGAGACCAATAGTTGTGGAACTGACACAGGATATTACAGACTGGACAAACAAAGACGTGACAGTGACAATTAAGACATCTACAGATTGTGTGGCACCGGAAGGATGGAAACAGGTTAATAAGAGAACATTCACAAAGGTATTTAATGCAAACGGAGAGTACAGTGTGACGCTGACAAGTGTGACAGGAGTGACAGGAGATGTTCATCTATTCAGTATCACCAATATTGACAAAGAAGCACCGGTTATTGATTATGCAGCTATCGAGGCAGCAAACGGATACAGAAAAGAGATCCCGGTCAATGAGGGTGAAGAGTATACCGAAGAAAAGTTGGTCGAGATGTTCACAAAACCAGAGTGGGTAAGTGACAATTCTGGGACAGCAACATTTAAGGTTGACAAATGGGGATTGGAACACGGTCTGGATGGATATCAGCCATTTACATCCAAGACACCTGGTGAATATAAAGTTCGCTTCTATGCATACGATGCAGCTGGAAACAACAGCAGTTTTGATGTTTATGTGAAAGTATTAGAGCCGGAAGTAGAAGAACGCACGACAACAGTAAATTATACGGTATTTATTGACGGCCGTGTTCGTACCGGACAGTGGACACATACAGGAACTGAGACGGGAGAATTTAGATTTGATCTGTCTATGGTAAAAGAAGATCTGCCGGCAAGCTATGAACTGGAAGAGGGAGAAGAAGGGTATCGGATGCTGCAGTATGGCGATACGACTTCTGTAACGTTCTACCTTACAAGATAGGAAATCTGCAGTATTATTTTGCAGAAGATAACAAACCCGGATGAAAAGGAAAAGATTTCCGATTCATCCGGGCTCTTTTTTCTATCAGCTTTTGCAACTGAGATTGTTTTATGGTATCCTATAGAATGTATGCAGGGATGAAAATCTCTTTGATCAGGAGGAACAGTTATGATTTTAAAACAGTTATTGGAACGTTTGGAATATGAAGTAGTACAGGGGAGTGACAAGATCGAAATTACAACATTGATCAATGACTCCCGTAAAGTAGAAGAAGGATCTGTGTTTGTATGCATCAGCGGCGCTGTCTCAGACGGACATCAGTATGTAGCTGATGTGGCAAAAAAAGGAGCAAAGCCAGTGATCGTGCAGCAGGATGTAGAGGCACCGGCGGGAATGACTGTGATCCGTGTGGAAGACACAAGGTACGCACTCGCACTTGCTTCTGCCGCTTATTTCGGCTATCCGGCAGAGAAGCTGCACATTATTGGAATTACAGGGACAAAAGGAAAGACGACCACGACCTATATGATCAAATCCATTCTGGAGGGAGTCGGACATAAAGTAGGACTGATCGGAACCATTGAGGCCATTATCGGAGAGGAAGTGATTCCGGCAGCGAATACGACACCGGAATCTTATACCATTCATCAGTATTTTGCCAAAATGGTGGAAGCCGGCTGTGACAGCGTGGTCATGGAGGTGTCATCCCAGGGACTGATGCTGCACCGGACAGCAGGGATTCCGTTTGAAATCGGGATTTTCACAAATCTTGGAAAAGATCATATCGGACCGAATGAACACAAGGATTTTGAAGATTATAAAAGATGCAAAGGCTTACTGTTCCAGCAGTGCAGGGTTGGAATTGCCAATGCAGATGACAGGTATTTTAAGGATGTATTTAAAAATGCTACATGTAAAGTGGAGACATTTGGTTTCTGCAAAGAGGCGGATCTGCGGGCTGAAGATGTAAATCTGGTGTCCAGACCGGGATATCTCGGTGTGGCATATCATGTGGCAGGAGTCATGGATTTTGATGTGGAGATTGATGTACCGGGAACATTCAGTGTTTACAATTCACTGACAGCGATTGCAGTGTGCAGACACTTTGATGTGCCGAAAGAGTACATTCAGGCGGCTTTGAAAAAGGCGAAGGTTAAGGGCAGAATCGAGATGGTGAAAGTGTCTGATGAATTCACTCTGATGATCGACTATGCACACAATGCCATGAGTCTGGAGAGTCTTTTGACCACGTTAAAAGAATATCATCCAAAACGTCTGGTATGTCTGTTCGGATGCGGTGGAAACCGTTCCAGAGACCGACGCTTTGAGATGGGAGAAGTGTCCGGCCGTCTGGCAGATCTGACGATCATCACTTCCGATAATCCGAGATTTGAAGAGCCGCAGGCGATCATCGATGACATCAAAGTGGGAATCGAAAAGACGGACGGAGCGTATGTGGAAATCATAGACAGGAAAGAAGCCATCCGTTATGCGATCACACACGGGCAGACCGGGGATGTGATCGTGCTTGCAGGAAAAGGGCATGAAGATTACCAGGAGATCGAAGGTGTGAAGCATCCGATGGATGAGCGGGTTCTGATTGCGGAGATCTTAACAGAACTGGAAGAGGAACAGAAAAAATAAGCAGGGGAAATGGATTGTTTGCAGATATTATTGTAGATATAAAACATGAAAAACTGGATCGGATCTTTCAATATCGAATTCCGGAGTGGTTAAAAGAAGAGCTGAATGTGGGAATGGAGGTTGTGATTCCGTTTGGGAAAGGCAACCGGCAGACGAAAGGCTATGTGGTAGGAATTTCAGAGACTTGCGACTATGATCTTTCCAAAGTCAAGGAGATCGAAGATATTTCCAGAAACAGTGTAGAGATCGAGGCGAAGCTGATCGCGCTGGCGGCATGGATGAAAGAACATTATGGCGGAACGATGATCCAGGCACTCAAGACGGTATTGCCGATCAAACAAAAAGAGAATGCCAAGATCAAAAAGTATGTCCGTCTGCTGCTTGGCAAAGAACGGGCAGAAGCGCAGCTGCATTATTATCAGCAGAAGAATCAGAAGGCGAGAGCAAGACTTCTGGAAGCACTTCTGGAGGATCCGGTCATTGAATACGAACTGATTACGAAAAAACTGAATATTACGCGCAGTGTCGTCAATGCATTGGAAGAACAGCAGGTGGCAGTTCTGGAATCAGAGCAGGTGTTTCGAAATCCGGTGAAAGAAAAAGAGCAGAGAGCAAAAACTCTTGTGTTTACGGCAGAGCAGGAGCATGCGATCGAGTGCTTCTGGCAGGAGTACAGCAGAGATGTGCGGGCAGCTTATTTGTTGTACGGTGTGACCGGCAGTGGAAAAACGGAAGTTTATATTGAGATGATCCGCCGGGTGGTCAGTGAGGGAAAACAGGCGATTGTCCTGATTCCTGAGATTGCACTGACGTATCAGACAGTGATGCGGTTTTACCGGCGTTTTGGAAATCGGGTATCCATCTTAAATTCCAGAATGTCTGCCGGAGAGCGTTATGATCAGTTGATGCGGGCAAAAGCGGGAGAGATCGACGTGATGATCGGCCCGCGGTCCGCCTTGTTTACACCATTTCCGGAGCTGGGGCTGATCGTTATTGATGAGGAACATGAAACAACTTATAAAAGTGAACAGATACCAAGATATCATGCCAGAGAGACTGCCATAGAGCGGGCAAATCTGGAACATGCCAGCGTAGTACTTGGCTCGGCAACCCCGTCTCTGGAAGCAATGTATCGCTCAAAAAACGGGGAGTACCGCCTGCTGGAATTGAAGAACCGTTCGGGAATGCAAAAGATGGCGAGCGTCTATGTAGCGGATCTCAGGCAGGAGTTAAAAGAAGGCAACCGTTCGATCTTAAGCCGGCATCTGCAGGAGTTGATGGAAGACCGGCTGGAAAAACAAGAACAGATCATGTTGTTTTTAAACAGGAGAGGGTATGCAGGGTTTCTTTCCTGCAGAGAGTGCGGCCATGTGGTAAAGTGTCCGCACTGCGATGTTTCGCTGTCGTATCACAGAAACGGAAAGATGGTCTGTCATTACTGCGGATATGAAGAACCAAGGACACCTGTCTGCCCGGAGTGCGGCTCCAGACATATCGGAGAATTTCGGGCAGGAACACAGCAGATCGAAGACATTGTAAAAGCACAGTTTCCGCAGGCAAGAGTTCTTCGTATGGACATGGACACAACAAGACAGAAAGACGGCCATGAAAAAATCTTGTCTGCATTTGCGAATGGAGAAGCAGATGTACTGGTCGGAACGCAGATGATCGTAAAAGGACACGATTTTCCGAATGTTACGTTAGTTGGTGTGCTGGCGGCAGATATGTCGTTGTATTCAGATGATTATCGTTCCGGGGAGCGCACCTTCCAGCTTTTGACACAGGCGGCAGGGCGAGCCGGACGGGGGCAGAAAGAAGGAGAAGCTGTGATCCAGACCTACACTCCCACGCATTACAGTATCGTAACCGCCGCAGCACAGGATTATGAGGCGTTTTATGAGGAGGAGATCCGGTATCGGCAGATCATGGGATATCCCCCGGTAGAAAATCTGCTTGCAGTTCTGGTAAGCTGTGAGGATGAGGTGCTGTTAGAGACAGGGTGTAAGTATTTAAAAGAGTTTTCGATCCGGATTGCTCCGAAAGAAACTGCGAAGATCATCGGACCTGCAAGTCCGGGAATCGGAAAGATTAATGATGTGTATCGCAAAGTAATCTACATAAAAGATGAAAATTATGATACACTTGTGAGGATAAAGAACGGATTGGAACAATATATTGAAGTAAATCCGGGATATCGCAAGATGCGGATTCAGTTTGATTTCAATCCGATGCATGTTTTTTAAAAGATAACAAAGAATAAATAGAAGGGAACAGTGAAATTATGGCAATCAGAGAAGTCAGGATCATGGGAGATGACATTTTGGAAAAACAGTGCAAACCGGTCACAAAGATGACGATGCGCACAAAAATTTTGATCGAGGATATGCTGGATACGATGTATGAAAAATATGGTGTGGGACTGGCAGCACCTCAGGTGGGAGTCTTGAAGCAGATCGTTGTGATCGATGTGGGAGAAGGCCCGATCGTGCTGATCAACCCGGAGATCATTGAGACATCCGGAGAGCAGACAGGCGAAGAGGGATGCTTAAGCCTGCCGGGCAAATGGGGGATCGTGACAAGACCAAACTATGTGAAGGTACGTGCACTCAATGAAGAAATGGAAGAAGTGGAACTGGAAGGCGAAGGTCTTCTTGCAAGAGCATTCTGTCATGAGATCGATCATCTTGCAGGACATATGTATGTAGAACGTGTGGAGGACGGACTGCATGATGTAGAACCACCGGAAGAGGAGGTAGAATAGATGCGTGTGATTTTTATGGGAACACCGGATTTTTCGGTGGGAACACTGGAAGCGCTGATTGAAGCCGGGCATGAGGTGTGTCTGGCAGTGACGCAGCCGGATAAGCCAAAAGGAAGAGGCAAGGAGATGCAGTTTCCGCCGGTGAAAGAGGCGGCACTTTCTCATGGAATCCCGGTATTTCAGCCGATCAAGGTAAGAGAAGCGGCCTGTGTGGAAGAACTGGCAGGATATAAGGCAGATGTGATCGTAGTGGTCGCTTTCGGACAGATTCTTCCGAAAGCAATTCTGGAACTGACACCATATGGATGTGTCAATGTACATGCGTCTCTGCTTCCGAAATATAGAGGAGCGGCACCGATCCAGTGGGCGATCATTGACGGAGAAGATGTGACAGGTGTGACCACCATGCAGATGGATGAAGGTCTGGATACGGGTGACATGTTGCTTAAGACCGAAGTGCCGATCACGGCAGAAGAGACGGGAGAGAGTCTTCATGACAAATTGTCAAAAGCCGGAGCAGCACTTTGCGTGGAGACATTAAAAGCACTGGAAGAAGGAACCATCGTTCCTCAAAAACAGGGAGAGACTCCTACACATTATGCAAGTATGTTGAACAAAAAAATGGGAAACATCGATTGGAATGCTTCCGCAGAAGCAATCGAGAGACTGATCCGGGGATTAAATTCCTGGCCGAGTGCGTATACACACTGGGAGAATAAAGTGGTGAAGATCTGGAGTGCAAAAGTCTCAAAAGAGCAGACGAAGGCACAGCCGGGAACGGTTACAGATGTGACAAAAGACAGTTTTTCTGTGCAGACAGGAGATGGAACTTTAATCGTACAGGAATTGCAGATTCCGGGAAAGAAGAGAATGAAGACAGATGCATTTTTAAGAGGATATCATCTCGAAGAAGGAACGTTGTTTCATTCATAAATAAAAGGATTGGAGGAAGAGCATGTTTTTTACTATGATCCTACTTATATATTAGTGATTATCGGAGCCGTAATATGTATGGCAGCTTCGGCGCATGTCAACAGTACCTATCGAAGATATGCACAGGTGCGGAGCCGGTCCGGTATGACAGGGAAGGATGCAGCAGAGCGAATCCTGCATGCAAACGGGATTTATGATGTAACAGTACATCACATTCCGGGCAATCTGACAGATCATTATAATCCGGCAAATAAGACGCTGGGGCTTTCTGATGCAACCTATAACTCAGCATCGGTGGCCGCCATCGGTGTGGCTGCGCATGAATGCGGGCATGCAATCCAGCATGCGAAAGGGTATGCGCCTCTTCAGATCAGAGGTGCTCTGGTACCTGTTGCGAATTTCGGCTCTATGGCAGCCTGGCCGCTGATCATTATCGGATTATTCATGAATGGAAATACAGCAAGTCTGCTGATCAATCTCGGAATTTTGCTGTTTTCGGCTGCAGTGCTGTTTCAGATCGTGACATTGCCGGTAGAATTTAATGCCTCCAGCCGTGCAATCCGTATTTTGGAAACATCCGGAATGTTATATCCGGAAGAATTAAGTCAGACAAAGGCAGTGCTACGGGCGGCAGCGATGACGTATGTGGCAAGTGCCGCATCTATGATTCTGCAGCTGCTTCGTCTGTTGATCATAAGCGGAGGAAGAAGAGATGACTAAACAGGTGACAGAGAGAGAACTGGTGCTGGCGATCCTGATGGAGGTGACACAGCAGAATGTCTACAGCCATCTTGCATTGAATGCCGTCCTGGAAAAATATCAGTATCTGGAGAAAAAGGAACGCGCATTTATCACGAGAGTGACTGAAGGAACACTGGAGCACATGATCGAACTGGATTATATTTTGAATCAGTTTTCCAAAGTGAAGGTCAACAAGATGAAGCCGGTTATCCGCAATATTTTGAGAAGTGCTGTATATCAGCTGAAGTATATGGACAGCGTGCCGGATTCGGCAGTGTGCAACGAGGCAGTAAAGCTGGCAGTGAAAAAAGGATTCGGCACCCTGCGTGGATTTGTAAACGGAGTGCTCCGCAATGTGGCGCGAGGTCTGGATCAGGTAGAGTATCCCACAGAGGGGATCGAACGGCTGTCTGTTGTGTATTCCATGCCGGAGTGGATTTTAAAATTGTGGAAGAAGACTTATGATCTGGATGTGATCGAATCCATGCTGCAGGCCTTCCAGGAAGAGACACCGGTGACGATCCGGTGTAATCTGGCAAAGACAACGCCGGAAAATCTGAAAGAAAGCCTGCAAAAGGAAGGGGTTACGGTAACGCCGCATCCATATCTGTCCTACGCGTTCTGGATTCAGGACTATGATCATCTTTCAGAGCTGGAAAGTTTTCAAAAGGGAGAGTTTTATGTCCAGGATATCAGTTCCATGCTGGTGGGAGAACTCGCAGATCCAAAGAAAGGGGATCGGGTGATCGATGTCTGTGCGGCACCGGGCGGAAAAGCACTTCATGTTGCAGAAAAACTGCGGGGAACAGGAAGTGTAGAAGCCAGAGATCTAAGCCTGTATAAAGTAGGATTGATCACGGAAAATATCGAGAGAAGCGGTCTTACGAATATTCACGCAGTACAAAAAGATGCGACTGTCTGTGATGCGGATGTAAAAGATGCGGCGGATCTTGTGATTGCAGATCTGCCCTGTTCCGGATTAGGGGTTCTTGCAAAAAAGACAGATTTAAAATATAAAGCAACCGAACAGAGCACCAAAGAGCTGGCAGGACTGCAGAGGGAGATTCTGAAAAATGCTGCGTCCTATGTCCGGCCGGGAGGAACGCTGATCTACAGCACCTGTACGATCAATCCGGCAGAAAATATAGAAAATGTACACTGGTTTTTAAAAGAATTTCCGGAATTTGTACTGGATCCGATCGCGGACAGACTGTGCAGCACTCTTCAGAATAGTGTGGAAGAAGCAGGATGTCTGCAGCTGCTCCCGGGAATTCATAAAAGTGACGGCTTTTTTATTGCCAGATTTGGAAAGAAATAAAAGGATAGAAAAAGGATGAAGAAAGATATTCGCGCATATACATATGAACAATTGGCCGCAGAGATGGAACAGATCGGGGAAAAGAAATTTCGTGCAAAGCAGATTTATGAATGGCTGCATGTAAAGCTTGCTGACAGTTTTGAAGAGATGACGAATCTCTCCAAAGCGCTCCGGGAAAAACTGGAGGCGGAATATGAGATCCTTCCGGTAAAAATGCTGGAGCGTCAGATTTCGAAGATTGACGCAACGAATAAGTTTTTATTTCAGCTTTCTGACGGAAATGTGGTGGAAAGTGTGCTGATGCGCTACAAGCACGGAAATTCCGTCTGCATTTCTTCTCAGGTGGGCTGCCGGATGGGATGCAGATTCTGTGCTTCTACCATCGGTGGGCTGGAGAGAAATCTGTCGCCGTCTGAGATGCTGGGGCAGATTTATCAAATCCAGAAGATCACAGGAGAAAGAGTCTCCAATGTTGTTGTGATGGGAACCGGAGAACCCATGGATAATTATGAGAATTTCCTGACATTTGTCCGTATGCTTACAGATGAACACGGACTGCATATCAGCCAGAGAAATCTCACGGTTTCCACCTGTGGGATCGTGCCGAAGATCCGCGAGCTTGCCATGGAGCATCTGCAGATCACACTGGCACTTTCTCTGCACGGCTCTACTCAGGAAAAGAGAAAGCAGCTCATGCCGGTGGCAAATAAATATGACTTGCAGGAAGTGCTCAAAGCATGTGATTTTTATTTTCAGGAGACAGGAAGAAGGGTGACTTTTGAATACAGCCTTGTTCACGGAGTGAATGACACACAGGAAGATGCAGAGGAACTGATCGGAATCTTAAAATCCCGCAACTGCCATTTGAATCTGATTCCGGTCAATCCGATCAAAGAGCGTGATTTTCAGCAGCCTTCCCGCAAAAATGCGTTGAATTTCAAAAAATAAACTTGAAAAAAATGCGGAATAAATGTTACTATAAGAAGAGAAATGGGCGCAAGATATTGACGGCGCCTGTGGTCAGCTCAGAAGACGCTATGTAAAAACAGAGAATGAGTAAAGGAGAGAGCGTATGAAGACATTTTCCATTACAGATGTTGGGATGGTAAGACAAGTGAATCAAGACTATGTCTATATGACAGACAATCCTCTGGGACCTCTTCCGAATCTGTTTGTTGTAGCAGACGGAATGGGCGGTCATCAGGCAGGTGATTATGCTTCCAAGTATACAGTGGAAGTTTTAAAACGCGAGCTGGAGAATACCAGCGAGCAGGACGTAGAGAGAGCGCTTGTTTCGGCGATCAAGACAGCCAACAGAGAGATCATCAAAAAAAGCTTCCGAGGATCCTCATTTAAAGGGGATGGGGACTACGGTAGTGCTGGCAACGATCGTCAACCAGATGATGTATTTTGCAAACGTGGGAGACAGCAGGCTGTATCTGATCAATCAGGGAATCGTACAGCTTACAAAAGATCATTCTCTGGTGGAAGAGATGGTACGCCTTGGCGGGATCAAGCCGGAGGAAGCAAAGCATCATCCGGATAAAAATATCATTACGAGAGCAATCGGTGCAAAAGACAGCGTAGAGGTTGATTTTTATGAGCACCGTCTGAAAAAGGGAGACATCATTCTGATGTGTACAGACGGACTCAGCAATATGGTGGAGGATGAAGAGCTGTTCCATATTGTACAGGGGGGCAGAGATATTGTGGAATCCGCACAGTCTCTGGTAGAAACGGCAAAAGAGAACGGCGGTACGGATAATATCGGGATCGTACTGGTAGAGCCGTTCGCAGATGAGGTGAGTATATGTTAAAAGAAGGTATCTTTTTAGGAAAGCGCATATGAGATCCTGGATCGTATCGGTTCCGGCGGTATGGCGGATGTGTATAAGGGCAAAGATCATAAGCTGAACCGGTATGTGGCGATCAAGGTGCTGAAGAGCGATTTTCGCTCAGATGAGACTTTTATCAAAAAGTTCTTAAGCGAAGCCCAGGCAGCAGCAGGTCTGATGCATCCGAACGTAGTTAACGTATATGATGTGGGGCAGGACCGCGGAGTTTATTATATGGTGATGGAGCTTGTGGAAGGCATCACATTAAAAGAATATATCGAGAAAAAAGGCAGACTCTCTGCAAAAGAGACGATCAGCATTTCCATTCAGATGGTGACGGGAATTCAGGCAGCCCACAACCAGCATATCATACATCGGGATATCAAACCGCAGAATATCATTATTTCAAAAGACGGAAAAGTAAAGGTTACAGATTTTGGAATTGCAAGAGCAACGACTTCGTCCAATACGATCAGCACCAGCGTGATGGGATCGGTTCATTACACATCGCCGGAGCAGGCAAGGGGCGGCGTGGTAGATGAAAAAAGTGATATTTATTCTGCCGGTATCAGTATGTATGAAATGGTGACAGGGCATGTTCCGTTTGATGGCGAGTCTACGGTCACTGTGGCGATCAAGCACTTGCAGGAGGAAATCATTTCTCCAATTGTGGAAGTGCCGGATACGCCAAAGAGCCTGGAGAAGATTATTTTAAAATGTACACAGAAGAGTCCTATGTATCGGTATCAGAACTGTGAAGAGCTTTTGCTTGATCTGAAACGGGCACTGGTAGATCCGCAGGGAGGATTTATTTCAAACGGACCCAAAGTGAACAATGTGGATGAGACTGTGGTCATGGATACGCAGGAGATCGCAAGAGTTCAGAATCGGGATTATGACGGTGAGGACTATGATGATCCGGACGAATCCTATGACGACGAGGAGTATGATGAGGATTCATACGATCGAAGAAATCGTCGGGAAGATGGCAGAAAAGGCAAAAAAGAAGAAGTCGATCCACAGATGAAAAAAGGTCACAAAGATTTTGATGAATCGTTGTGGCAGTTATTGTTGCGATCGGAGTGATCTTTGGAATCAGTAAGGCAGTCGGTGGATTCATGCCTGACAAGGTAGTGACCGAAGAGAAGGAAAGAGGTTTCTGTACCGGATATTCGGGGAATGACGGAAGAAGAGGCAAGAAAAAGAACTCACAAAAGAAGAACATCGGATATCAGTCAGCAGGTCAGGTCGCTTCAGACAAAATATGAAAAAAGGCGAGATTGCGGAACAGGATCCAAAACCAG
>ENA-OQBV01000909-OQBV01000909.1-human-gut-metagenome-genome-assembly--contig:-NODE-909-length-15975-cov-3.729303_pt1 | contig 15975 bp, 16 predicted proteins | sample MGYA00242750_ERZ504559 | MGnify/ENA primary metagenome ERZ504559 (study PRJEB26092, sample SAMD00036230) | human gut metagenome | host: Homo sapiens | study: EMG produced TPA metagenomics assembly of...
GTGAATTCAGGATCACACGGTCAAGTACTCCCCTCCGGTGAGGAAAATGCTCCTTTCATCTCATTGTACACCACCCCATTATAAGTCAGCGCATCCTTCTTTTGATTCCAGATTATAGCTCCAATCCCATCCTGACGGAAATATCTCATCATGCTCATAAATATTCGGATAAAACACCGCATCCATATAAACATGCATCAGATTCTGAAAGTCCTTTTCATTGCAGCTTGCCACCGGATAGACCGTTTTGTCCGGGTAAGTCATCGCATTCAAAAATGTGTTCAATGATCCTTTCACAAGCTCTACAAACGGATCTTTTACCGGAAAATTTTTCGATCCGCACAGCACCGAATGCTCCAAAAATATGCGGAAGTCCTGTACTGTCCTCCGGAGGAGTGCGAAATCCAATCGTAAACACCTTATTTTCATCATCATTTTCCATCAAAAGCACTCTCGCCCCGCTTTTTTTAATGGCGCAGCAGATATCCTTCCGACTTCAAATCCTTCAATTCTTTTTGCTGTATCAGCTCATAGTTTGTCATTGCATTTATGTTCATATATTTCCTCTTTTCTACTGTCATAAGCTTTTATTTTTAGTCTTCCCATATATTTCTATTGTATCACAAAAATAAGAGCATCGTAAACTTAAAGTTTACGATGCTCTTTCCCCTTATTTTTTCATACTCAACACCAGCAGTGTCCCGAGCATCAACGCAATACCAATCGGCAGCGCAATCCATGCACTCTGCACAAATCCGGCAATAATATAAGTCACAAACGATACCGCTGCAGCTGTCATCGCATACGGAAGTTGAGTAGACACATGATTTACATGGTCACACTGTGCACCTGCCGATGCCATGATCGTCGTGTCAGAAATCGGCGAACAGTGATCTCCACAGACCGCACCAGCCATACATGCTGAGATAGAGATAATCATCAGTTCATGGTTCGTATTTGCAAAAATCGCAACTACGATTGGGATTAAAATACCAAAAGTTCCCCATGATGTCCCTGTCGCAAATGCAAGGAAGCATCCAATCAAGAAAATGATCGCCGGCAGAAAGTTCATCAATCCCCCTGCGAACTGCTCTACTGTCGTTGCAACAAATTCTGCTGCTCCAAGACTGTCTGTCATCGCTTTTAATGTCCACGCAAATGTCAGGATCATGATTGCTGGCACCATCGCCTTGAATCCTTCCGGAATACATGACATACAATCCGAGAAATTCAATACTCTGCGTACCACATACAATGCAATCGTTATGATTAGTCCGAAAAAAACTTCCAAGCACAAGACCTACAGATGCATCACTGTTTGAAAATGCCTCCACAAATCCTACTCCATCAAAAAATCCGCCTGTGTAGATCATTCCGATGACACAGCACACAATCAGCGAAAGAATCGGAATCACCAGATCAATTACCTTTCCATTATGATTCACAACACCTTCAGATGCATTTTCATAAGGACGTCCTTCTGTTGTATAGAGATCACCTTTCAACGCATTCATCTCATGTGTTCTCATCGGACCGTAATCTGCTTTGAGCAATACGATTCCAATCATCATCACAATTGTAAGAAGTGCATAAAAATTATATGGTATCGCCTGCATAAAGATTGAAAATCCATCTTCCCCTTCTACAAACCCGGTCACCGCTGCCGCCCACGAAGAAATCGGTGCAATGATGCAGACCGGAGCCGCTGTTGCGTCGATCAAGTAAGACAATTTCGCACGAGACACATTATGTTTGTCTGTTACCGGACGCATCACGCTTCCCACAGTCAGACAGTTAAAATAGTCATCAATAAAAATCAACACACCAAGTGCAATTGTCGCAAGCTGTGCGCCCACACGTGATTTGATATGTTGTCCTGCCCATTCTCCGAATGCTGCGGAACCTCCTGCTCTGTTCATCAAGGAGACCATTGCTCCCAATATCACAAGGAATACCAAAATTCCAACATTATACTTGTCAGAAAGCACGCTGATAATTCCGCCTTCAAAAATATGTACTACCGTTTTTTCAAATGAAAATCCCGAGTAGAGTAATGCTCCTACCAAAATACCAACAAACAGTGAACTATATACTTCTTTTGTGATCAACGCGAGAGCAATCGCCACAACGGGAGGGATCAATGCCCAAAAAGTAGCATACAGTTGCGGTTTCGGTGCTTTCTCAGCCGCAAACACCGTCATAGACAGTATCAGCGTCAACACAAAAACACTCGAACACACTGACAATACTTTCTTTTTTGAAATATGCATAAATAAGTTCCTCTCTTTCCTTCAAAGGGTATCTCCCCTGATAATAAAAACCATGAATGACCTTTGTGTAAAAGCACATTCATGGTTCCCGCATACTTATCCTGCATCTTTTCTTTCGTATTCCTAACAAACCAACGATAGCTCTCCACATAAGTGACAGTATATTGCATATTCTGCAATATCCCAGAGATATCTTTCTGGACAAAAAAAACATCTCTTCGGCGACTTTCCCTTTCAGTATGTGGCGGCTGTCCAACTTTGCCACACAATACTGATGAAATCCGCACCTCTATCCTTTTAGTCATTCAATTATTAATAGTATATCATAACTTTCCTCGATTGTTAATACTCAATTTAAAATTCTGTTGCCCGGTGGCATGCTGCTTTGTGTCCTTCTCCAAACTTTTGGAGAACAGGCGTCTCTTTTTTTACACTGTTCTGCTGCATATGGACATCGACTGTAAAAATGCACAGCCCACAAAAATTTTCCGTTCGAATCGGCTGTTCTCCTTTTTAAATGCCACAAACGTTTTTCTGCTGACATATGGATCCAAAGCCGCTGCGAGCAACGCTTTTGTATAAGGATGCAGCGGATTTGAAAACAATTCTTCTGTCTCTGCCTCCTCTACCAATGTACCAAGATACATTACTCCCACACGATCCGATATAAACCGCACAACACCAATATCATGCGATATAAAAAGCAGACTAAGTTTTAGTTCTTTTTGCAGCTTTTTGAGCATGTTTAAAATCTGTGCCTGAATTGATACATCCAAAGCCGATACCGGTTCATCACACACGATCAGTTTGGGCTGTACAACCAGTGCACTTGCAATCCCAAGACGCTGAACCTGTCCTCCGGAAAGTTCATGCGGAAATCGAAAATAATACTCTTTTTCAAGTCCCACACGTCTCAGCACCTCGACTGCCTGATTTCTCCTTTCCTCACGGTCTTTCACACCGTGAATAAAAAGAATATCCTCCAATATACTTCCAATCCTTTGACGCGGATTCAATGCAGACAGTGTATTTTGAAACACCATCTGTATCTCCTTTCGAAACGGACGAAATTCTTTTTCACTCAGACTGCACAAATCTGTCCCTTCATAAAAAATCGAACCGCTGTCTGTTTTAGACAATCCTACAATTGCCCGTCCGCTTGTCGACTTTCCGCACCCAGACTCTCCTACCAGCCCATAGGTCTCTCCCTTTTTGATATAAAATGACATCCCGTCCACCGCATTCATACGCTCTTTTGAACCAAAAAGTTTTCCTGTATTTCTATATATCGGATATGTTTTTTTCAGATTTTTTACTTCAAGCAAATATTCGCCCATAATCACTCCTCACTTTCCGCATTTCCCTTATCTATATATTTCCAGCATTTTACAAAATGTCCCGAAGTGACTTCTATCAAAGGCGGCTGCTGTCGTTCGCACTTTTTATCAGCGTACCGGCATCTCGTGCAAAAATGGCATCCGTCCGGTATCTGCGAGATAGACGGAACCGCTCCATGTATCGTAGACAATTCCACATCTCGTTCCACTCCCAGATGCGGAATACATGACAATAATCCTTTTGTATATGGGTGAAGCGGATTAGAAAAAAAGCTCCTCGGTCACGGCATCTTCTACAATTTGTCCAAGATACATCACCTTCACACTGTGACACAACTGCGATACCGCGCCCATATCATGAGTGATGAACAATACCGACATTCCCATTTTTTCATTCAACTTTCGTATCAGATGTAAAATTTGTTCCTGAATCGTCACATCCAAAGCTGTCGTCGGTTCATCCGCTATCAAAAGCTTTGGCTCACATGCCAGCGCCATCGCAATCATCACCCTCTGCTGCATTCCTCCCGACAACTCAAACGGATATTTTTTCATACAATTTTGTGGATTTGGAATCCCTGTCAATTTCAACATTTCAATCGAACGTTCCTGCGCCTCTTTTTTGGAAATGTTTTTATGAAAAAGAAGAATCTCACTCAACTGTTTCCCAACCGTATGAACTGGGCTCAATGAATTCAATGGATCTTGAAAAATAATAGAAATTTTTTCTCCTCGGATTTTTCGCATCTGAGACAGAGGACGTTTCAAAAGATCCTCTTTTTCAAAGAGAATCTCTCCTTCACACCGAACAGATGTATCATGCTCTTTCAAACGCAGAATAGACTGGGACATAACACTTTTCCCAGAACCCGATTCTCCTACAATTCCTGTGATTTCTCCCGGATAAACAGAAAAATCCACACCGTCAACTGCCGGAAACCATTTTTTATGAATTGGAAACGACACCTTCAGCCCCTTCATTTCCAACAGTACTTCCTGCTCTCTTTCATTGTTCTTCGCTTGCATTATTTACCTGCTCCTCCTTTCGTTTTAGGATCCAGAAAATCTCTAAGACCGTCTCCCAAAAGATTCAGGCTCAGCACGCATACGATAACAGCAATCCCCGGACATAACATCGTCCAAGGCGCCTTTGAAAAAACAAGTTTGCTCGCCTGAAGCATATTTCCCCAACTTGCCGCCGGCGCCGGGATTCCTGCTCCCAAAAAACTGAGAGATGCTTCCGAGATAATCGCCTGTGCAAAAATGAAAGATGCCTGCACTGTAAGCGGGGAAATAACCCCTGGTAAAACTAATTTCCATAAAATTCTAAAATTGCTAAATCCCTGTACCTTGGCAGCTTCCACATACGGCTGTTCCCGAATAACCAACGCCCTCGCCCTCACTGTTCTGGCAACACTCGGCGTGTAGACAACCGTAAGCGCAATCACTACATTCCAGCTTGATGCGCCTAATGCGGCTATCAGCGCAATCGCCAAAAGAATTCCAGGTATCGCGATCAATCCGTCACAGATCCTCATTAAAATTTGATCTAATATTTTAAAATAGCTTGCATAAATTCCGATCAGTGTTCCAATAACACAGGATAATACGGCTACGCTTCCCCCTACCCAAAGAGAAACCCTTGCCCCATACATCAGACGAATAAAAAGATCTCTCCCAAATTCATCTGTTCCAAATAAATATGCTCCTCCGGGTGCTCTGAAACGCTCGGATACCGACATTGCATTCGGATCGGCAGAACTGATAAGCGGGACAAAAACCGCAGCTGTCAAGATGACAAGAAACCCGATTGTTCCTATTATTAATGCAGGATTTCCCAAAATCCTTTCTTTTGTAAGCTCTCTTTGTTCCTTAAAAATCGTCTTACTTGCCTCCGACATACTTTTACGTGTAAAATACATTTTTCGTCACCTCCTATTTCAATCCTGGCCGAAGTCTCGGATCCACAAAACCATACAGTACATCTACTGTCAAATTCACAATCACATATAACAATGTGACAAAGAGAACCACTCCCTGAATCACAAATACATCTCTTCGATTGATCGAACTAAGCGTCAGCATACCAAGACCCGGAATGTTAAATAATGTCTCTGTCACAATCGTTCCGGTAATGAGACTTCCGAAAGACTGACCGATTGCAGTCAATATGACTGGCGCCGCATTTTTCAGACCATATCTCAAAATTACGGTTCTCTCTTTAAGACCTTTTGAGCGTGCCGTATGAATATAATTCATATGCAGTACATCAAGCAAAGAAGAACGAATCATTCTTGTAAGATATGCAGCCTGCACAATTCCAAGTGAAAGTGCCGGCACAAACAGATATTTTAAATGTTCCAGTATTCCTTCTGACAAACTTGCATAACCAGCTACCGGGAACCAATGATTATAGACGCTAAAAATAAGCATCAAAAACATACTAAGCAAAAACCCCGGAAGCGCCACCCCCAAAAGTGAAGTTGTGACAGCTGCCACATCCACCGCAGTTCCTCTTTTACAGGCAGCAAGAATCCCCAACGGAACCGCTAACAGCAGTGCAATAATCTGTGCAAGGATTGCAAGACTCAATGTTGGCGGAAAATATTCTGCGATAGCCTCTAATACAGACTGATGTAAAAAATATGATGTCCCCCAATCGCCTTGAAGTACTTTCCCAAACCAATCCACATATTGTGTAAGAAATGGGCGATCAAATCCCAGCTCTGCATTCAAAGTATGTATCTGTTCCGGTGTTGCTTCCATTCCAAGTAATGCCGTCGCCGGTCCGCCCGGTATCATATATACAATCAAAAAAGCAACACAGGACACTACAAGCAAAACCGGTATCAGTGACAAAATACGTTTAAAAATATATGATAACATCCAAATACACTTCCTTTCTCATAAAATCAGCGGACTGCTTTTGCACTCCGCTGTTAACCTGTTTCTATTTTGAAGCTGTTGCATTCCAATAAATCGGAAATCTCAAATAATCCACACCATCTACATTTGCACTCATGGCATTCACTCCGGTGTAATGTCCAAGTACCGTAGCTGCACCATATTCATATAAGAATGTCTGCAAATCTGCCCATGCCGCAGAAGCATCTTCCGCTGTCGCCGCCGAACGAATCGCTGCGATTCCATCTGTGACTTCCTGACGGTCCAGACCTGCCCAGCCTTTATCCAATACAGAAAGCTGGATTGGAAGCATATTATAACTGTTACTTGTAATGAACATAGAGAACTGTTTCGGATCTGCTCGATGTTCCATAAAAGTACTAAAATCATAGCTTTCTACTTCTGCATTGATTCCCGCTTTCTTTAGCTGTTCCTGCACAACCAAAGTGGCATTATACATTTCTGCATAATCCGGGGTCGTTACCAAAACAATCTTTTCGTTATTGTATCCTGCTTTTTTCAATAATTCTTTTGCTTTTTCCACATCATTTTGGTTATAGTATTCTTTTCCTGCATCTGTTCCCCACTGAGTATCAGTAGGCACGCACCATCCTGCATTCACTTCATATAAATCTTTGTTACCATAACTTGCAGAAGAATATCGTCACAGTTCAGTGCTGCAAGAATTGCCTGTCTCATATTTACATCTGCCATGATTCCTTTCCGTTGTATTTGAGGAACAAATTCAGTGTACCTCCTCTTTCAACGCTCATTTTTAAAGATTCATCTTTTGACAGCTCCTCATAATTATCTGCCGGAATTTCCTCCGCAATATCATACTGACCATTCTGCAGACCTGCAATACGAGTTGCCGCATCTGTAACTACATCAAAATAAAGTGTCTCTGTAGCTGCTTTCTTTTCGCCCGCAATACCTGTCGATGCGTCTTTTGAAGGCTGATAATCCTCATTTTTCTCCAATTTTACATATTGATCCTGTTTCCACTCAGACACTTTGTAAGGTCCCGTACCAATATATTCGCTGATACCGTCTGCGCCTGCTGATTCAACTACTTCTGCCGGGTAAATCGCAGCAAACTGAATCGGACTTGCAAGAATCATAATAATGTCAGATGACGCCTGATTTACTTTTAAATTCACAGTATAGTCATCTACTTTTTCAAATGTAGAGCCTCCAATCAACGTGTTCGCTTTCGGAGAAGTTTCAATCCAGCGGTTCATAGATGCAACAACATCATCTGCCGTCATCTCCTCCCCATTGTGGAATTTCACACCCTGTCGAAGCTTAATCGTGTAAGTCATTCCATCATCACTCACCTCATAAGACTCTGCTAAGACAGGTGTTGGCTCATAATTTTCATCCATTGCAAACAGCGATTCGTATACATGAATTCCAATTCCCCCGACGATATTAGAATTTACCGATTGCGGATCCAGCGATGGCGGATTCGCAGAAATGGCTATATGTATCTCATCTTTTTTACTTGATTTTTTACCATCGTCATTTTTGTCCGACTTTGTGTTTCCACAGCCTGATACCAAAAGCGCTACACACATTGTCAATGCCAAAATACACGATAATGCTTTTCTTTTCATAATTTACTAATCCTCCTTTATTTTTACCCGTCTATTCTACTTGAATCCATTCCCCCCTGTAAAATTGATTTATTTTATAAAAGAGTGGCATTTATCGAAATCATCAATAAATACCACTCTTTTATTCTACTTTAAATTGACGATAGCAAATGCACCTGTCTCTTTCCAAAACTGGCAAATCATACGTCTCATATTTTCTTCGTTCACGTTGCCCTCCAGTGTAAGTTCACAACTGAGTCTATTTCCATATTCCATTGCCGATACTCCACTTACCGCTATCCGATTCAGATACAACATATGCATATACAATCCCATTTCTTTTTTCTCACAGCAAAATTTCATGACCACTCGTTCATGTGGCTCTTTTCCTGTAAATCCTGCACTTTTCAGCGTTGTTTTCAAAACTTCTTCCTGCAGTTCTTGTAGAACTCCATATTGATATCTTCTGCTGATCTGCATCACATCTTTCAAAAACGCAGTGTATGCCTCTTGCGTTTCTCCTTGTGTGTCTTCTGATCTGTCCGCTATAATTTCCGTTTCCCGCTTTGGCACATATACCTCTTCTTTTGTCTTCGCCTTTGCTTCTGCAACCTGTCTTGAACATGCCAGCCGTTCTAAAAACAATGGCTTCATGCTGTTGTCTATCTCATCAATTTTTTTTCGGATATCATCTAACATTTATTTTCTCCTTTGACCATGTACAAAAAACTCCCGGCATAACAATATGTTTGTTATACCAGGAGTTTTATATCTTTTATTGATTCTGATTATTCAGCATCATTTCCATAAAGAGTAACAAGCTTATTCAGGTAAGCATATCTCTCTTTTGCTGCTTCTTCAGATTTTGCAAATAATTCTTCTGCTCTTTCCGGATTCATTCTTGCCAATGCATTGTAACGAACCTCTCCATTTAAGAAATTCTTTGTAGTCTTCTGTTGGAGCTTTACTGTCAAGTGTAAATTTGTTCTCTGCTGCAGGATTGAAACGGAAGTTGTGCCAGTATCCTGATTTTACTGCTAATTCTTCTTCAGTCTGAGCTTTGCTCATACCCTTCTTGATACCATGGTTAATACATGGAGCGTAAGCAATGATCAATGATGGTCCCGGATAAGCTTCTGCTTCTGCAATTGCTTTTACAGTCTGGTTAAAGTCAGCTCCCATAGCGATCTGTGCTACATATACATATCCGTAGCTCATTGCGATGCTTGCCATATCTTTCTTCTTCACTTCTTTACCGCCTGCTGCAAACTGAGCGATTGCACCTGTTGGTGTAGATTTAGAAGATTGTCCACCTGTATTAGAATAAACTTCTGTATCGAATACCATAATGTTGATGTCCTGACCAGATGCCAATACATGGTCAACACCACCGAATCCGATATCGTAAGCCCAACCGTCTCCACCGAAAATCCATTGAGATTTTTTCGCTAAGAAGTCTTTGTTATTTACGATGTCTTTGCAAACTTCGCAGTCAGCACCTTCTAATGCTGCAACTAAGTTATCCGTAGCTGTTCCGTTTGTAGCTCCGCAGTTGAATGTATCTAACCATTCTTTGCAAGCTGCTTTTACTTCTTCAGAAGCTGCTTCAGAAGCTGCAACAGATTCTACTTTTGCTTTCAATCCATTTCTCAACGCTTTTTGAGCTAATAACATACCGTAACCAAACTCAGCATTGTCTTCAAATAATGAGTTAGACCATGCAGGACCTTGTCCTTTTTCGTTTACTGTATATGGTGTAGATGGTGAAGAGTTACCCCAGATTGAAGAACAACCTGTTGCGTTTGCGATGTACATTCTGTCACCAAATAACTGTGTGATTAATTTTGCGTATGGAGTCTCTCCACAACCTGCACAAGCTCCTGAGAACTCTAAAAGTGGTTGTTTGAACTGGCTTCCTTTTACTGTAGTCTCTTTGAATTTTGCAACTACTTCTGGTTTTACAGGAATCTCTCTTCCGTAATCGAAGAAATCTTGTTTTCCAGCATTTTCTTCCATGTTCTTCATAACAAGAGCTTTTTCACCCTTCTTACCTGGGCATACGTTAGCACATGAACCACATCCTGTACAGTCATAAGCAGATACTGTCATTGTAAATTTCAGCCCCGGCATACCAACCATATCGATTGTTTCTAATCCTTCTGGTGCATTTGCAACTTCTTCTTCTGTCAATGCAACCGGACGGATAACTGCGTGAGGACATACATATGCACAGCGGTTACACTGGATACAGTTTTCTGGCTGCCATACTGGAATATCTACTGCAATACCACGTTTTTCATATGCAGATGATCCTGATGGTGTTGTACCATCTACATATTCTGTAAATGCAGATACTGGTAAACTGTTACCTTCCTGAGCATTTACTTTTGCCTGAATATTTTTAACGAAATCAACAACGTCTTCTCTTCCGCCTTTTACTTGCGGTGTAAATAAACCTTCATCTTCAGCGTCTTTCCAAGACTCTGGAACTTCGATCTCAACAACCTGTTTTGCACCGGCATCGATTGCATCGTAGTTCATCTGTACAATCTTATCACCTTTTTTACCATAAGAAGCTTTTGCAGCTGCTTTCATTAATTCGATTGCATGTTCTTCCGGAATGATGTTTGCAAGTTTGAAGAAAGCTGACTGAAGAACAGTGTTGATACGTCCGCCAAGTCCGATTTCTTTACCAATCTTGATACCATCAATCACATAGAATTTAATGTTGTGATTTGCAATAAATGCCTTCACCTGTCCTGGTAAATGTTTTTCAATACCTTCCATATCCCATGGGCAGTTCAATAAGAATGTACCACCGTCAACTAATTCCTGAACCATGTTATATTTGTTAATATAAGACGGATTATGACAGGCAACAAAATTCGCCTGTTTGATCAGGTATGTTGATTTAATCGGGCTCTTACCGAAACGTAAGTGAGACATTGTCACACCGCCTGATTTCTTAGAGTCATAATCAAAGTAAGCCTGTGCATACATATCTGTATTGTCACCGATGATCTTGATAGAGTTCTTGTTAGCACCTACAGTACCGTCAGCGCCAAGTCCCCAGAATTTACAGTTGATTGTTCCTTCCGGTGTTGTAACTAGTGGAGCTCCAACTTCTAATGATAAGTTTGTCACATCATCCACAATACCGATTGTGAATTTCTGTTTTTCAGTATTGTCATATACTGCAACGATCTGAGCCGGTGTTGTATCTTTAGAACCTAATCCGTAACGTCCTGTAAATACAGGTACTGCATCAAATTTTGTTCCTTTTAATGATGCAACTACATCTAAGTATAATGGCTCGCCAAGTGCACCTGGTTCTTTTGTTCTGTCAAGAACTGTGATCTGTTTTACAGATTCTGGAATTGCATTGATCAAAGCTTCTGCACAGAATGGTCTGTAAAGACGAACTTTTACAACACCTACTTTTCTTCCTGCTGCCAATAAATAATCAACTGTCTCGTCGATTGTATCACATACAGAACCCATAGCGATAATTACATGTTCTGCATCTTCTGCGCCATGGTAGTTGAATAATTTATAGTTTGTTCCAATCTTTTCATTAACTTTATCCATGTATTCCTGAACGATTGCAGGCATTGCATCGTAGAATGGATTACATGCTTCTCTTGCCTGGAAGAAGATATCCGGGTTCTGAGCAGAACCTCTCTGACAAGGATGATTTGGATTCAACGCATGTTTTCTGAACGCATCAATCGCATCCATATCTGCCATATCTTTTAAATCTTCATAATCCCAAGTCTCGATTTTCTGAATCTCATGAGATGTACGGAATCCGTCAAAGAAGTTGATAAACGGAATCTTTCCTTTGATTGCTGATAAATGTGCAACCGGTGTCAAGTCCATAACTTCCTGTACGCTTGATTCACAAAGCATCGCACATCCTGTCTGGCGGCAGGCATATACGTCAGAATGATCACCAAAAATTGATAATGCATGGCTGGCCAAAGCACGTGCTGATACGTTGAATACACCTGGTAATTGTTCTCCTGCGATTTTATATAAATTAGGAATCATAAGCAGTAATCCCTGAGATGCTGTATATGTTGTTGTAAGAGCACCTGCTGCTAAAGATCCGTGCACTGTACCAGCTGCACCTGCTTCTGACTGCATTTCTGTAACCTGAACTGTCTGTCCAAAAATATTTGTTCTACCTTGTGTAGCCCATTCATCTGTAGCTTCCGCCATAACTGATGAAGGTGTAATAGGGTAAATAGCTGCAACATCTGTGAATGCATATGAAGCATGAGCTGCTGCATGATTACCATCCATGGTTTTCATTTTTCTTCCCATTGGTTTGTTCCTCCTTCAAATTTTCAAAATTGTATTTTGACATATATGATATTATAGTCCTTTCGAAGTTAAAAGTCTAGTTCGTTTTTGTTTCTTTTAAAATACAAAAAGGGAAAAGCAGCTCTCCACTACTTTTCCCTCACACTAATTATTTTTTTCTATTCCGTGACGCTCCAAAAAGCTATCATACCCTGCATGATATACAAACAAAATACTTTTCACAAACAGGCACGCAAACGCATATCCAAAGAGCAGACCTGTCACAAATCTTCTGCTGTTCGTGCTCTCATATGAAGTCAAAAATTGTAATAAACCATCTATGAGCAGCGGTATCATCAGCAGAACAGTCAACCCAAGATTTGGTATGTACCATGCACACAGACAGAAAAATAAAATCATGCCAACCAATTCGCCTGTACATCTCGCACAAATCGGGAACTGTATTCCTCGAAAATGAAATGATCGTTCTTTTCTGCAGTGACAACCGAAAAATATCGGCAACCACTTATAAATAAAAGCACGCATCTTTTAGTAATAGTATCCCATACTTGCCGATCCGATTCCAATCACGAAGATAATAACATAGAACAGTATACTGAGAACCACACCAACAATCGCTCCGATTCCTGCTTTTTTCGCAGTATTCGGTTTTTCTTTGTTCCAGACAAGGAATAAAATCAAGCCTACGATCGGAATACAGCATCCTAAAACACTCCATCCAAAGCTCCCACTGTCATTGTTTGCTGACGGCACCATGCCTCCCTGCCCTTGTGCTGTTCCACAGTATGTGCACACATTTGCATTGTCGTCAATCTCTTTTCCACAATTTTTACAATACATCTCTCATCCTCCTATATCAATAGTGTAAGTGATATCCCCTTCTTTTCAACAAGTATAACAAATTAATTTCAATTAGTCTACTATTTTTGTTCAATTGGCACAACTTTCTTTCTTCCAACCACTAATAAAACTGCCGATACTACAACAAGCACCGCTGCAAGAACCTGTGATACGGCAACTCCGTTGAAAAATTGCAGTTGATCTGTTCGAAGTCCTTCAATCCAGAATCTTCCGACACCATATCCAAACAGATACATCAAAAAGATTTCTCCATTAAATTTTTTATGCTTTCTCCACAATAACAGGATTATGAGCACACCGATATTCCATACCGACTCATACAAAAAGGTAGGATGCACCTGTATAAACTCAATTCCGTTGATTACCTCAATATGTTCCCGCATTTTTTCCGTGATATCCGATGCCCGAACTGCATCTATAGGAAGCTGCATGGCAAACAGATTGTTGGTATATTCTCCGAACGCCTCTCGGTTAAAAAAATTCCCCCATCTGCCGATAATCTGTCCCAATATCAGCCCAAGTCCTGCCGTATCCACAAGCAATCCAAAAGAAATCTTTCTTCTGCGCGAAAACACAAACACAGTAATCATAGCAGCGATTACTCCACCATAAATTGCAAGCCCTCCCTCGCGGAGATTCAGAATACTCAACAGATCATCTTTATACAAATCCCATGAAAACGCCACATAGTAAAGCCGGGCACCGATGATGGAAAAGATCACCGCATAGAGCGCCAGATCATAATAGGTCTCCGGGTTTTGTTTTGTCCGCTTTGCCTCTTTTACAGCCATCAAAACCCCTGCCAGAATCCCAATTCCTATAATCATTCCATAATATGCAATATCAAATCCGAATATCGATATCTTTTGTCCCACATGTTCCAAATGAATTCCCAAATTCGGGAAATTAATACTCTCTGTCATTTTCTTCCTTCTTTCTCAATCTCTACACATTGAATCGGAATAAAATAATATCTCCATCCTGCACAACATATTCTTTTCCTTCCAGTCTGACAAGTCCTTTTTCCTTTGCCGCTGTATAGGTTCCACAATCCATAAGATCATCATAGCTTACAATCTCTGCACGGATAAATCCACGTTCAAAATCAGAGTGAATCTTTCCGGCTGCCTGAGGCGCTTTTGTTCCTTTTTTAATCGTCCATGCCCTTACCTCCTGCTCACCTGCTGTCAGGTAGCTGATAAGTCCAAGCAGACTATAGCTTGCTTTGATGAGTTTTTCCAGACCAGACTCTTCCAATCCGAGATCTTCCAAAAACATCTTTTTCTCATCATCATCCAGCTCTGCAATCTCCTGTTCAATCTGTGCGCATACAACAAACACTTCACAGCCTTCTTTTTCTGCATATTCCTTGACAGCCTGCACTCCGTCATTGTCAGCTCCGTCATTTGCAAGATCATCTTCTGTCACATTTGCCGCAAAGATGACCGGCTTGTATGTCAGAAGATTATAACTTTCAAGAAGCGCCTGCTCATCTTCATCATTTACAGTAAAGCTTCTCGCCATCTTATTTTCTTCCAGATGTGCTTTGATTCGTTCAAGAAGTTCTAACTCTTTTGCTACCGCTTTATCATTGCGGGCCACTTTTACCGCTTTTGCAATACGTCTTTCCAACATCTCAATATCAGAAAAGATCAACTCTAAATTAATTGTCTCTATATCACGAATCGGGTCAATACTTCCATCTACATGCACGATATTACTGTCCTCAAAACATCTTACCACATGCACAATTGCATCTACTTCACGAATATTTGCAAGAAATTGATTTCCAAGTCCCTCTCCTTTTGACGCTCCTTTTACAAGTCCTGCAATATCAACAAACTCAATCGCCGCCGGGACAATTTTCTTTGTGTGATACATCTCTCCAAGTACGTTGAGACGCTCATCCGGCACTGTTACAACTCCCACGTTCGGGTCGATCGTACAAAATGGATAATTTGCTGATTCTGCTCCCGCCTTTGTCAAAGAATTAAATAATGTACTTTTTCCTACATTTGGTAAACCTACGATTCCTAATTTCATTTTTGTCTTTACCTGTCCAGAAACCCTATAATTTTGCGGTTTTCTGCCTTTCTCTATATTTCTTGTACGCCCTTTTTACGCCCTTTTTGTTTAACTGGCGGCGTAGCTTGTTGAAATTGACGTATTGCATTTACCAGTGACTCATCCGTAACATGAACATATCTGTCCATTGTTGTTTTTATACTTGCGTGCCCTGAAAGCTGTTGCAGCACTTTAGGTTGTACGCCACGTTCAATCGCGCGTGTAGCATAAGTATGTCGTAAGGAGTGCATATAAAAGCGTTTGATTCCTGCTTCATCACACAATGAGAATGTGCTGCCACTTCAAGAAATAAGCCATTTTTTTGCTTCTGGCAGCGTTTTGAAATATCTATTTTGACGCGTACCATTTTTAGCATAAAATCTTGCGAAATATAAACTGTCCTTTCTTTGAAAAATACCTTTTCCACACTCTTTGCCTTTAAATTTTTTTCCCCATAACAGACTCCTTTCACGTAAAAAAAAGAGTCCAACGCAAATATAAATGTATATCACAAGGACTCCGTTTTTTCAAATCTTAACGGAAATCTATTTTTTTTATGCTTCTTACCATCTCATACCTTTCATTTTTCCATTTTTTTATAATTATATACAGCTTGAA
>ENA-OQBV01000910-OQBV01000910.1-human-gut-metagenome-genome-assembly--contig:-NODE-910-length-15968-cov-3.782653_pt1 | contig 15968 bp, 15 predicted proteins | sample MGYA00242750_ERZ504559 | MGnify/ENA primary metagenome ERZ504559 (study PRJEB26092, sample SAMD00036230) | human gut metagenome | host: Homo sapiens | study: EMG produced TPA metagenomics assembly of...
ATCCGGGCGATAAAGTGGGAAGCGACAACGAAATACCTGTATCGACAGTCTTGTTGCCGGATTTCTCCGGACTGACCGAACAGCAGAAGAACAATCCTCCGCAGATTTCGCTTTCTACTACACAGTTGGAGTTCCCTCCGCTGAAACCGAAACAGAAAAAATCACAGAATGTCATCATTACCAATACGGGAAAGACCGATTTGGTTATTCAGGATATGCAGGTGTTCAACATCGCTCTAGCCGTCAATTTGAAGAAAACGGTATTGAAGCCGGGTGAATCTGCCAAGCTGAAGATTACCGTACTTGGTGAGAATCTTTCGCGTGTGAAAGGTACTCCCCGTGTACTGATGATTACCAACGACCCGAATAAACCGTCGGTTACCATTCGGGTAAAGGCAAAAATCGTACAGCCTTAAGATCTCTCGTAAGGCTATTATTATCAACTTAAAATACTAAGACTATGGAACACCCTGAGAACAGTGAGGAGTACAAGGGATTGACTGTTAACAAGGGTATCGAACAACCCTCCAGTATAAATCCTTATTTGAACCTGAGAAAGAAACCCAAGCGCCGTCAGTTTACCGTAGGCGAGTACGTGGAAGGTATCGTAAAAGGCGATGTAACCGTACTTAGTCAGGCTGTCACGCTGGTAGAGAGTGTGAAACCCGAGCATCAGGCAGTCGCACAGGAGGTTATCGAAAAATGTCTGCCGTATTCAGGCAATTCTATCCGTGTGGGTATCAGTGGTGTTCCCGGAGCGGGGAAGAGTACGTCGATTGATGTATTCGGCCTGCATGTACTGGAACGTGGAGGTAAGCTGGCTGTACTGGCTATCGACCCGAGCAGTGAGCGTTCGAAAGGAAGTATTTTGGGAGATAAAACCCGTATGGAAAAAACTTTCCGTTCATCCAGATTCCTTTATCCGCCCCAGCCCTTCTGCCGGTTCGCTGGGTGGTGTAGCCCGTAAAACCCGTGAAACGATTATCTTGTGCGAAGCAGCAGGTTTCGATAAAATTTTTGTCGAAACAGTGGGAGTAGGACAGAGCGAAACAGCCGTTCATTCGATGGTGGATTTCTTCCTGCTGATACAGCTTGCCGGAACAGGAGATGAACTGCAAGGTATCAAGCGTGGTATAATGGAGATGGCAGACGGTATCATCATCAACAAGGCTGATGGTAATAACATCGAGAAGGCGAAGCTGGCTGCTGCTCATTTCCGCAATGCACTGCATCTGTTTCCGGCTCCTGAATCGGGATGGACACCACAGGTGCTGACATATTCAGGTTTTTATGGCATCGGAATCAAGGAGATCTGGGACATGGTGTACAGTTATATCGACTTTGTGAAGAAGAACGGATACTTTGATTACCGCCGCAACGAACAGGCTAAATACTGGATGTACGAAACGATAAACGAACATTTGCGTGATAGTTTCTACAACAATCCGGCTATCGCTTCGATGCTTACAGCTCAGGAACAGGAGGTATTGCAAGGAAAGGCTACTTCGTTCTCGGCTGCGAAAAAGTTGCTCGATACGTATTTCGGTAATCTTTGATTGCTGGGCTTGCGACGGAGTACATAATTTCTCTGAAAATTTTTGTACGAACTTGCTGAACTTTCGTACAGAAAATAAAAAAACATCGAGATATTTTGGGCAGAAATTGCTGATATTATAGAAACTCTTTCTGAAGGTCTTTTTTAAAAGCCTTTGGGAAGAGTCTTTTTATTGTTATCAGTGTATGATAAATTTCATCAATAGGTTGATTCTCAGTCGTATTTAAGGCTTTAAAAACTCTGTTGTATCAATGAATAAACCAACTGCTATATTACAAGCGACTATGAGCTTTCGAAAATGTTTTGTCGGACAGCAATGTTTTATTATGCGTTGATCACAGCAAAATCTTCATGGATACTTGGGTTTTATTACAATTGACTTGGTAGGAAAATTTACTTTTTTTCAGAAAAAAAACTACAGAATATTTGGTTTATAAAATAGACTACTTTATATTTGTAATGTGATAGAAAATAGGAATAAACGCGCGGATTTCTAATTTTTTTTGCAGTGGTGGTTTATAAAATAAACTGTTTTATCTTTTAAAAATGTAAGGAGTATGGAAGAAAAGAAGATGTTTACAGAAAAAGAAAGTCTGGAACTGATTTCCCAGATGATTCAAATGACGAAAGAAAATTTGGAACGGGGTAGTGGCAATGTTTTTCTGATTTATGGATATGCTGCAGTAGCGCTTTCTGTAGTTGTATATGCAGCCGTGTATATCACAGGCAGACCGTTGTGGAACGCCTTGTGGTTTTTGATGTTTATTCCTGCCATTGTTATGAAAGTACTTCAGGTTCGTAAGAAACCTTCTGTGGTAACACATATGGATAAGATGCTTGCTCATACCTGGTGCATCGTAGGATCGTTGTTCGGACTGACTGTTGTGGCTATGCTACTGATAGGTATGGTGATTGGTTCGTGCAATTTTGGCTTGATGCTTCCGCTGTGTTTGCTATATGCGGGTATAGGAACTTCGATTACCGGTCTGATTGTTCGGGTTCCAGCCCTGGTGTATTCACCTCTTGTTGCCTTTTTGGTTGCTGTCTATATGCTGATGGTACTGACAAATGGCGGTAGAGTGGCTCCGGAATGGAATCTATATTTCGGTTTTCCTTTCTTGCTTATGATGGTGATACCAGGACATTTGTTGAATAAAAAAGCCGCTGCTTATGCTTGCTGAACTAGATCCGTTGATACACTCGCAACTGCGTCTGGCGATTATGTCTATCCTATTATCGGTAGATGAGGCCGACTTTGTGTACTTGAAAGAGAAGACTGAATCTACTGCCGGTAATCTCAGTGTGCAACTGGATAAACTGAGCAAGGCGGGATACATTCAGGTAGAGAAAGAGTTTGTCGGAAAAAAGACTCGTACATCGTGCCGGATTACAGAAACAGGCAGAAAAGCGATGGAAGAATATATAAAGGCACTGAAGACTTATCTGGATTTGTAGGATAAGAGAAACACGTTCGGAAAGAAGAAAAGGTAGAGGCCGGAATTCCAATTCAAGAAAGAAGAGCTATTGGTTTAGATGAGTGTCCGATAAACATATATGAATATGAGCTTATCAGCATTGTTCCTGTAGATAACCTGCATAGCTGAATTCTGTAGGATAATTGCTTGTTCATCAATACTCTATCTTTGGATTGAAGATTCTTGTCAGACTGCAATAATTGATTTGTACGCTAACCATCCTAATCTGTAATAAAAAAGGTTCTATCACCCCATAGCGGGAAAATGATAGAACCTTTTTGTATTTTATTCTTGTAATTTACAATCAGAAGCCAGCCAGGCTTACAATCTTGTCGACTGCTGCACTAAGTCCGTCAGGATTCTTACCGCCGGCAGTTGCAAAGTGAGGCTGACCACCACCACCACCTTGGATCAGTTTGGCAGCTTCGCGAACCAGTTGTCCGGCATTCAGTCCGGCCTTCACCTGATCGTCGCTCATGGTAACAGTAAGCAACGGCTTGTTTTCGAATACGCTACCAATTACTACGAACAAGTTTTCAGGGAACTGTCCTTTCAACTGGAAGGCAATATTCTTGACTGCGTCAGCTGGCATCGGAAGAACAGCCTGAATAACTTTCACACCGTTGATTTCTTTTGCACCTTCAATCAGCTTGTTCTTTACAGCAGCTTCTTTTTCCTTCATGAATTCTTCCATCTGTTTCTTCAGACTGGCATTTTCTTCGATGTATTTCGAGATAGCGGCTTTCAGGTCGGGAGCGTTGTTGAACAAAGCTTTCAGATCGTTGATAGCATCTTGTACAGTATCGAACATTTCTTCAACCTTCGCACCTGTAACAGCTTCGATACGGCGTATACCGGCAGCAACAGAGCTTTCTGAGATAATCTTCACCATTCCGATCTTTCCAGTTGCCGATACGTGAGTACCACCACAGAATTCGATAGATGAACCGAACTGTACGACACGTACTTCATCGCCGTACTTTTCGCCGAACAAAGCGATTGCACCCAGTTCTTTTGCCTTTTCGATAGGCAGGTTACGGTATTCAGTCAAAGGAACGTTTTCGCGGATTTTAGCATTAACCAGATGTTCTACTTCGCGAATCTGTTCCGGAGTTACTTTCTGGAAGTGAGAGAAGTCGAAACGCAAAGAGTCAGGAGTAACAAGAGAACCCTTCTGTTCTACGTGAGTACCCAGTACCTGACGCAATGCTTCGTCCAGCAAGTGTGTACAAGAGTGGTTGGCTGCACAAGCTGCACGTTTGTCTGTATCTACACATGCCATCATCGGAGCTTCCAGATGTTCCGGAAGTTTCTTTGCTATATGGATAGGAAGATTGTTTTCCTTCTTGGTATCGATGATATCGATAGTTTCGAATTCGCTTACCAATACACCGGTATCACCTATCTGACCACCACTTTCTGCATAGAACGGAGTATCGCTCAATACAATCTGGTAAAGTGTCTGATTCTTCTGTTTAATCTGACGGTAACGCAGGATGCTTGTTTCGTATTCAGTATAGTCGTAACCTACGAAAGTTGTTTCTCCTTCTTTCAGTGTAACCCAGTCGCCTGTTTCTACGGCAGCAGCATTACGTGCGCGTTCTTTCTGTTTCTGCATTTCGGCTTCAAAGCCTTTTACGTCGGCAGTCAGACCATTTTCACGCAAGATAAGTTCAGTCAGGTCGAATGGGAACCCGAATGTATCATACAGTGTAAATGCGTCTACACCGCTGATTTCAGTCTTACCGGCAGCTTTAGTTTCAGCCATTGTCTTGTCGAGCAGACGGATACCTGTTTCCAGTGTACGGAGGAATGATTCTTCTTCTTCCTTCATAACTTTCTCAATCAATGCCTGCTGTGCTTTCAGTTCAGGATAAGCACCACCCATATTTTCAATCAGTACAGGAAGCAGCTTATACATGAATGCTTGTTTCTGTCCGAGGAAAGTGTAAGCGTAGCGAACGGCACGGCGCAGGATTCGGCGGATTACGTAACCAGCCTTTGCATTAGACGGCAACTGTCCGTCGGTGATAGAGAAGGCGATGGTACGGATATGGTCGGCTACTACGCGCATAGTTACGTCTACCTTTTCATCGTCGCCATACTTCTTGCCAGACAAATCGCCGATTGCCTTGATGATAGGCTGGAAAACGTCAGTATCGTAGTTGGATGTCTTGCCTTGCAAAGTACGTACCAGACGTTCGAATCCCATACCGGTATCGATAACTTTTGCTGGAAGCGGTTCCAGGGTTCCGTCAGCCTTACGGTTGTACTGCATGAACACCAGGTTCCAGATTTCGATAACCTGCGGATGATCTTTGTTAACCAATTCACGTCCCGGAACGGCAGCCTTTTCTTCAGCCGAACGCGAGTCGATATGAATTTCTGAACAAGGACCGCAAGGACCTGTATCACCCATTTCCCAGAAATTATCGTGTTTGTTACCGTTGATGATGTGATCTTCTGGGAAGAATTGTCCCCAGTAGCCTGCTGCTTCGTCATCGCGGGAAATACCTTCGCTCGGGCTTCCTTCGAATACGGTTACATACAGATCTTTCGGATCAAGTTTCAGTACGCTTACCAGGTATTCGTATGCCCAGCTGATAGCCTCTTTCTTGAAGTAGTCGCCGAATGACCAGTTACCCAGCATTTCGAACATGGTATGATGGTATGTATCGTGACCTACTTCTTCCAGGTCGTTATGTTTTCCACTCACACGCAAGCACTTCTGTGAGTCGGTTACACGTTTGTATTTCGCAGGATGATTACCCAGAATAATATCTTTAAACTGGTTCATACCTGCATTGGTGAACATCAATGTCGGGTCGTCTTTGATGACCATCGGTGCTGAAGGCACAATCTGATGTCCTTTCGACTCAAAGAATTTTACAAATGAGTCGCGGATTTCGTTTGCTGTCAACATAATGCTTATAATGTCTTGTAGTTAATATTCTCAAAATTGATTTGCAAAGATAATCGGTTTTATTATTTTTGTCCGTATGTTTGATGCAAAAACTTGACATGTTGCATCTTAAAATTTTTCAAAATTAGATTTGAATGCGTAAAGTCTATTATATTTATAATCCGAAAACGCGTACATACGACCGTATTTATCCCACTATGCGCCAGCGGGCGATGAGCTATTTGCGGCGTCTGTTTGTGGGTATGGGACTGGGTGCAGGATGTTTTATCATCCTGTTGCTGATTTTCGGTTCTCCTTCGGAAAAGGACCTGCGTGTGGAAAATTCGCGCTTACTTTCACAATATCATATTTTATCTACCCGTCTGGACGAGGCTCTTGGTGTGATGCAGCAGCTTCAGCAGCGTGATGATAATCTGTACCGGGTGATTATGCAGGCAGATCCCGTGGCGGATGCCTTGCGTTCGGCTAGTTATGGTAAAACGAACCGTTACGAGGATTTGATGGATATGGCAAATACCAAGCTGGTAGTGAATACTACTCAGAAGATGGACTTGCTTTCACGTCAGATTTATATGCAGTCGAAATCGTTTGACGAGGTGGTAGAGTTGTGTAAGAAACAGGATGATATGCTGGCATGTATTCCTGCAATCCAGCCGGTGGCCAACAAGGATTTGAAGCAGACGGCTTCGGGATATGGAAATCGTATCGACCCTATTTATAAGACTGTTAAATTTCATGCGGGCATGGACTTTTCGGCAAACGTGGGTACACCGGTGTATGCCACTGGAAACGGTACGGTACAGAAAGCAGGCTGGGAAGGATTGTATGGCAATTGTATTGTCATTAATCATGGTTTCGGTTATGTCACCCGATATGCCCACTTGAGTAAAATTGATGTGAAGGTAGGGCAGAAAGTAGTGCGTGGAGAAACTATTGGCAAGGTAGGAAGTACGGGAAAGAGTACTGGACCGCATTTACACTACGAAGTGCATCTGAAAGGGCAGATTATGAATCCGGTGAACTATTACTTCATGGATTTGGATGCGGATGATTACGACAAGATGATCCAGATTGCTGCCAACCACGGTAAGGTATTCGATTAATATTACAGACTAAACAGAAAGGACATGGCTTTGAAGAGCGATAAAAATTTGAAATTATATTATTCTATTCGTGAAGTGGCGGAAATGTTTGATGTAAACGAATCGCTTTTGCGCTATTGGGAGAAGGAGTTTCCTATAATTGCTCCCAAGAAGGCGGGAGGAAATATCCGGCAGTATACGAAAGAGGATATTGAAAATATTCGCCTGGTATATCATCTTGTAAAAGAAAAGAAAATGACTCTTGCCGGAGCCAGACAGCGTTTGAAGCAGAATAAAGAAAGCATTCGTGATACGGCCGAAATCATCGACCGCTTGCGGCGTATCAAAGAAGATTTGCTCAGTATGCGTAAGGAGCTGGATTATCTCACCTGATGCTTGCAGGTGTGAATTGTTTGGCTGGTGACTTAATTCTAGGTCTTTTTAAGCGATCATCAGACTTTTTCCGGACGTCGTATATGTGAGGAAACAACGAAAAACAACAATAAAAATGGCATATGAAGTGATTATGATCTATCATCTTCATATGCCATTGTATTTTTTAGGGATATTTACTGAATATCTTTATTTCGTCTTAATGGTTTTTAATCTGTTATTGCCATCATCAGAAAGATACGTTTTTTTAGTCGGCAATTGTATCTTCAAAGTTTTCGATACGGGTTACTTTCTTGATGTGATCTATCTTTTTGAGGTTTGTACAGATGGTGTTCACATCATCTACATCGTGTACGTAAAGCTGAATGCGACCTTCGAAAATACCATCATTCGATTCAATATTCAATTTATGAATATTTACATTCAACTGTTGAGATATAACTTGTGTAACCTGATTGAGGACTCCTATGCCGTCTATACCTTTAATGTATACATTGACCGGGAAGTTTAATGCTTTGCCTGTTTCCCATTCTACAGCAAGCAGTCGGTTACCGAAACTGGTCTTCAGCTGAGCTGCAATCGGGCACTGACGTTTATGAATGACAATACGGTTGTTATCGTCAATGTAACCAAGTACATCATCCCCTGGAATCGGTTTACAGCAATCAGCCAGAATGTAATTTTTCTGAATGGCATCAGGAGTCAGCTTGATGATTTTCTTTTTGTCTATATTCAGTGCAGGCTGTTCAGTTTGTTTCTCTTCCTGCTTGTTTTTACTGGTTCCTCCGAATGCAAAGCTGATATATTTCTTCCAGTTGGTAGGTGATGGCTTTTCCTTCAACTCGTTTTTGTCTGCTTCACCTAATGAGAATATTCCCTGACCGATATTTAAGGTCAGTTCATCGTAATTCTTTACGTGATGCAGGTTGCAGAGCTTCTTGATATTCTCATCATTTGACGGCAGGTTTTCCTGATGGAAGAAATCGGTAAGCATATCTTCACCTTTCTGCTGCATTTTCTTTCTTTTCACGCTTCAGAATAGCTTGTATCTTAGCCTTGGCTTTTGCTGTGGTGGCAAAGTTTATCCACGAAGGCTGTACCTTTTGTGATTTGGAAGTAAGTATTTCTACCTGATCACCACTTTGTAGCTTGTGGCTTAGTGGAACCAGTTTATGGTTTACCTTAGCTCCGATACAGTGACTGCCCAGGAATGTATGGATAGAGAAAGCAAAATCGAGTGCCGTACAGTTTTGCGGCATTGTTTTGATTTCACCTTTCGGAGTGAAGACAAATATTTCAGAAGCGAACAGGTTCAGTTTGATGGTATCGAGGAAATCGAGCGCATCAGGCTGTGGATCGTCCAGAATTTCCTTAATGGTCTTCAGCCACTTGCTCAGTTCGCCTTCATCTTCACTGCCTCCACCTTCCTTGTATTTCCAGTGAGCTGCAAATCCTTGCTCGGCAACGTCATTCATGCGTTCACTTCTGATTTGCACTTCAATCCATTGCCCTTTGTTACTCATCAGTGTCACGTGCAGTGCCTGATAGCCATTAGCTTTCGGATGGCTTACCCAGTCGCGCAGACGGTCGGGGTGAGGCTTGTATATTTTCGAGATAGCTACATAGATATCGAAGCAGTCGTTCAGTTCCTCTTCTTCGTTTCTTGGAGTAAAGATGATGCGCACAGCAAGGATATCGTAGATTTCTTCGAACGTGATATGCTTGGTCTGCATCTTGTTCCAGATGGAATAAGGAGATTTTACACGTGCCAGAATGCGATAAGGTATTTTCATCTTATCCAGTTGTGCACGGATAGGAGCTGTAAACTCGGTAAAGACGCTTTCGCGCTCTGCCTGAGTAGCTTGCAGCTTGTCTTGTATCTCTTTGTAAGTTTCCGGATGTTCGTATTTGAAACTCAGGTCTTCCAGTTCTGTTTTTATGCGGTTCAGACCTAGTCTGTTGGCAAGAGGAGCATAGATGTAAAGGGTTTCTCCCGCAATCTTATATTGTTTGCTGGGAAGCATGGAACCGAGGGTACGCATGTTGTGCAGACGGTCGGCTATTTTTATCAGAATGACTCGGATGTCGTCATTCATTGTAAGCAGGAGCTTTTTGAAATTTTCAGCCTGAGCCGAGGCGCGGTCGCCGAAAATGCCTCCGGATATTTTTGTCAGTCCGTCTACAATCTGTGCAATTTTAGGTCCGAACAGATTTTCTATATCTTCCACCGTATAGTCGGTATCCTCTACTACATCATGCAGCAAAGCCGAACAGATGGAGGTAGACCCCAGTCCGATTTCTACACACGCAATGCGTGCTACCGCAATAGGGTGCAGTATATAAGGTTCGCCCGAACGGCGTCGTACACCTTTATGTGCTTGCTTGGCAAAATTAAATGCTTTGGTGATTATTTCTACTTTTTTGCGGTGCTTGCTTTCCAGGTATCGATCTAAAAGTTCTTGAAAGGCATCATTTATTTGCTTTTCATCTGCTTGCTCTTGTGTAAGTTTTTCATCCGTCATTGTATTACTCCCTTAATCTATATTGCAAAAATAAAGAAAATAAAGAATTTAACAAGTAGAATGAAGTTTTTTCTTACAAAGCTATGGAAAAGGAAGATAGAAAAATGAAAAACCATCCTGACAAATCTTGGGATTGTCGGGATGGTTTTTATGATATTTCGGTGTAAAAATATGATACTTATCGGATGCGGAGTGATCTTCCGGCACGTATGTTACTGCCTTTGATTCCGTTCAATCTGCGTAACTGCGATACGCTTACTCCATATTTGGCTGCAATGCCTCCCAAAGTTTCTCCGTTTCTGATTCTGTGATAAACGGCTTTTCCTGATTTGGCAGACGATTTAATATCGGCTACTTCTACTTTGCTGCGTCGTGTCTGATAAACCTCTGGTTTATAGTTATAGATGCTGTCTTCGTTTTCGAGGAAACAGCTCATCATCTTGTTGGACAGGCGAAGCGCATAAGGCTTCTCATTTCCAGGAATGATATCTTTTTTAAACTCCGGATTCAAGGCACGAAGCTCGTCGATGTTTGAGTTGCATACGGCAGCTATCTGTTGGAGGTTGAGCGGACGAGATATGTGTATAGTATCTGTTCCTTCCGGCATTCTCATTTCCAGCGGGCTGATGTTATGCTCACAATAATAGGTCATGATATAGTTTGCAGCGATAAATGCCGGCACATATCCACGAGTTTCCTGAGGCAGATAATTGTATAGCTTCCAGAAGTCCTTTTCTCCTCCCGAACGTCGGATAGCTTTGTTTATTGTGCCCGGACCGCAATTGTAAGCCGCAAGTACCAGATTCCAGTCGTGGTAGATATCGTATAAGTCTTTCAGATAACGTGCTGCGGCACGAGTAGACTTGATCGGGTCACGACGTTCATCGATCAGGCTGGTTACTTGCAGTCCGTAAATTTTACCTGTAGCCAGCATGAACTGCCATAAGCCTACGGCTCCCTGACGGGAAGTTGCCATCGGGTTTAAGGCTGATTCGATGACAGGAAGATATTTTAACTCCAGCGGCAGGTCGTACAAGTCGAGTGCCTCTTCGAAGATGGGCATGTAGAAATTATTAGCACTCAGCATGAATGCAACCTTCTGTCGCAAGCGGGTAGCATACATGTCGATAAATTTGCGCACCACTTCGTTATACGGCATTTCGATGATGGCCGGAATACGTTGCAGACGATCCATGTAGATAGAGTCGCTTACTTCCGGATTGGTAGAAGTCGCAGTACAGTTTTCTCCCAGATTGATATAATTTTTCGAAATCCAGTCCAGATATAAACTGTCTGTTTCAGAAAGCATACCTTCGGGCAAATCGGCAGCTGCCTCCACACCTGAACTGGAGCGGACGACAATACTCTTTTCCGTTTGTTGGGCAAAGAGGGGCGAAAAGCTAAGGAAGGCGAGTATGCCAATACATAGTTTTTTCATAATTTAAAATCTAATACTGCATTGCAAGCCTATTCCTTGAGGAAGCTTGCGGTATGCATCGTTAAATATTGCAGGTTCCAGTGTCATTCCCAGATCGTTCGATATATCGAAGTTCGATAGCTCAGCGTCGACATATGCGTCGATTACCGACAACAGATAAACTCCGATGAAAGCAATTATACTTAAATCTCGCTGACGACGGAAGACATCTTTTCGTTTACGGAACAACTCTTGATAATAATCGAGTCTGTTTTGTACATCTTCTTTGGTATATCCGGCTGGCAGGAAATCCATATAACTGTCGTTATTCGGATTGTCACTCATGATGTCCTGATATGCCTGTGTATAATCCTTATACATCTTGCTGTTCCAGGTCAATGCATAAGTACATCCCACGAAACCTCCATAAACGATAGGCAGTTTCCAATACTTCCGGTTGTATATCTGACCTGCTCCGGGTATGGCAAGCGACAGCCAGATAGAATTATTGGGAGTGGGAAGCCATTTCTTTTTCTCCTTTATGGTTACAGGTTTCCGGCTTTGCAAAGAGTCACTCTGACGCATAAGTCTGGCCGTATCTACCGGAGCTTCCAGTTCTTCGATGCGCTTTTGACGTATATTTAGCGTATCGAGTAAAGCAAGGCTGTCGGCCACGTTTTGCGCGCGTATCGAATCGGCATTCAGTAAGCCTTTCCGGTGCTTGAGTGCACGTTGTGCATATCCTTCCGTACTTCCTCCCCATGCGAAACAGAGCATCAGTACGATATACAATACATATGTAAACGATCGTTCTCTCAAAACTTGTCCTTTTTATTCTTTTGGTTTCAATGAGTCCAGTATCTCCATGATTCTTTCCAGATCAGCTTCGTTGCTGAACGGGATACTGATTTTACCTTTTCCTTTGTTGCTGCACGAAAGCTGCACCTTTGTACCGAAGAAGGTACACAGATGATTTTGCAACATCGTATATTCTTCAGACAGTTTGGCGCCTTTGGGAGCAATCTTCTTGCCTCCCGACTCTACGCTTTCGCCGGCTGAAAGGGCTTTTACTATTTCTTCTACCTTGCGGACCGAATACCCTTGGGTTATTATTTCGTTGAAAATACGTATCTGTGTCTTCGGGTCATCCAGTGCAAGCAAGGCACGTGCGTGCCCCATATCTATTTCTTTATTTTTTCAGTGCAACCTGTATCGGAGCAGGAAGTTTAAGCAGTCGCAGGTAATTGGCGATGGTAGTACGCTTCTTGCCTACACGTTCGCTCAGACGTTCCTGAGTCAGTTCATATTGTTCGATCAGATGCTGGTAGGCGAGAGCTATTTCCAGCGAGTTCAAGTCCTCGCGCTGGATATTCTCTATCAGAGCCATTTCCATTACATTCTCATCGTCGGCAGTACGGATGTAAGCAGGAATAGTCTTCAGCCCTGCCTGTATAGAAGCACGGTAACGTCGTTCTCCTGCTATTATCTGATATGAATCCTCATTCAGCTTGCGTAAAGTGATAGGTTGTATGATGCCGATTTCAGCTATTGAGTCGGCAAGCTCTTGCAGGGCAATCGGATCGAACTCGCGGCGTGGCTGGTTCGGGTTTACCGAGATTTTACTCAGTTCCACTTCGTTGATGGAAGAAGAGCCCGAAGTCTTAACCTCGTCGTTTGTAGAAATCAGCGCGTCGAGTCCTCTGCCCAGTGCAAATTTTTTCTGTACGGCCATATTTGTTTATTCTTTCAGCTTTCTATGCTTCTTAATTTTTGTTTATAATTTCGTTTGCCAAAGCCAGGTGGTTTTTTGCTCCTGTAGAATCCGCATCGTACAAGATGGCAGGTATTCCGTGGCTGGGAGCCTCACTCAGTTTGACGTTTCGCTGGATAATGGTTTTGAATACCAGTTCCTGGAAATGACGTTTCACTTCGTCGTATATCTGGTTTGCCAGACGCAGACGTGAGTCGAACATTGTAAGCAGGAAACCCTCTATTTCCAGCGAAGGGTTCAGTTTTGTCTTGATTATCTTGATGGTGTTCAGCAGCTTGCTGATACCTTCCAGTGCAAAATATTCGCATTGTACCGGAATGATGACCGAATCGGCAGCTGTCAGTGCGTTGATGGTAATCAGCCCCAGCGACGGTGAACAGTCTATCAGAATATAATCGTATTCACTTTTCATCGGCTCTAATGCCTTTTTCATAATCTTCTCACGGTTTTCCAGGTTCAGCATTTCGATTTCTGCTCCCACGAGGTCGATGTGAGAAGGAATAATATCCAATCCGTCAATATCGGTCGTGTAAATAGCTTCCCGTATATCGGTCTGATTGATAAGACATTCATAGATAGAACAATCTATTTCTTTTAAATCTACTCCCAGACCGGATGAAGCATTCGCCTGCGGATCGGCATCGACTACCAGCACTTTCTTCTCGAGAGTTGCTAATGATGCAGCCAGATTAATGGTTGTAGTAGTCTTACCTACGCCACCTTTTTGGTTGGCTAAAGCAATAATTTTTCCCATATTAATCAGTTTATCTGATTGCGAAGTAACAAATAATCGTCGAAACTATGTATCAGCAAATGTCTACATTTCTTGAAAATGTTGATAACTTACGGCTTTTGTTAATAACTTCGGCGAGGCAAAGATAACGATTTATCTGTAATTATTCGTCGTGGTTTGGGAAGATTAATATTTGTTGTAACTTTACCGGCGATTATTAATGGAGAAATATATGACAAACGAAAGACCTCTTTTATTGCTGTCGAATGATGATGGCGTGAATGCCAAAGGAATACAAGAACTTATCGCTGCGTTACGCACTGTTGCCGACCTCATTGTTATTGCGCCCGACGGGCCGCGTTCGGGTTCATCGGGAGCCATTACTTCCGAGCATCCGCTTCGCTGTACAAAGATGCGTCAGGAGCCGGGACTCATTGTATATAAGTGTTCGGGAAGTCCTGTCGACTGTGTCAAACTTGCTTTGCACGCTTTGGTTCCCCGTAAGCCCGATATGGTGATAGGAGGTATTAATCATGGCGACAACTCGTCGGTCAATGTACACTACTCTGGTACGATGGGAGTGGTGATAGAAGGATGTCTGAAAGGAATCCCCTCGGTAGGATTTTCGCTTTGTAATCATAGTGCGGATGCTGATTTTTCAGCAACGCTGCCTTATGTGCGCCGCATTGTAGAAGAAGTGCTTGCAAAGGGACTTCCCGTAGGTAAGTGTCTGAATGTGAATTTCCCTGATACAAACGAACTGAAAGGTGTGCGTATCTGCCGTCAGACTGATGGGGTATGGACCAATGAATTTGTTAAGGCAGATCATCCGCGTGGCGGATATTATTACTGGCTGACAGGTGAGTATCAGAATAACGAGCCTGATGCTGAAGATACCGATCACTGGGCGTTGGAACACGGTTACGTGGCTATTACTCCTACGCAAATTGATGTGACGGCATATTCGCTGATGGAAGACTTGAAACACTGGAACTGGAACGTATGAAATATTATCTGATAGTAGGAGAGGCATCGGGCGACTTGCATGCATCGAACCTGATGCGTGCCTTGCAGCACGAAGATCCGCAGGCCGAATTTCGTTTTTCGGAGGCGATCTGATGAAGGCGGTGGGAGGTACTTGCGTAAAGCATTACCGTGAACTGGCATATATGGGTTTTATTCCCGTACTGCTTCACTTGCGTACTATTTTCCGTAACATGGATTACTGCAAGAAGGATGTTGAAGCGTGGCAGCCGGATGTGCTGATCCTCGTTGATTATCCGGGATTTAACCTGAAGATAGCCGAATATATCAAACAGCATACGCGGATACCTGTCTACTATTATATTTCGCCTAAGATTTGGGCTTGGAAGGAATATCGCATCAAAAATATCAAGCGCGATGTAGATGAACTGTTTTCTATCCTGCCTTTCGAGGTCGATTTTTTCAAGAAACACCAGTATCCGGTGCATTATGTGGGCAATCCTTGTGTCGACGCTGTGGATGATTTCCGGAAGAATGGTCAGGAAACTTTCAGTGAGTTTATTGCTGCCAATGGGTTGGAAAACAGACCGATCATAGCTTTACTTGCAGGAAGTCGCCGGCAGGAAATCAAAGATAATCTGTCGCGTATGATTGAGGCGGCACGCAGTTTTCCGCAGTATCAGTTTGTGGTGGCGGGAGCTCCTGGTATTGAGCCTGATTTCTATAAACAATATATCGACAGCAGTACGAAGATTGTGTTCGGGCAGACTTACCGTTTGTTGCAGCAGGCTGAGGCTGCACTGGTTACTTCGGGAACAGCTACGCTCGAAACGGCTTTGTTCCGTGTACCTCAGGTAGTGTGTTACTATACGGCAGCAGGCAAGTTGGTTTCTTTTCTTCGCAGGCATATCTTGAAGGTGAAATACATTTCATTGGTAAATCTGATAGCCGACTGTGAAGTGGTGACTGAACTGGTTGCCGACGGTATGACGGTTGCCAATATAAAAAAGGAGTTGGCTAAGATTGTACCGGGAGGAAGCGGACGTTCGCTTATGCTTTCAGAATACGACCGGCTGATAGCAATTTTAGGAGAACCCGGAGCATCGGAGCGTG
>ENA-OQBV01000912-OQBV01000912.1-human-gut-metagenome-genome-assembly--contig:-NODE-912-length-15949-cov-3.295980_pt1 | contig 15949 bp, 15 predicted proteins | sample MGYA00242750_ERZ504559 | MGnify/ENA primary metagenome ERZ504559 (study PRJEB26092, sample SAMD00036230) | human gut metagenome | host: Homo sapiens | study: EMG produced TPA metagenomics assembly of...
CCTTGGACTGGTTGTCCTTCTTGGAGGGATCATGCTTCGGGGGCAGGTTGTCGACGTGTTGGACGGGTGATCGAATTGTTCAGGGTGAGCATCCACTGGTTGTCCACCTTGCGGTCGGTCGGCGCGTCCTTCGCGACGGTGCCTTCGAAACGGACCTGGACCTGTGGGTGGGAGCCGGCCTGCCAGTGTTCGGCCACATACTCCGACAAGTACGTGATGGTGAACTGGTGGTTGGCGTTGTCCCAGGCGACGGTGTAGTCGCCTTCGACGCCCATCTGCGGATCACTGGTGGTCAGCTGGTCGCCGGTGGCGAGGTCGGTGACCTCCAGGGTCTGCTGGTCGGGTTCGAGGTACCGGTCGTACGTGTCGGTGTCGCGGATGGACACGATGCGGTACGCGAGGTCCGACGGGATTTGAGGACGGGTGGTGAGCCTGTATTCGACCTTCTGGCCCGGATACACGACCTTGTCGTTCGCGTCGTTGTTCGCGCCGCCCTGGCTGCCTTCGGCGACGACCTTCTTGACGACCGGCGGAACGTAGCCGCAGATGTACGGCTCGTTGGTCGGCTGGGACTCGTTGTTGACCTTCTCGGAACCCGAGTTGGTCAGCTTGGAGCCGTCGGGGTTCTCGCAGAACGTGAGCTCGTCGCCCGCGGCCTTCCTGAAGTCCTTGCGGACCTGGGCCGCGCCCTTGCCGTTCGCGAAGTTCACGACGCCCGGCAGGAGCATGCTGATCTGCTTCGGATTCTTCAATCCGGCCTGCGCGGCACGGTACTCCGGCTTCGCGGTCGCGGTGACCTTGGTGCCCGCCACGGTGATGTCGAACTGGTCGGTCACGTCACGGCCCTTGTTCGCGATGTCCGCGACGGAGGACGCCGCGTCGGTCGTGGCGTCCGCCTCGTACACGCGGATCCGCGACTGGTCGGACGCGAGGTCCCAGATGTAGTCGGCCTTGGCGTAATCGTCGGTCAGCTTGATGTCGGTGACCTTGACGAGGTCGGACGCGATGACGCCGTTGACCACGGACGCGACTTGGTCGCCGTCGAGGAACTTCTGGGTGTCCGCTCCGGTCTTGTTCGTCTCGTCCGGATCGACCACGGCCTGCCAGGTGCCGTCATCGCCGAGCTTGATCCAGCTCTTGTCCGGGTTCGGGCTCCACTCCTTGACGGGCGGCTCGTTGCCGGGCACGGTCTGCTGGTTCCATTTCTCCCAATCGCCGTTGGTGAGCTGGACCTTCTGGCCGGCCTTGAGCACGTCCTTGGTGAACGCGCCCTTGATGGTCATGCGGACCTTGCGGTCGGCGGCCTGGTTGTAGGTCGTGTCGAGCAGCTCCTGCTTCGCGCTGACCCACACCCTGTCGTCCTGCTTGTGCACGTCGAACAGGTTCTTCGCGTCCTTGCCGTCGATGGTGACGGTCACGGTCGCGGAGTCGAGATCAATGTTCCTGGCGCTCTTGGAGAAATCATCGCCAAGCTCGTAGGAGCTCATCTTCCTAGCGAGGTTCCTGGGCAGCAGGCCGTTGACGGTCACGCCGAAATCGTCCTGCTGGACGAACGTGTGCGTGTCCGCGTTGACGTTGTTGGCCCACGCCGAGTCCTCGGCGTTCGCGGCCTGGCCCTGGTCGGCGCTCCATACCTTGTCGGGCTTCGGGTTGCGCACCCAGACCGGCGGCTCGTTGGTCGGCCGGGATTCGTTGTTCCAGGTTTCGGTGGCCTTGTTGGTCAGTTTCTTCTGGTCGGCCGCGGCCTGGGCGTTCGGAACCAGCCTGACGATGCCGCCGATGTACAGTTTGACCTTGCGGTCGACGGTGCCGAACGCGGTCTTCGTGAGGAATCCACCCTTCGCGGTCGCGGTGGTCGTGTGCTTCGCCGCGTCGATCGTGATGTCGAACTGGTCGGTTACGTCCTTGCCGTCCACGTACACCCTGACCTGGTCCTTGTGGTTCCAGTCGATCCACTGGGCCGACGCAGTCCAGTCGTCGGTGATCGAATAGGAGGTGAACGGGTTGAGCAGGTGCGCGGGGATGCGTCCGTTGACGACGGCGCCGATCGCGTCGCCGGTCACGAACGTACGATTGTCGCTGCCCTTGTCGTTCGTATGCTCCGGATCCTCGGCGTGCAACGCGCCGTTGGAGTCCAGCACCCACACCTTGTCGGGCTTCGGGGTGACCTTGCCGACCTGTTCGCTGTTGCCGGTCTGGCAGTGGCTCTTGTCCGCGCTGCCGTATTCGTCGCCGGTCCAGCAGGCCTGGCTATCGTCCGGAATGGTGTAGTCCGAACCGGTCGGGGTCGCGGACTGGGGCACGTTCAGCGTGTACTGTCCGGACGCGGGGTTCAACACGTGCGCCTTGACGATGCGCTTGCCCGGCTGGCTGTCATCGACCGTGATGTCGGCCTTGACGGCGTTGCCGTCCTGGTCGGTCACGGTGACCTTCGAAACATCGTCCCTGTCGGTGCCGCCGATCAGGACCTTCTGCGCGGCCACGTCGATCGTGTCGTACAGCCAGAAATGCTCGCTCGCGTTCGACTGCGCGGTGATGTGCGCCGTGTACAAGGAACCGGACGCGATCTGCTGCGCGTCGGAAGTGACCTGCTGGCCGGCCGCGTTGGTGAGCTTCTTCGACGGCGGGGTCGGTACCGGCTTCCAGGATTCCCTCGCGTCGGCCGCGCCCGCATGGCCTGCGTCGGCCTTCATCTTGCCCTGCTTCGGGACGTTCACGTCGTAATAGTAGGAGCCGGCGGGCCAGGATTTCCATGTCTTGTCCACGTCCCTGAAACCGAACGACACGTTTTGGGTCGTGTTGTTGTCCTGCGTGAACTGTTTGGACGCGGTGCGGGTTGTGCCGTCCAGCCCGGTCCAATGCAGGGTGATGGTGCCCGTCACGTTCTCGCTGATCGAACTGTTGCCACGGCTCGTGGTGATCGCGTCGGACACGTCGCCGGTCGCGCCGGCCTGGGTGAATGTGCCGCCGGCCTGCGTGCTGACGGTCAGGTCATAGTTCGGTGGGGCGGGCTGGTACTTGTCGAGCGCGATGACCACGATACTGGCCGTGGAACTCACGTACTTCTCCATGAGCTTGTCCACGCTCGTGCCGGGATCGTCACTGAAGCCATCCCCAGTGTGATAGTGCTGCGATCCGGCGTACTGGTACTCATTCGGTGCGACGTACTTGTACCAGTTGTCCTTCCACACGCTCTGGTCATAAACGCCGGACCCGTTCCACGTGCCGGTCGTCGAACCATTGCCGGAGACCGCGCCCACGGCCACGACGCGGCAGTCGCCGTCGCCCTCGCCCGGATGGCGCTGGTGGAAACCGGCCACGCACCGGCCGTTCGCGTCGGCCAGCGCGGCCGCGGCCTTGCCGGCCGAATCGTCCTGGTCACGCCTCTGGCCTGCATGGCGCGGCTCACCGCTGTTGATGTCGGTCGCCCGAACCCCATGAGCCGGACGCGTCGTCCTTGTAGGACCAGAACTTGCGCGGCCGAACCGCCGCCGCCCGTGCCTCCCTGGTCGCCTCCGCCGCCGCCCGCGTACGCGGTGCCGGCGGTCAGTCCGCCGGCCAATGTCGCCGCGGCGGCGAGCAGGGCCAACGCCTTCCGCTTGTTGTCATTGGAACCCAATGTTCCTTCTCCTTTCAGAGATCATCTGCAGATTCCCGTTCCACCCCGCGAGGAGGGGACGGTCGGACGGGAGCGGGCCCGCCTCGAAGACACCACACGCGCCGGTGTGAAGAACCTCCGATATCGGGTCGTTTCCGTCATCCACCTGCTATGCAACCACGGTTTCGGGCGTGTCGGGTTGGACATTTTCCCGGAAGGCTGCGGATACGAAAAAGGGACCCCGAAGGGTCCCTTGAGAAGGAGAGTCACCTGAATCAGTGCTGAATAATGTTTCCTGGATGCCAGCTGCCATCCGGCTCTACGCCGTACCCTCCGCTGCTTGGAACGAAGTCCGGCACGCTGCTGGAACCGCCGCCACTCGATGTCGAACCGCCCGAATACGAGGGCGTGTACGACTGTTGCGGCGTCGAATACGACTGCTGCGTCTGGGCCTGTGCGGCAGCGGCCGCTTCGGCGGCCGCCTGTGCGGCGGCCTCCTCCTCGGCCTTGCGCTGCGCCTCCTCGTCCGCCTTCGTCCTCGCCGTCACCGAGTCGTTGACCTTCTTCGACGCGGCCGCGATCTTGTCCGCATCCCTGGCCTTGACTGCCTTGGACAGTTCGTCGCGTGTCGCCGCATCGGCGACCTTGCCGTCCGAATCCTTCAACAACCGTTCCGCATCGGAAACGGTCTTCTCCAGTTTCGAATCGTTCACGGCCTTCACCGCTTCTTTCAAGCTCTTCTCGTGTTTCCCGTACCAGCCGGTGTTCTTTTCAATCAGGCTGGTCTTCGACTCGTAATCCGCCTTCGAATCGGCCACGCAGGCGACCACGTCAGGCTCGTTCGCCTTCAACGCTTCGGCCAACGCATCCACGGTCTTCGCGTCCGCCACCTGCTTCGCGGTGGTCTCCGAGGCTGTGGCCGCGTCGCCATCCACCAGCCCGGAATACGAGTCCGCCGCCTTGCGGTAGCTTTCCAACGCTTCCACACACGCCTGTCTCGCCTCGGCCAGCTCATGGTTCGCGTAGGTCTTCCAGCCGAGATAGCCGCCACCAGCCAGCACAGCCACGGCCGCGACCGAAGCCACGGCGATCACAGCAGGCTTTCTGCTCTTCTTCTTGTTTTCAGTTACATTCTTTGACCCGGCATCGCTTATATTCGGGTTGGAAGCTTCAGATAGTTTTCCCTGCATACTTGTGCTTTCGATGAGTTATGCCACATACGTTTTAGGAAAAGGCGGATGGGAATCGTTCGTTCCCATCCGCACATCATTTTCTAGGATTTTATGGCAAAAACCTACTTGTCGTGGCGTGCCATAAGATCGTAACGGCCGTCACCACGACGCTTCAGCATGAGCGTGGCTCCGGCGGTCCCGGCGGCCATAATGGTAAACACGGCGGTCTCCATCACGTCCACGCCCGTGTCGCCAAGCTTGGCCTGCGTGGAGGTCTTCACGGCCGCCTTGTTCGCACTGTTCGCACTGTCCGGAGTATCAACCGTGATGGTCGTATCCTTCGACGGGGTGACAACCTTGTGGGCCTTGTCGTACGCGTCCTGCGCGGATTCCGCGTCGGACTTCGCCGTGGCCAATGCGGTTTCGGCTGTCTTCAGCGTGGCGTTCGCTTCAGCCAGAGCAGCCTTGGCGGCATCCACATCGGCCTGCGCGTCAGCCGCCGACTGGTCGGCATCCTTCTTAGCCGACTGGGCGGCATCCAGTTCGGACTGCGCCGCATTCGTGGCCGGGTCGGAAGCATACGCATCATCCACCTTGGATTGAGCGTCCTGCACATTCTGCTGGGCATTATCATAAGCGGTCTGGGATTCGGATACGGCCGTGTTGGCCTTGTCGAGCGCATCCTTCGTCGGATCGGCCGACTGGGTCTGGCCCACCGTCGGATCGGCGGCCGTCTCATCTGCCATGGCGGGCGCGGCCATACCGGCCACCTCGGTCAAGCCTGCGATGGTCGCAACGGCCAGTTTCTTCGGATTCTCCATATTCTCCATTTTCTCCATCCTGTCTCCCGGAGCGTTATGACAGGGGCGCATGCGTCCCCGAATGCACCACCCACCCTACCGCTTTAGGGGGGGTAAGTGTGTCTCGCATCTCGAGATAAACAAACCAATCGCATCCGAGACATACCTCCACCTAGACGCCTTTGCTTCAAGAAAACGGGGTTTTACGATCTATTAGATATGGGGGTAATCCATTAGATTAGAGGAATCATACGAAAGGAAATGTAATGAGCTATAGCATTGAGCAGTTCATACTGGATAGCGGCATTACTCGCGCCGAGGTTGATGAGGCTAAAGCTCGGATGTTGGAAAGGATGCATATGTATGGGCTCAAGGAGACGCATAACAAGAAAGCACATGAAAAGGAGGAGCTGGCACTCCGAACTCATCGGAATGCCAGCTCCTCCTGAAAACCGTATCGTCGCCTCATACTCTACGTCTCATAACCATAGGTACACTGCACACCACTACGAGACGATTTTGTGGTCGGCGCGGTAGAGGTCGGGCTCTACGTAGATTTCGAAACGGAACCACGGCAGCGCGGTACGCACGCTTCGTTCGATTTTGTTCACGGTTTCAACATCGTAATCGCGGTCGAGCTTGCTGGTCTGCACCTTGACGCACAGCAGAATGTCATCCTCGGACATATGCACGGTCTGCATATTCAGCAGTCGTTCCACACCAGGCGTTGAAATAACAGCCTGCTCAATCTTCTTGCGCGTATCCGAATCGACGGCCTCACCAATCAACAGCGAACCGGATTTGAACATGAGCAGCAACGATCCCGCAATCAATACAAGACCAACCATCAAACCGCCGAATGCATCAAATATCTCATTATCAAACAGAATCGCAAGACCGATGCCAGCCCCTGCGAATGCCAAGCCGATCAAAGCAAGCGTGTCTTCCATAATGACGGACGCAAGCTCCGCCGACTTGGTACGCCTCCAAAAACGGAACACACCCATATGGGCCACACCCGTGCGCTCCATACGCTCGTTCGCTTCCTTGATGCTTTGATGCAGGCCGTAGCCTTCCAAACAAGCGCTGATAAACACCACGATAAACGCCACCAGCAGTTCCATCTGGTTGACGTCACGCAGTGCGGGGTCTTCGGCAATGGCGAACAATTTCTTCACCGCCTCCGAAGTGGAGAAGAAACCACCGACGAAAAACAGCAGCGTCGCCACTACGAACGAAGCGAGATATTTGGCGCGGTACAGACCGAACGGATGATCGCCGTCCGTCTTATGCTTGGAGAAGCGACCGCCTGCCATGAGCACGATTTCGTTGGAACAGTCGGCGATGGAATGCACCGATTCGGAAAGCATCGCGGACGATCCGGTAAAGAACGCCGCAGCGAGCTTGGCGATGGCCACACCAATGTTGGCTCCGAGCGCCGCTTTTACGGCCGCTCCTTGATGTTCTGCCTCCTGTTGGCGAATATCGTTCGGATTGCTCGTACTACTGTCGTTGGAATCTTGCGATTCGTTCATTGCCTTTCCATTTCTTTCTGGAGTTAATACAAGACATATTCAATCATACATAGGGTGCTGTCATAGGGTGCCACCCGGATTGACACGCTTGCAGGTTCAGCGAAAAATCACTTCCTTGCACAGCGGATAGCCCCACGCGAACTGACATGCCATAGTCAGGAACTTCACCAACACCGCATTCCATCCGAATGCGGAAGGCAGCCATGCCAGCATGATCGAACCGAACAGGTAATTCCAAACCCACAGCAGCATGAACAAAGCCACGCTACGGCCGAAATTGCTGGACGATTTGAACGTGACATTGCGGTTCATCAGGAAGTTGTACGAAGCCGACAGCACGATGGCCACGCCGTTCGCGATGGCGGATGGTACGGAAAGCACATGCAGCAAGGTGAACGATCCGAATTCCACAATGGTTTGCGTTGCCGACACCAACAGATATTTGCCGAGCGTTTTCGGCTTTTCGATGATTCCTGATTGGAGGATTTCGGATTATCCGACGTACCACTTTGCGCTGCCATTGCCTGCCGCCCGGTCCCATCACTCATATCAAACCCCCGAATCATATGTCGTTCAATCGCAAAACACTATAATGCGCCCGTCTCATATTCCCGACGTAATCGTGCATTTTTCTGAAGGATTGACTAGTCTTCCCTAGGTATTTTCACTGACAGCACAACAAGGAGCATCCAATGACGTATTCCCAGAACGCGCCGTTCCGCGCCGACGTGGTCGGCTCATACCTGCGTCCGGCAGAACTCAAGCAGGCTCGCGCCGATTTCGCAGCAGGCAAGATTGACGAGGCCGCACTCAAGGCCGTGGAAGATAATGCCATTACCGAACTGGTCGCCAAGCAGAAGGCTGCCGGTCTGCATGTCATCACCGACGGTGAATTCCGCCGTGGCTGGTGGCATCTCGACTGCATGTGGGGCTTCGCCGGCGTGGAAAAGGTGTCGATGGACAAGGGCTATTTCTTCCACGATGAGGAGACCCGCGCCGAATCCGCACGCCTGACCAGCAAGATCGCCTTCGACCCGGCCCACCCGTTCGTTGAGCATTTCAAGTTCATCAAGCAGTTCGAAGACGACACCGCCATTGCACGCCAGACCATTCCGGCTCCGGCACAGCTGTATGCGGAGCTGTTCCGCCCGGAGAACATCGCTTCCGTGCACGAGTTCTACGGCGACACCCAGAAGGATTACGACGAGCTTGCCGACGACAACGCCAAGGCCTTCCATGGTCTGATCATGGCATTGTATGAGGCCGGCTGCCGCAATGTTCAGCTGGATGACTGCACGTGGGGCATGTTCTGTGATCCGAACTTCAACCAGCATTACACCGCCGATGAGTTCGCCGCCATGCAGGAACAGTATGCCGCCATGAACAACGCCGCCATCGAGGATCTGCCAGAGGATCTGGTGATCACCACGCACGACTGCCGTGGCAATTATCACTCCACGTGGGCTTCCGCCGGCGGATACGCCACTGTGGCCGACGTGCTTTTCGGCAAGGAAAACGTCGCCGCCTACTACCTTGAGTTCGACGATGATCGTTCCGGCGACTTCGAGCCGCTCGCCAAGGTTTCCGGAGATAAGAAGGTTGTGCTCGGTCTGATCACTTCCAAGAAGCCGGAACTTGAGGATCCGGAAGTGATCAAGGCTCGCATTGCCGAAGCGGCCCAGTATGTGCCGTTTGACCGCTTGTGCCTGTCCACCCAGTGCGGTTTCGCGTCCACCGAGGAAGGCAACAAGCTTACCGAAGAGCAGCAGTGGGCCAAGATCGCGCTCGTGCAGTCCGTCGCCAAGGACGTATGGGGCGAGTGATGCTCGCACACGCGTAGCGCGCTTGTAAAAAACATATAAGGGGCTGTTTGCCAATCCAATCGTGACTGGCAAACAGCCCCTTTCGTACTGAAGCGAACGAAATCCTACCGCAATCAGCCTTGCATCTGCTCCGCTGCATCGTTGATGCAACGAATCGCATTCAGCGTACGCGGATACCCGATATACGGCATGCACTGCGAAATAACGGCAATCAGAAATGCCTTCTCATTGCCTACGCCCATATTGGCCTTCGCATGAGACGTCAGCTGCGGCTCGCAACCGCCCTGCGCGGCAAGGAAGCACAACGTGATCATTTCACGCTCACGCGTGCTCAAGCCACCGCGCGTGTAGTAGTCGCCGAAGCAGTTGCAGGCAAGCCACTTGTTGATGTGTCGCGTATCTTCGGGGCCGGATTGCGTGAATCCACGCATTCCTTCACCGAAGATTTCGATCTGCTTGTCTTCGCCCGCCCTGGCACGCGTTTCCGGCGTGGTGGTGCCTTGCGGTTCAAGCGGAAGATGCACGTTGGCCGCGCCGAGGAAGTTGTTGAGTTTCTTCAGGAACGGCAGGGTTTTGCCGAAACCACAGTATGCGGTCGCCTGATACACCATTTCCTTGATGGCGATGGACGACAGTCCGGTTTCGTAGGCCACCGGCAGCATCATTTCGAAAGCATCCAAGCCTTGGCATCCGACCAGCACGGCAAGAATGGCCAAAGAGCGGGTTTTGTCATCCAAATCAGGATGATTTGCTCCCGGTTCGTTCACCACTTCGTCATAAGCGAAATTCGAGAAGAATTCAATGAATTCCGGATCGGTTTGTGACAATGTCCTGTCATTATTCCAGAACGAATTCATCCGTTTGTGCAGCTCTTCAAACAAGATTTGCTTCCTTTCGTTTGATTTGCGCTTATTCTATCGTCGGTATATTGCTCAGACCTCACTGATGCGCAGCAGCGACTTTACGGTGCGGCGCTCGTCCATGGCCGCGTACGCTTCCTGAATATCGTCGAGCGTGTATTCGGAGGTGTAGACGATGCCGGGATTGATGTTGCCGTCGAGCACTTCCTTGAGCAGTCGCTGCAGATCGTACGTGCGCACCGGTGCCGGACCGCCGCGCAGACCAACGTTGCGGTAGAACAGTCCTGGAATATCGGCTTCCACGCCGTGCGGCAAGCCAACGCGTCCGACTACAGCGCCCGCACGCGCAACCTTCATGGCGGTGTCGTTCGACAATGCGGACCCTACGCATTCAAGCACGGCGTCGGCACCGTAACCATCAGTCATTTCCAGTACCTTGGCTACGGCCTCGTCGCCACGTTCCTCCACGAAATCGGTGGCACCGAATTCGCGTGCGATACGTTGGCGGTCGGCATGGCGGCTCATGGAAATGATGCGGGGTGGCGCCCCATCAGCTTTGGGCCGGACAGGCCACTCCCGCACAGGCCGACCGCACCGTCGCCGAACACCACCGCGGTGTCTCCCAGCTTGATTTCGGCGGAAGCGGCCGCATGGTACCGGTCGACATCACGTCAGAGAGAGTGAGCAGCGATGCGAGCATTTCGTCGGAGAAGCTCTTCGCGTCGCCTGGAACGACCACCAGCGTGCCGTCGGCTTCGGGACGCGCAGGTATTCCGCCTGGCAACCCAATCCCTCGTCGCCGAAATATCCGCCGTGGGGGCAGCTGGATTCGAAACCGGCCTTGCATACCGGGCACTTGCCGCAGCTGAATGGGAACGGTACGATCACGAAATCGCCCGGCTTGGCCACGGTCACGTCGTCGCCGATCTGCTCGACCACGCCGATGGCTTCATGGCCGGCCTGGGTGTTGGGCTCCTTGCTGCCGTCGCGGTAGAACCACAGGTCGGATCCGCATACGCATGCGCGTACCACGCGGATGATGGCGTCTCCCCCATCGATGATGGTCGGTTCGGCATGCTCTTCGCATGCCATCTGCTTGACTCCCTTGAAGATCGCTGCCTTCATGAGTTGCTCCTTTGTTATACGAATTGAATTAAGGTAACGTCTGCGATGACGCCTCGACTTATGCGTCAGCCTTGCTACGAATCTGTTTTTTCACTGTTTCGATGACATCGTGGTTTTCCTCCAGAAGTCGTTGCGCTTCGTCGTCATGGCCTTCCGCCACGGCACGCCAATACAATGTTTTAAGGGAAACATAGGCTTGCTGCATGCGGATGCTTTCGGCTTTTGCGGCCAAACGCAACGCCTGCGCGTCCAGTAGCGCCATTTGCCTGCGCGCGCCTTCGGTTCCGTCGAAACGGTTTTTCAGATACTCGCGCATGGCGTCAAGCGGCATGCCAGTCGCAGACAAGCAGGAAATAGTGACCAACGATTGAATGTCTTCGTCGGTGTAGGCACGATGGCCAGAACTTGGGTCACGTGCGATCGGGGCAATGATACCGATTTGCTCGTAGTAGCGCAAAGTGGATTCGGGAAGTCCGGAAATCATGGATGCTTCACGAATCGTATGCCATGTTGTAGTGCTCATACCCTGCACTGTAAAAACTTAAAGTGCTTGAAATCTAATTGGCGTGTTGCATGCTATCTCATAGCGAAAGAACATGTAATCCTGACAATTAGCTAAGTTGCGTCTGCAAAGCGTAACTTACGTGTTCATCGTAAGGAACATCAGACCACGCTGTTTTGGACGAATGCCACCTCACAACAAAAAGCTCTTATGCTGCTGAGTTGAATGAAATCGTGCGGATTAGATGTACTGGACTGGACCGTACGCCCGGATTTGGAATATTTGTAACGATATTTTGGATACAGGGAAATCCATGATGCGTGTTCGGCAAACAACACGCCGTATAATACCTTTCGTCGTTCCTGCCCGAGCCGCGCAGGTCGAGGAACGGCCCACGGCGACTGCCGCGATCTCCGACTCACGGTGCACGGCATCGACCAACGCAAGGATTCATTATCATTATGGCGAAGCCATTCTCTAAAACCGTTATTCATAATACAGACGCGAAGCTGTCGAAGCAGGTAAGGCAGCCTTTGAAAACAAACCAAGGAATACACAAGGCCCTCACATGGCGTGTGGTCGATATCGCGGTCGGCGCGGCGGTCGGCGTGATGTCGGGAGTGATGTTTTGGGTGTTCGACGGCCTGTCGTATGGTCTTTTTCCGTTGATGACTTTGATTCTTCCTGGTTCAGCGGCGCTACTTCATGCTTTGTTCTACTTCCCCGCCACGCTGGGCTCTCTGATCGTGCGCAAGCCGGGAGCTTCGGCCTACGTGCTTTTGGTCGCATCGTTCGTCGAGGTGGTACTCGGCACGAAATACAGTGTGAGCCTGGTGGTAATCGCATTGCTGCAGGCGGCAGCCGCAGAAGCGGTATTCGCACTGTTCCGCTACCGTCGTTGGACGCTCGGCGTCACCATTCTGTCTGCTTTGGCGATTGGAATCGTCTACAACTTCTACCTGCTGTTCTTCTACTATCAGGCATTCACATTCTTCAGCCCGCGAGGCATCATCGGCACTATTTGCGAGCTGCTTAGCGCGGTGGCATTCGCCGGTTTCGGTTCCTGGGGAATGTATTGCGCTTTACGTAAGTCAGGTGTTCTGTCGCGATTCGCTTCCTCGCATAAGGAACATAACGAAAAAAACGCCTGAAAGTACGTTTGACAGCATGCCTCGACCATTTTAATTTTTTTAATCAAATCTCATCAGTTTTACTGATTAAAAGGACGCAACGCCGGCTGCGACGTTGCGTCCTTTTATGCCATCGCACATAGTGCGATTACTGCGGAATCTTCGAACTCGAAATTCCCGGAATCAATCGGCGGTGATCAGCTCGCTCGAATCCATGTCGAAGTCGGACATGGCAAACGAGCGGATCGCCGGATCCTCATACGTGTTCATGTAATACGTGTTAGTCTTTCCGGAATAACCGCTGGTGAACAGCGTGCGCTCGAACTGGCCGTTGCCCATCTTGGACATGCCTTCAACCATCTGTACGGAGGCCAGCGTGTGGAACAGACGAGACACATTGGCGGCCTCGTTGTTCTGCTGTGGATAGTGCGTGTTGGTGTAGGCGACGCGTACGAAACGCGACGGCGAACTCACGTCACCGGGAATGCCGTGCATGCTCACGCCGGCACCCCATGCGCTCAGTTCCGCCTTGCCCCAAGTGGTCGGCTCCGCCATTTCGTTGCTCACGCACATGTAGTTGCGCAGGTTTTCCATATGGAAGTCGAAGGTCGGTTGATTGGTGAGCACATCCACATCGTCATGATGAACATGCATGCCATCAGCCATCTGCTCGATGACGATGCTACGGGTGCCATCGCCAATGAACCAGTGCAGCAAGGACTCCTGCTGGCCGGGCACGACCTGCGAAACGAGCGTCACGTCCTTCAACGCCTCTTCGACTTCGTCGACACTGTCGAAATTGCGTGCCACCCACAGCGGGAATTCGAAAGTTGGCGACGTTTTCGGTTCCCTCGACCGGTTCGTGCGCGAAGGAGGCGTATCCGGGGAAGTTCAATCCGGCGACGGCCAAGCCGTGCTCGTTGGCGCAATCGAAATACATGGGGCGATCGGCCATAACCACGCCCACGCCGATCACCGCATTCGGCTCGCTCTTGCCTTTTGGCCCCATACGCATAGTCATACCGGTAGCCTCGCGGAGTGACCAGAATGGTCTCGCCGTAGGAGAAGCTCCAGTCGAGATTACGGCCGAAATATGTGTTTCCCTCATCGTCGGAGAAACGAACACCAGTGCACATATGGACTCCCTTCCATGATTTGCCGTGTTTTTCTTGCTTGCGTGTTCATGGTAAACGCCGTTTGCTGGGAAAATCTTAAGTTTTGCCCGTGGAAGAACCTAGTCTGGATATCTACGCATTCTACGACGACCGTGATCCGCTGGATCCTCGCAACCGATAGCAGAGTCTCCGTCAAACGCGCAAATTCGAGGTCTCCTGCATGCGTGTTAGAGAATAGCCCGCCTCCCGAGTCCCCAAAACACCCACCCGCTGGAACAATCCGTACGCCAACTGCCTTCTTGGCGGGAAGATTCCCCCATTGGGTGGAAGATTCAGGACGTTACAAGCCGGCCAATGCCAGAAACTTTTTGTCGGACTGGATGCCTTGGGTGAGGAATTTGCCGTCCCTAAACAACGCATACGTGGTGACCGGCGCGGGCGTACGTTGGGCGGTCTCTTTATCGGTGATATGAATCGTTTTGAATGGAATATTGTGCTCTTCCGCCGTTTGCCGCACCCGCGGAACCCAATAGCATGTAAACGGGCATTGATCGGTGTAGTAGAGCACGAACCCGTCTTCGTCCACCGCGGGATGCTTGGCGCATTCCTTGAATTTCGGCAGCTCCGCATTCTCTTCAAAAGGCAGGGCCATGAGATTGATGCCGCAATCAGATATGTCGGTCACTTCGAAACCCTTGTAGGACAGAAACTTCGGATCGGCAAGGAACTCTCGTTTGCGACCCTCGGCTGAGAGAATGCAAATGCCTTTGCGCCCCTGCTCTTTGGCGTCTCGGATGCATTCGCTCAGCAGATTACCGGAATGTCCATGACCTTTCAAAGAACCGGCCACCCATAGACAGTTGATATAGATCCACCCGTCGCATCGATCGGCACCCATGCGTTTTCCGCCGGAATATATTCGATGAAGCATTTGCCTCGTTCCTCGCTACGATAGAAGACGAGACCTTCGTTGAAACGCTGCTTGAGCCACTCTTTTTTCGCAAGGCTTTGCTTGCCGGACATGGCACAGCAGATATGTTCCTTGTCGATGTTCTCTTCAGTGATGTGGATGTAGCTCATTTTTCCTGCACCTCTGAGTCGGGGATGCTGTATGGGCATCCTCGTTGATTCCTCGAATATGACAAAAGCCCTTGATTTCCAAGGGCTTTCAAATGGCTCCTGCGACTGGGCTTGAACCAGTGACCGTCCGATTAACAGTCGGATGCTCTGCCAACTGAGCTACGCAGGAATGCGCTGTGCACAAGACAGAGATATTACACCAAAACTTGTGGATTTCAAATCTTCAGCGTGTCACATGTGTGTTTCGACTTGCAAAACGTTTCCATACGATGCTTTCGGCCTAATCTTACATGGAGATCTTCGTCAACGGCATGGCCGAATCGATGGCGAAATCCGGGTTTGACGGAGCCACTCCCGCTTCGACCAGGTTGACGCCCAGCATGGCCACCATGGCACCGTTGTCGGTGCACAGTTTGAGCTGCGGCACACGCACCTCTACCCCATGCTCGGCCCCGACTTCCAACAGCTTGGCACGAAGCTGCGAATTCGCGGAGAAGCCACCTCCTACAATCAACGTCTTCGAATCGTACTGCTCGCAGCCGCGCATCGCCTTCTTGGCGAGTACGGTCGCCACGGAATCCGCCAGCGACGCGCACACGTCATCGACGGGAATCTCATTGCCTTGCGCCTGCTGTTCCTCGATCCAACGCGCGACGGCCGTTTTCACGCCGGAAAAGCTGAAATCGTACGGATGCTGCTGGCCCGCTTTGCCTTGGGTGAGTCCCTGCGGCACTTTGATGGCATGCGGGTCGCCCAACTGCGCATGACGGTCGATATGCGGTCCGCCCGGATAGGGGAAACCGAGCAGGCGAGCGACCTTGTCGAAGCATTCGCCGGCCGCATCATCAAGCGTGGTGCCGACCACGTCGATATGACGTGCGACATCCTCAACATGCAGCAAGGACGTGTGTCCGCCGGACACGATCAAGGCGAGCGTGTCTTCGGGGAACGGGCCGAACTGCAACTGCGTGACCGCAATATGCCCGATCACATGGTTGATGCCGTAAATCGGCTTATTCGCCGCCCAGGCAAGCGATTTCGCGCCGGACACGCCAACGGCGAGGCAGCCAGCAAGTCCAGGACCCGCGGACACGGCGATCGCGTCGACGTCAGACAACGTCATGTTCGCATCGGCCAACGCCTTGGAAACGCATGGCACGAACGCTTCGGCGTGGGCGCGTGACGCAATTTCTGGAATCACACCCCCGT
>ENA-OQBV01000913-OQBV01000913.1-human-gut-metagenome-genome-assembly--contig:-NODE-913-length-15946-cov-9.437512_pt1 | contig 15946 bp, 10 predicted proteins | sample MGYA00242750_ERZ504559 | MGnify/ENA primary metagenome ERZ504559 (study PRJEB26092, sample SAMD00036230) | human gut metagenome | host: Homo sapiens | study: EMG produced TPA metagenomics assembly of...
ACAGGGCAGTCTCATCGGCAAAATCTTTGCCGGGAGGCTGCCCTGAGTATTTGTCTTATTTCACTTCTACTAATTCAATCTTAAAGTTAAGTTCTTTTCCAGCCATTTCGTGGTTTGCATCAAATGTGATGTTTTTCTCATCCTTAGCTGTCACTTTAACAGGGAATGGCTGACCGAACTGGTTTGACAGGTATACCTGCTGGCCAACTGTCAGGTCTTCGGAACCTGGGAGCTGGGCGATTTCCATAGTGAAGATAGCGTTTGGATCTGCCATACCGTATGCTTCTTCAGGCATAAGGTGAACATCAATGATCTGACCAACTTCCATGTCAGCTACAGCAGCATCAAACCCTCTGATCATCTGGCCTGCACCGCAGATGAATTCCAGCGGTTCGCCACGGTCGTAAGAGGAATCAAACTGTGTTCCGTCATTGAAAGTTCCTCTGTAATGTGTGCGGCAGGTTTTTCCTACATTGCGTCCTGTGAGCTGTGGCTGTGATCCGCCACATCCACCGCATCCGCCACCACAGCTGTCTCCACAGGAGTGTCCCTCCTCATGGCTGCCGCAGGAATGCCCTTCTTCATGATGGTGATGGTCGCAGTTGGCTCCGGAAGACACTAATTCGCCTTTTAAATAGCTTTCAACTGCCTGATCAGTATTTCCCTGGGCTCCGGCGCATAATTCGATTCCTGCCTCTGTGAGAGCTGTCTGAGCACCACCGCCGATACCACCGCAGATCAGAACATTTACACCCTGTTCAGCAAGCAGACCTGCAAGTGCACCATGTCCTGTACCGTTAGAACCGATCACTTCACTGGAAACTACTTTGTTGTCTTCCACTTCATAAACTTTAAAAGACTCTGTTTTTCCAAAATGCTGAAAAATTTCTCCATTATCGTATGTTACTGCAATTTTCATTTGAAAAATCCTCCAAATTATTTTTTATACCCATTCAGTCCAGTATAAACTGTCTGCGACTCAAAAGCAAGGCTATTTGATCAGGTAATTCTCAATTCCATTTGCAATTCCCCGTACCATTTTTTTCTGATAAGAACTCTGCTGCATACGGCGGTCTTCGGAAGGATTACTCATATATCCCATCTCGATAATCGTTGTCGGAACTTTGCTCCAGTTATTTCCGGTCATAGAGTCTGTTTCCCAGACGTATTCTTTTCTGCATCCTGTAGCTGACACATATGCATTGAGCACAGCCTCAGAGAGAGCTTTGTTTTTTCTGTACATAGATGAAATATAAGGACTGTTTCTGGTTGTACAGATAGTCAGTGCTCCACTGATAGAGGAATTATCACTTCCATTGGCATGGATACGAATATACGCATCTGCATTTGCCTTATTTGCCGCTTTTGCGCGGGCAATACAGCTGAGAGCTACTTTACTGTTGATTCTGGTCATTACTACCTTAAAACCTCTTTTCTGAAGAAGGGTTCTTAGCTGAAGACCAATGCTCAGGTTGAGCTTATATTCCTCCACACCTGTAGCAACACCCTGGGTTCCAGAAGTATCTTTCTCTTTCAGCTGGCTGGAACCAGGCTCAAGAGGTTCATAACCACCGGCAACGACAGCAGAATGCCCCGGATCCAGTACAACAACAGGAGTCCAGACACCTTTACTGTCGATCTTTCGTCCATTTACAGTCTGATTGATACGCATTCTTCCGGTCTGTTTACCAAAATACCTGAAACGATTATGAATACGGTTCCATCCTGTAAGCATGGTACCGTCTGTGGCAAAACAGTAATAATACTTGCCGATTTTGTGCAGGTCTGTCAGCTTTTTGCCATTCTTATAATAGTATTTTTTTCCACCGTAGGTTTTCCATCCGGTGAAAGTACTGCTGACAGATGCTGCCTGGACATCTGTAAAATCTACAGCAGGTAAAGCTGTGACCAGGAGAAGAATACACAAGAGCCAGATAAAACATGATTTTCTTTTCTTCATACATGACTTCCTTTCATTAGAGATGTTTTAAGTAAGGGTTCTGTATGTTGATTATATCATGTAATTGTCTGGGAGTGTGGCAAAAAGTTCCTAAAAAGAAAGACTCCGGTCGCAATGACCGGAGCTTTCTTTTTAGGAATCTGTATTAATTACCCAAATGGATTATTTAACAGTAGCCTTTTTCAGGTTTGACCATGGGCTGAAGACTTTCTTTCCGTCTTCGGATGTTCTGTTGAATGCATGCATTCCAACTACCCATGTTCCCTTTGGTACGTTCTTGAATGTTGCTGTTACTGTACCTTCTTTGAGGTTCAGTTTCTTGTGATTGCCATACTGGTATGGACGTGTCTCACCGTTTTCTTTCTTGGAGCCAGTTCCCAGTACTACATCGTAACCAGTTGCATTTGCAGCTGCTTTGTATGTTACTTTGATAGTAGATCCGCTTACTTTAACGTTTGTGATAACTGGAGCGTCCGGTGTGATTGCGGATACAACGAATGGATATGCATTAGACCAATCGCTGAATACTTTCTTACCGTTTGCGTCACGTTTCCAAGCGTGGCAGTATGCGTAGTAGGTTCCCTGCTGTACATATTTAAATGTAGTAGAAGTCTGAACCTGATTCTTGTTTACAGAATCATAATCTTTGTTTGTGATGCAGTCACGGTCTGTAGAGATTACATAGTCGTAACCTGCAGCACCATCAGAATCACCGGAAAGGATTGCAGTTGCCTTGTTGCCAACAACTTTAACGCTACTGATCATTGGAGCATCTGGTTTCTCATCTGCGGCTTTTCCATCAGCTTTTACAGTCTTAAATCCTGTGTAGTTCTTGGATGTGCTGTTAGCTGTTACTGTGTAGGTTCCGTCTCCGTTGTTCTTTGATGTATATTCTGTGGTTGGAACAGGAATATATCCGTTCATGACAGTTACGACACCATTTGTAACCTTAACATCACAGTCTTTGATATCTTTCTTGTCAATGCCCCATGTAAGAGCGTCAGCTGCTGTAGAACCTACTGAAGAACCAGTATATCCATTGATACCGGTAACTGTTACTTTGTAAACTTTACCGTCTGTAACATTTACAAAATTAACACCACTTGGATCATTGTGTTTATTTGCATCTAATGTAAGTGTATAATCCTTACCTTCTACAAGAGTATTTCCGTTAATCTGAACGAGTACGCTTGGCTTAACCGGAAGTCCTCCTGCATAAGTTGCATTCTGAACATAGACGTTCTGTTTTACGAATTTTACATTCTTAATAGCAAATGCTACATAATCTACAACACCTTTAATGGTTGTTCCATCTGCTGTTGTGAAAGATTTGGTTCCTGTATAGCCAGTGCCATCTTTTGCAACAACATACACGTATGCGATATTGTAGTTATTACCTTTATCGTCTTTCATTCCTGTATTTTTACCAGAAATATTATCTACGTATTTAATTTCGAAATCAGACTCTTTTGCTTTTGAAACTGCTGTTGCGCTGCCATTGGCATCTGTCTTGGAAATATTTTTCAGTACTTCACTTGCAAATGTCTTAGCGGTTCCATCAAAGTCAAAGGAATCTCCGGAATAGTTTGTTGCTTTTTCATTAGTTACTTTATAGCCCTTTACATTAGATGCTGAATTAGCTACAGTAACATTTACACCATTGGAATTAAATACATTTAAGTCTGCTTTTACATATTCTTTGATGATGTTAAAGTCTACTGTAATGTTGGAACCTGTGAAATTCTTATTTCCATCAACCGGTTTTAATACAACAGTTCCTTTTCCGGAAACATTTTCACCGTAGCTTACAATCTCAAACTGGTTGGTGACATCATTGCCATTTAATGTAGCTTTGAATGTACGCGGTCTGACCTGTCTTCCGGTGTACTGGCATTCACTGACATCTGTAAATGTAACTTTTACATCTGATGTATTTGCCGGTGTGATTGTGAAGTTAGCAGATGCAGTTCCGGAATATTTTCCTTTAACACCTTTTACAGTTACTGTACCAGTTCCGACTTCTTTATTATTTGTGATGCTTACCTGCTCGTATTCACCTTTATCACCATAATCAGCTTTATCATACAGAGCAATTGCTCCATCGAGTACTGTATATGTAGGTGTGATATTACCGCCGGTATATACATAGCTGGATGGATTGATCTTGATCATATCACCGGTAATAGCTTTTTCAACAATCTCTGACCATTTTTCCTTTGTCTTCATAGGAATTTCAACAACTTTTCCCTGTGTACCAGCAAAATTAGGATTTTTAACGGTGATAGTTGCTTTAATATAATCATGAAGTTCATTCTGAGCTACTGTATTTTCAGGAGTATTTGTACCATCAACATATTCATATTTTACAGTATAATCGTCAGCACTTAAGCCTTTAATAATCTTTCCTGTTGTATCTTTTGCTGTTACTACTAACTGTACATTATAATCTTTGGCTTCAGCATAGCCTTGGTTATAAGTGATAGTTTTCGGTACTGTAACAGAAGATTCTGTAACAGTTAACGGCAGAATTTCAAATGGAACCTGAACTGTCTGTCCTGTATAGCTGTTGTTTCCTAAAATCTTAACTTCGGCATATGCCCGAGCTTTAACAGTACCATCTTCGTTATAGGTTGTTGCATTTACATTATTAGTGTAATTGCCTGTAAACTCCCACTGGTCAGACTGGAATTCAACTGTTCTTCCATCTAATCCAGTAATCTCCAAAGCACCTAAATCTGATTTGCTTGGCTTGATTGCTTCTCCTGTATAAGATGGTTTATAATTTGCCTGATTAGTATAGGAAACTGTTCCAACAATATTATCTGTAACAGAAACAGTTAATTCCTGTCCACGTACGCAAGTCTGTGCAGCAGGATTAGCTGTATTTTTCTGAGCTGTAACGGAAATCTTGTAAGCTTTACCGATACCAGTGAATGCACCTGTTATAACTTTTCCGTCTTCATCATAAACAGTAACAACATAGTCCGCATCTTTAAGTAATCCTGTACCCTTTTGTTCAGTTGTATTTCCGCCAGAAACCACTGTTTTAGCTTTTAATGAAGTGCCATCTTTATCTTTGATTTCAAGATAGTCTTTTACAAAATCGGCAACAGTAGTCTTATCTAATACTTTTCCATCATGTTTAATAGAAATAGTGCAATCATTTTCTAAGTCACGCTGGGTAATAGTAACTTTATTTGCATCAGTTGCATTAGATGTTGTTAACACAAAAGTTTTTTCATTTGGGGTTGTAAAGCTAAAGTTCTTTAAAGCATCTTTTTTAATTGTAAGAGCAACCTGATGAGCATCTATACCATAACCTACAGTTGTTGCACTCTCGATAGCTGAAGATAAATCTGCTCCAGATAAATCATCAGATTCTTTTAAATGTACTTTTGTTAAGTCTACTTTAACGTTTTTACCAGCATATGGATAAGTAACTCCTGCATCAATAGTTGCAACTAAATCTGTGCTGGTATTAATTAATTTTGGCTCTACTTTAAGTGGCTCAACAGTTGTCACAGTACCAATATATGGAGAATTTTCTTTAGCTGTTGCTGTTACAGTTAATTTCTCACCAGCATTTTTTGCAGTTTTACTTGCAGATACATCAAAGTATTTTAATACAGTTTCTGCATTCCAGATTGAACCTGTTTTTCCTGGAACAGTATCACTCTTATTATCTACTGTAAGAGCTACAATTGTAGAAACACTAGACAGTGTTTTGTTTGAAGCCAATTTTACAGCATTTTTGCTTGTATCTGTCTCACTGTCGGTATAATAGAAATCTTTTCCATTATATGTAAGTTTGTTGGTATCTAATACCAGTGTACCTTCAATAGGGCATTTCTCAATTGTAGTCTCGCCGATAACTGTTGGATCGATCTTGATGTTATCATCTGCTTCGTTATTATATACATATAATTCCAGTGTCTTTCCTGCATACTGGCTCCAGTCAACATTTTTAGCCTGAGATTCAATCCATTTATTATCCTTTGTAGTGTTAAATGTTGCGCCGCCTACAAAATCCGGATAGAAGGACATCTTATCAGTTGTATTATCTTTAGCTATATGGTCAGTAAAAATTGCATTGTTTGTGCCTTTTACTCTCCATCCAAAATAATAATCATCTAATACTTTAATATCGTTACCATCTTTATATTTAATGGTTCCTGTTACAGCTACCTTCTTGTTTAATCCGAAAGTCTGGCTTTTAGAAACAGTAACGTTGTCAAGAATTAAATCACCTTTTTCAACAACTTCTGTAGCAGCATCTGCTGTTTCATCTGTAACAACAGGAGCTTCTTCTTCAGCTGAAAATGCATCAGCAGTATCATCTGCTGGAGTTTCTGTAACTACTGGTACTTCTGCGTCGGATGTTACAGCAACGTCTGTACCATCACTGAACTCAGCAGCCCATACCGGCACATTAGAAGTAGCAAGCATTGCAACAACAAGTGACATACTTAATGTCTTTTTTGCCATGCCCTTCTTTGTGTTTTTAATCTTTGTCATGATTATAGTTCCCCTTTGGGTGGTGGACAGGTTGATTTTGGAGAAAATTTCGTATGGGGAATTGATTCCAGACTTAAGGAATGTCCGGATTTTATGATTTATAAGTGGATAATTATTGACAATTGTAGTAGAAACAGGCAGTTATTGCAAATAAATCTGATGTTGTATTGAAAAATTCTTCTGGTTTTATGCTGATTGTAACAAGCAAGTAACAATACATAATGAGACTCATAAAATATAAAATGCTCAGGGGATCTGTCTGAAAAATTGACGGTGTCGGATCAGAAAAAATAAATTTCAACAATTGTATCTGTATTTTCTCTATTAGCACAATAAATCGGAACCCGGTTCTGTTTCTGGCTAATGACAAGCTGAGAAATCAGCGATAATTGCATACTTTCAATAAAAGGGGAAGAATAAAAATAACTCCTGCCATATAAAACAGGAGCTATTCTATATAAGACTGCAATTGTGGGAATTCTTTGCAGTTATCTCTTATGTAGTTTCTTTTAAAGGCGGCAAATGCAGATTCCCGACGGATCAGTGCCTTTAGTTTTCGCTGTATATATCTGGAATCAGGATTTTTTCTATATGCTTCAATATTGTCATATAGAAGGTTCATTTCCTTTGTAAGTTCATTGTAGCGCATTGCACTTTTATATGTCCGCATACCAGTGTTGAGAAGATTGAAGGATTCGTAAATGAACAGAGCAGTTCTTACTGCCATGGAATTATGCTCATCTCTGGCTGAAATTTCAGTTTTTCCATCTTTCAATTTAAACGTCATCATAAGCTCTGGATCATTTTTACAACAGTCTATAATTCCGTCATCATACTTTTTCTGGTTTTTTATTCCATTGCAGTGACTGCATGACCAAAACAAATTATTCCAGTCAAATTTTCGTTCAGGGTATTTTCCGTTTTTATGAGGCAAAAGGTGTTCTACCTGAGGATCCTGAAGATTTTTCAGTTCGCAAATGCCCTGAACAACTTCATAACCTTCCTGCCGCATAACTTCCAGAAAATCATTAAAGGTGCTGACCTTGGGCAGTACCTTATCAATGGTCTGATGCAGGCGGGCTTTCCAGCTTTTTCCCGTTTTCTCAGCCGCCCATTCTGCATAGTGTTTGCCTTTGGCTTGAGGTTCCTCAATGATATTCAGTCCAAATTCCTGACAGATACGGTCATTGATTTTACGCAGAGGAATGAAGCTGTTCTTTACGTTGTTGAACTTGTGGGAACAGTCCAAAGCGGTACTGTTAAATTCGATGTGGCAGTGGATATGCTTTTTATCTACATGGGTTGCCACTATGAATTGATGTTCTCCGCCGGTAAATTCCAACGCCATCTGATAGCCCAGCTTGTTAGCGTCCTCCGGTGTAATGGTTCCTGGTTCAAAGGACTGTATCAGCAGATAAGAAATCACATCTTTGTCCGGGGCACGTCTGCGCCCGGTGGTGGCAGTGTAGATCTGCTTGCTGACAATAAATTCCTGCCACGCAGTATCGGGAAAACACTGATAGCCTGTTACCAGCAGACCACCGTTTGTTTTCTCCGGGTTCTTGTCATAGTCAATGCGATCCGCCAGCACAGCAGCGATACTGCGCCCCTCGCTGGCATGACGAGGTTTGATTTTTGAGATTGCCATGTGACGGCTCCTTTCCGGGTAAAGTTTAAGCCGCAGACCTTTTGGCCTACGGCTTATATATAAGCTTATAGCTTTATAAAAACGTCATTGGAGAGGGATTAACAGCAACTTTTAATGCTGTTAATAATCGACTTATATATGGAAATAGCTTATTGTCATCAAAGTCGATCAACTCTTGTATTCCTTTTTCCAACTCGACAATTTTTTGAACATCCCTTATATCAGAAGGGTATTCATCTTTGCCGATTAGCAGTTTCATCACTTTTCCTCTACGAATTTCTTCAATCTCTTTATACAAAGGTTTGCCTTTATGCTTTATGTAGTTATACAATCCACGAATATTACTATTTGAAAATTCCTTCCAAAATTCTATGATTAAATCCATGACAGGTGAAAACTCAGGTAACATCGTCCGCAAATAGTCAAACGGATTCCCTTGTGCATGAGGCGTGGAAACTCCATTTTCGGTTTTTCTCAGCAAGTCATACGCTTCTTCAATTGGGTGCATTCCACGCACATCTCTTGCATTAGTTATATTACCTTCATCATCAAAAGTATATAAGGCATATTCTGCCGATACATATGCAATTGTCCACGATAAATCAACCAAAATATTATAGTTAATCAAAGCTGTTTCATATAATTCTGCTTTGAAAGTTAACTCCATTGCCTTTTGAACATCTGGTTTTTCAATGGGATTGAACCAGTAATCCCAATTGTCCTCTTGGGTCTTTCTAAGAAAAATTCTTGCAGAACAATACCTATTAAAAATTTCATTCCATTTTGCAGCAAAGTACATATCTTGATTAGTCGGTAATACTGTGCCTATAAGATTGAATTTTGTTTCATGTGGTGGCTCGATAGTTCCAAAGATGTCATTGGTAAATAGATTTCTCATTTCTTCCTCCAAAATATGTTGGGCTTTCTTTATTCATACTGCCGATCATCGGTTTTCATCAGATATAAAAACAAGTTTATAAATTCTGGATATTTATTTTTATCCTGCTCAAACCATTCACTAAATACTTTCACAGCCTTTGCAGTATCAAAAATGTCTTTTGATGTCGGCAAGCCTACTACTAAGAGATCATCCACAACAAGTGCTTTTGAATATCCGCTGTCTTTTTCATATCCTGCATTTTTGCTATATAATTCACTCAATTTTGAGTTCAAAATATTTATAGACCTCATTTTTTGAGTGTAGAAATTTTTATCAATTATGTTTTCTCGTAATGATTTCTCAAGCAAATCAATAGCTTTATCTTTCTCTCCAAATTTTACATAAGCAAGAGAAAGACGATCAACCACATCCAAATTTGTGTAATGGGCAGATACCTTCTCTAAAATATATATCCTGTGTTTCAAAGGTAGCATACTGAAGATTGTAAAAATATTTTCGCTACCAAATTTATGCTCTGGCTCAAGAAAATATCTAACAAATATGTCTTCCACAATATGCACTGCTTTATCTATAATTTGCTGTAGTTCATCATTGCTGACTTGCCCGTTAAAATGCGATCCATCACCTCCAACCCTGAAAATTTCTTGAATACTATCCGCAATTTCACTATCATATTTATCTCGAATGATTTTTATTTTTCTCCCCCAGTTTACCCCAGCGTAATCTTCAGTTGGTTTTAAATTAGGTACAATTTTATCCTTCAAGAGTAAATCAATAATACCTTCTACATATTGCCTTGTGTTGTTAGCACGAATTTTTGCTTTTTGATTATCGTCCATAAATATCTCAAATACATCCCAAAATTGTTCATTTATGGGCATTAAAATTTCATTGCTTGTTGCCATAATTCTCCACCTCAAATATCCTTTCTTGAATAGCGTTGTCAACTTCCATATTTACATGCGATTTTCAATTAAATCTGTTACAGTAATTATACGCTAAAATCAAAGAACTGTCTATCAACTAAACTGGGCACGACAGCCTGTTCTAAGCCGCCGTGCCCGGTTCATGCACCGCTATCAAATTGCTTTCAGCATACTGTTTACATCATCCACCCGTTTCGTCAGCCAGGACGCCGCCCCCGGCAATCCGTAGGGGCTGATTGCCCATGCCAGAAGGGAGAAGCCGATGAAGCCCTGCCACTCTCCAATGAACAGCATGAGAACGCCGAACAGGAAGAAAGCTCCTGCAATCACGCTCAGTACCATACCGGAGAACAGGCAAAAGAATCGGGCAAAAGCTACCAGCAAGGTCAGGGCAAGGGTTATGGGGAACAGCAGCACTTTTATGAAAAATCTCAGCATATCGGGAACCTCCTTGTCGGGATACAGTAGTTTTTATTTAGCGGACAAATTTGATGCACCGGAGTTTTTTTCAAATTTATTAAAAATACCTTGAAAATATTACTCATAAGTAATATCATGAGATAAACACAGGGTGATTGAATATAAACAGAAGGGAGCAGTGAAAATGTGGAGCTAAAGAAGATTGACATAAATGGTCTGAATGACATATACGCCGTTGATGTTTTTGAGAAAGAATTTAAAAAAGCTGTAGATGAATCATGGAAATCAGATCCACCATGGAAACGTTACCAGACTAAACTGATTAAAAACCTGGTCGTACTGGACACAGAAAAAGAACAGGCAGTACGTTTAAAACAATTTGAAAAACTGTCCGGAACGGAAGAACTTTACAGTATCCGTTATCCTGAAACAAATAAAAATTTCAGAGTAATATATACTGTTTATGAAGAGAATTTTATTATTTTGCTGGCTGCTTTTCAGGAAAAAAATGATGGGGATTATCGCAGGGCAGTTGCTGTAGCTGAAAAAAGACTTCGCCAGCTTGAAAATTGAGAAAAGGAAAGGTGATTGATATGAGTATAATGGATAAGATTATGAATGCAAAAACAACAGACTGGCTGACAGAAGGGATGTCTGAAGCTGAAATAAAAACAACTGTAGAACTGGCAAAGATTTCTGCACAAATAGAAAAGTGTAGGATCGAGCGGAAAATGACACAGAAAGAATTTGCAGAATATATGGGAGTGAACCAAAGTATGATATCAAAATGGGAAAGCAGGGAATATAATTTTACCATAAGATCTTTAAATGAGATCTGCCAGAAGCTGGGACTTTCTCTATCTGTAAATCTGGAAAAGAAATATACACCTAAAGATTATACGGTCATCAGATGGAACAATGAAAATTTTGCCAATTCCCAAAACAGCAGGTTAGATCTGGATAAATATATGAAAGCTACGGAGGCGATTGCATAATGAAATTAAATTCGATCACTACAGGAATTGAACTGGCCGGAACGACAGTAAAAAATCTGTATGTTAAAAACAATATTGTTGATATAGAATACGAAGGAGAAAGAAATTTTGGAATGAATATCAATGAACCCCTGTTTGAAAAAACGGATTCCGGATGGTTTGCGCAGATGGTCATTGATTTTGAAATAGAGGTAATCCAGGGAAACGATGAACGCTGTAAGATACAATTGTCATTGGAGGGTGCTTTTTTGTCACAGGGTACTGTTTCAGAAGATACGTTTAAAGAACTTGTTATCATAAACGGCGCATCTGCTATTGTAGGGATTGCAAGGGGCAAGATTGAAGCCGTTTCTGGAAACATTTTTAATAATGGTAAAATTGTAATTCCGTTTGTTAATATTGTAGATTATTACAAAAACCTGAAGTGATACTTCTTTTTTAGCATATCTCCCATAGAAATTTTTCGACATTTATAAGCTCCTAAAAAAGAACGGCTCCGGTCGCAATGACCGGAGCCTTCTTTTTAGGAATCTGTATTAATTACCCAAATGGATTATTTAACAGTAGCCTTTTTCAGGTTTGACCATGGGCTGAAGACTTTCTTTCCATCTTCGGATGTTCTGTTGAATGCATGCATTCCAACTACCCATGTTCCCTTTGGTACGTTCTTGAATGTTGCTGTTACTGTACCTTCTTTAAGGTTCAGTACTTTGTGATTGCCATACTGGTATGGACGTGTCTCACCGTTTTCTTTCTTGGAGCCTGTTCCAAGTACTACATCGTAACCAGTTGCATTTGCTGCAGCTTTATATGTTACTTTGATAGTAGATCCGCTTACTGTTACGTTTGTGATAACTGGAGCGTCCGGTGTGATTGCGGATACAACGAATGGATATGCGTTTGACCAGTCGCTGAATACTTTCTTACCGTTCTCGTCACGTTTCCAAGCGTGGCAGTATGCGTAGTATGTTCCCTGCTGTACATATTTGAATGTAGTAGAGGTCTGTACCTGGTTCTTGTTTACAGAAGCGTAATCTTTGTTTGTGATACAGTCACGGTCTGTTGAGATTACATAGTCATAACCTGCAGCACCATCTGCTTCCCCAGAAAGGATTACAGTTGCTTTATTACCAGTAACCTTAACTTCAGAAATCATAGGAGCTGCTGGTTTTTCTGCATCTGTTGTTCCGTTTGTTTTAACAGTTTTAGAACCAGTATAGTTTTTGCTAGTACTTGTAGCTTTGATTGTTGTTGTACCATCTCCATTAGCTGTTGTGGTGTATTCAGAAGCATCAACATCAACTTTTCCACATTTAACAGAAATCTTTCCATCCTTAACAGATACATCTGCATTTGCTAAGTCAAATTTATCAATTCCCCAATTTAAGTTAATTCCTGCATTACTGCTTGCTGTAGTGTATCCGTTTTTACCTTTAATAGTAACAGAAAGAGATTTTGCTGATGTAGCATTTACTAAGTCATCATTTGCTAGAAAATCTAACTCATAATCTTTTCCTTCTACTAAAGTAACACCTTTAACAACAATCTTAACCTGTGGTTTTACTGGAAGTCCAGCTGCATAAGATCCGTTGGAAATAGCAATGTTATCTGCGGTAAATGCCTGCTGATCAATTTTGATAATTTTCATTGCAAATACATTAACTGTTTTATTGCCTTCAGCATCTGTATATACACCGTTCTTTACAGCAATACCATTTTCTGTCTTAGTAAGATTTCCGCCGTATTTTCCTTTTGCTACAGCAAGAACAACTGCATACTGTCCATCAGTACCTTTCTGTCCGTATACATTATCTACATACTTAATTTCATAGTCAGTACCTTCTGTTAATGTTTTTCCTGTATTATTAACTAAGGATGTTTTTGCAAAAGTCTGAGCTGTTCCATCATAACTAAATTTAATATTTGGAGCAGTTATTGCAAATCCATTCTTATCAGCAAAACTGAAATCACTTGCAGTAGTAGTAGATAACATTTCACCACAAATCTGGAATGTTAATGTCTTGGTACCAGTAAAGTTACCGTTCTTTGGTGTTAATGTTACAGTTCCTTCGCCAATATTTAAGTTTTTACCAAAAGTACGAGTAAAGTTACTGTCAACATCAATCTTGTTTCCATCTAATGTAAGATAAATTTCATCAGCTGGAATTTCGATAGAATATCCTTTATATTCTTTAGTTCCAATGACACCTGTAAGTTTAGATGCATCAACAGCAGCAATTGTAAAGTTTACACTTGCTTTTCCACTGTAATTAGTTCCATCTCCAGTAACTGTAAGTGTAGCAGTACCTGCATTGATATTATTTGTATATGATGTATTATAATAAGCTGGATTAATTACTTTACCATCAATTACAACATCAAAATCAGGTGTAACAGGTTTACCATTATAAGAGAAAGAATTCTCTTTTAACTTGATATAGTCAGCTTTTAAAATTGCTGCAGTAATCTTAGATTTAGCTTTTAAAACATCATTGTTTGCTACAGCTCCTTTAAAGTTTTTATTTGTTACAGTTACAGTAGCTACAACATTATTACCAACTACATTGCCAGCCTTTCCGCTTACAGTAGTATCATAATCATAAGACACAGTATAGTCAGTACCTTCAACTAATGTAAATTCTTTGTTAGCAGAATTTTTAGCTTTTACAACAACTTTCATTGCATCTTTATAATCTTTAGCACTGCTAGCGTTCTTCTGCTCAACTTCTTCTGTTGCAGTTGTTGCACTTACGGTTGCAGGATTGATTGTAAAGGTTAACTCTTTTTTGCTTCCAGCATAACTTCCTTTACCAGTTACGATTAATTTAGCAGTATTTGTGCCTGCATTAGTATTTTTGGAATAAGTGATTTCATAATCAGCTGGTGCAATTGTTTCTACAGCACTAGTTGTCTTATTTACAATTTTGAGCGCACCAAGTTCTTCACTAGAGAAGGTAACTGGTTCTCCTGTATACTCCTTTGCTGAAAGTATATTATTTGTAAATTTTTCAAAATATGCATTAGAGATGCTATTGGAGTAAATAGAGAATGTTCCAGTTGTACTTCCTGTGATATTTTTATTTGTCACACCACTAGCAACACCTGGTTTGATAGTTGCTACATATCCAGTTCCACGTTCGATAGCATTGTCTGGAACAGTGATTTCGATAGCACCTTTCACAATTTCTTCACCAGTAGTTTTATCCTTTAAAGTTACATTATCAGGATTAATAGTAACTTTAGAACCTGTATACTGCTGGTCTGCAATACTAACATCAACCGTAGATAAATCACGGGCAACAACTGTCATAGTGTTATCTGTAAATGTTTTGATATTATTTCCAACAATTTTATAGTTTTTATTTCCTGTTTCAGGCTGACCTTCTTTAATCTCAACATATACCTTGCTGATTTTTCCAACTGCAGTATTATTCTGAGTAAACTCAACTTTTACGTAACCATCAGAATCAACATCCAGATAATTGCTCAAATCAACACCTGTTGATTTATCAACTAAACTAATATCAGATTTTTTTACTTTAGTAATTGCATTTCCTGTATATACATAAGATGTATTTAATAAAGTTGCTTTCATACGGCCAGAAATAGGAGCTGTATTTCCATCTAATTCCATAGGCTGGATTTCATAAGTTGTTGTAACCTGTCCTGCATATCCTGTAACAGTTGGAGTTAATGTAACAGTTACTTTATCTCCAGTTACATTTGTAAGTTCTCCAGAATATGCTATTTTATATTTTGAAGTATCAAGTAAACTTGAACCTGCTGGTACTAAGTCCTGATTGTTTTTATCTTTTTTAGAGGTCAGCGTAACACCTGCTTTTTTTACAGTTCCATCATATGTAGGATTTACAGCAGATGCGGTAATAAAATCATTAATATCTTTTGCTTTTACTGTAACAGCGTCAGATGTATAGCTCCAAGCAACCTTGCCTGCCTGTTCAGCATAAACAAATAATGTAATTGATTTGCCTGCCATATCTGCAGTTAAAGGAAGTGTTTTTTCTTTATTTGCAGAATCATAATTTGCAATAGTGCTATTAACAATATTTCCATTTACCTGCCATGCAGTTTTTAATGTTGCATTAGCAATAGCGCTTACTGTTGTGATATCTACATTTGTGCTTAATGTTCCACCCCATACGGTTTCGTTATTGCTTACAGCAGTACTACCTACTGCAAAGTCAGATAAATTAACTGTATACTCAGAACCTGTTGTTGTTGATTTTGCAGCTTCAGTAGCTACATCAGTAGTATCTTCAACAACTGGAGCTTCCGCAGCATCATCAGAGAATGTTTCAGCAACCGGAGCTTCAGTAGCTACAGTAACATCTGTACCATCACTGAACTCAGCAGCCCATACCGGCACATTAGAAGTAGCAAGCATTGCAACAACAAGTGACATACTTAATGTCTTTTTTGCCATGCCCTTCTTTGTGTTTTTAATCTTTGTCATGATTATAGTTCCCCTTTGGGTGGTGGACAGGTTGATTTTGTGGAAAAAAATTGTTTTGAGTAGAGCAATATAGAAATAAAAGTTAAAATGAAATGATTTATAACTGT
>ENA-OQBV01000914-OQBV01000914.1-human-gut-metagenome-genome-assembly--contig:-NODE-914-length-15937-cov-3.425364_pt1 | contig 15937 bp, 17 predicted proteins | sample MGYA00242750_ERZ504559 | MGnify/ENA primary metagenome ERZ504559 (study PRJEB26092, sample SAMD00036230) | human gut metagenome | host: Homo sapiens | study: EMG produced TPA metagenomics assembly of...
GTATTGGTAGTTTTCAAACAGATAACGACACAACTGCGCCAACCACTCCTCACCCTCATATAGGCAGCTATCGTGGCAATAACACCAAAAGGATTAACGTCGCAGACTTCATTAATATTAATCGCTTTATCTATCTTATGGCGCATATATTCGTCTGCACAAACGATATTAGCAATTTGCAAGCCTGCGATATTAAAAGCTTTGCTAGGAGATACACAAGTAACAGAATGCTTCTGAAACTTTTCAGAAAGTGAAGCAAAAGGAGTATAGACATTTTCTGGAAAGACCAGCTCACAATGTATTTCATCTGCAATGACTGTCACCCCATTACGAATACAAATCTCTCCGATTTGGCACAATTCCTGTTTGCTCCACACTCTGCCAGCAGGATTATGCGGATTACAAAGCAGCATAAGCTTCACTTCCGGATCTGCTGCCTTTCGTTCCAAATCGTCAAAATCGATAGAGAAAGTTTTTCCATCCCACAGTAAGGGACTACTTACTATCTCACAACCATTGTTTCTGATAGAGGAAAAAAAACAGTTGTAAACCGGTGTCTGAACTAAAACTTTATCTCCCGGAACCGTTAATGCCTTTATGATGGCGGATATGGCCGGAACAACTCCCGAAGTATAAATAATCCATTCACGATCTATCTGCCACCGATGCCTCCGACTAAACCATCCTACAACAGCACTATAATACTCATCCGGAACGCGAGTATATCCAAAAATGCCGTGCTGTACACGTTGCTGCAGCGCACGAATGATAGCTGGAGCTGTCCGAAAATCCATATCCGCTACCCACATAGGCAAAATATCCGGCAGCGTCGCACTATCCCATTTATATGAATTAGTATGATGTCGCGAAACTATTTCGTCAAAATTATATTTCATACTTTATTTAATCAGAAAAACAAGTAAGTCCATCCCATAATTTCAGCTCACAATCACCTGGTGCTTTAATATGTTCATCAAGAATTATCTGTCCGTAACTTTCGGCAGTAATACATCCCGTACGAGGATTCTTTACACTATGTACTGCACTCTTAATCGTAGCATGCACAGAACTATATTCAAAAGCAAGATCACAATCATCAGCCATAACACAATCCTCCATTATTAACCCGTGAGCATAACAAAGAGGTTGCGTGCCCGAGATTTTACAATTAACCAAGCGCAAATTCTTAGAATGCCAGCCTAAATATTCTCCATTAATTTCAGAATCATACACCGTCACATTTTCTGTATTCCAGAACGCATCTTTCGAATTGATCACTGCATTGTGAATTTCTACATTTCTGCAATACTGAAACGAATAGTTGCCATTCTGCATATAATCTTTTATGGTAATATTTTCACTATGCATAAAAAGATAATCAGCATTATCCACATGTACATTTTTTAAATTGACATTACGACAATGCCACAACGTTTCCTGAGCATTAGGCAAGTGTACGTTAACCAGCTCCAGTCCATCCATTTCACGGAACATTTTAGGAGCCTCCACTTTTGTATCCGCCATCTTCAAATTTTGCGAATACCAAGTGCAGCACGTGCTCCTTCAGTAAACAGACAGTTTTTGACAATAAAGCCATTGACGTGCCAAAATGGATATTTTCCCCTCAAAACGACAGTTCACTGCAATAATATTACTACATTCTTTTAAAGCAGATTCTCCTGCATGAATTGTTACATTATCAATCTGCAAATCATGAGAAGCAAACAAAGGGCGTTCGCCTCCAAACTCTGTATTTTTTATCTGTTGCATAATTTATCCGTATTTATTGATTAACTATATAAAAGTTTACAGTAACATTACCTTGCCCAAGAATATCTTTCAAACCTGTAGTATGATCAATCCGGCCTAATCTGGTATAACTATAACTGGAAGAAAACGTTTGATAGAAAAGGACAATACAGTTCGAGCCATAAAGCATTAGGTCACCGGTTTGAATAACATCTATCTGGCGACTATCTACCGGTAAACTTTGAGGAAGGTAACAATATTTTTCATTTCCGTTCAATTCAGTCATATCGACAGTAAGAGGCAATAAATCAAGAAATTCACGAACCGTTTCATTATTCTCCAATGTTGCAGTAAACGGAGTATTATTTATTGTCACAACAATCTGCTTGACCGGAGAACAATCTCCGTCGTCATTATCCTCCGGAACATTTGAAGACGGAGGGGAAATCGTTTCGTCAATATCAGGAATATCATCAGGGGAACAAGCCGTAAAAGACAATAGACCTGCAATCAAGCAATATTTAAAAGATACAATCTTCATCCTATAACTTTCACTTTTCGAATAGAAAACTCACTCGTACAAACAATTATTCTAAAGAAAGAACAACCGAAACATTCCCTTTACCCAAAGCATTTTTAAGCTCATCTTGAGTAACATTGATTATTTTACCCAATCGAGTCAAAGAGTAGCTATTACGATCATAATAAATAACCATATAATGTCCCTGATATAAAATCAAGTCTCCAGAATCAGTTTGAATCCACTCATCATTTCTCGGCAGTCTAACCCCTAATGTTCCTACCTTTTCCATATGGGCATAATCACTCATCTCTACTGTTACATTGCATTTTGCCAATAATTCTTTCAAAGCCATTGCAGAAGAATTATTCTCCAACACAGCAACAAAAACTTTACTGCCAATATGCAGCTTAATTGTATCACGTTCCATTGTCTTACTTTTATTACAAATTTTATCTTTATTTAATTGGATTGGGGCTTTGCCTAGATTATTGCCATACGATGTAACTGCAACAAATAACAAGACAGCTATCACAGACATAAATAATCTTCCCGATAATAAGCAATATCTCATAGCATCAGGTAATTTTTATCCATTTTCCTTTTTCCAACCTTATCAAGAATATCATCCCTCTGAAACAAAGCTCAATACACATAGCCAACCAAACTCCCTTCAACCCCATCGAAGGAGCAAGACATGAAGCCAAGCTAAGACGTACAGCCCATATACTGACAAAGTTCATTATGCTCGGCATGAGTGTATCTCCCGTACCGATAAAAACTCCATAAGCAACAATTGCCGCAGCAAACATAGGCTCTGCAAATGCCTCAATACGCAAAGCCATCACACCTAATGAAAGTATCTCTGCATCAGGTGTCATTGCCCCGATTATTAAAGGAGCAGCCCAATACATGACACCACCCATCACTCCCATTACCAACATACCAGTTGCTACTGTTATCCGGGCAAAAGATCGGGTTAAATCTTTTCTTCCCGCTCCCAGACTTTGCCCGATCAATGTCGTCGCAGCATCAGCAATACCATACCCCGGCATATAACATAAGCTTTCTGCGGTTATTGCAAAAGAATTTGCAGCTATAGCAAAGATTCCCAATGGAGCAACAATAACAGTTGTCAAGATCTGTGCTCCGCAAATAACAATATGCTCTACACACATGGGAGCTCCTATTTTGAACGATTTTATTAATACTTTCGAAGTCAAAAAGAAACTTCCAGGTCTGCCCACCAGAGCTAACTCTTTCGAACAACGACAGAGATACCAAGTCATCATAATGGCAGCCAACATCTCAGCCAGTCCTGTACCCAAAGCAGCACCTTCAACTCCTAGTCCCGCTCCAGGAACAAAAACAGATATATTACCTATCTCTAACTCCCGGGAAGGATATATCAGAAAAAAATTAAAGACAACATCCATTATACACATCAGAACATTCAGCATGCTAGGCACATGCATGTTGCCACTACATCTTAACATACCTCCCGCTAAAAAATTAAGCTGAAGGACCGGCAGAAATAAAATAAATATCAGAAAATAGGAAGAAGCATCATGCTGAATGGCAACATCACCTCCCAGCCATGCAGGAAGAGGAGTGCTAACCAGTACACCAATTACAGTCAGCAGTAAGCTGAATATCGTAGTTGCAACAAAAGACTGCCGAAGGACAGCACGTGCCTGACCAAATTCTTTCGCTCCGATATGATGTGCTACCTGCACAGAAAAGCCCGTAGCAGAAGCAACACATACTCCCCAGAACAACCAGGTAGAAGTAGAAACCAAACCGATAGAAGCAGAAGCCTCCGCTCCCAAACTACCAACCATTGAAGCATCAATATATTGCATAACAATATATGAGATCTGAGCTACAACTGCCGGAATACTCAAACGTATGGTAAGTTCCAGTTGTTGCTTAAATGTCATATGCTCTCCCCTGCGAATAAGTGAAAGCAGAGCTTCAGCCTTATTGGTTTGGTTTCTCATTTCCTGACACAATTATTACTTACATCTAAAATTGGCCGTATAGCAATCTTATTTCAGATAGGTATAGAAAAACCGTTCTATCTTATCGAATGGAATAACTCCTGCCTGATTATCATATAAATCTACATGACTTGCACCTGGAATAATCAGTAGTTCCTTATTATCCCCTTTTAACTTCTTAAAGGCATCTTCACTAAAATAACGGGAATGTGCCTTTTCACCGTGAATCATTAACACAGCACTTCGAATTTCATCACTATATGTCAGCAGCGGTGTATTGATAAATGAAAGGGACGAAGTAACATTCCATCCGTTATTCGAGTTCAGGGAACGTTTATGATAACCACGCTTTGTTTTATAATAATCATAGTAATCTTTCACAAACTGAGGAGCATCCTCTGGTAGCGGATCCACCACCCCTCCTGCCAGTGCATATGAACCATTCCGTGCATCTATAGTCCGCTGGGCATTCAACTTCTTGCGAAGTTCATAACGTGCATCTGCATCCATCGCATCAAAATATCCATTAGCATTTACACGACTCATATCATACATAGTAACAGTGACAGTTGCTTTTATACGAGTATCGATAGCAGCCGCATTAAGAGCCATGCCACCCCATCCACAGATACCGATAATACCAATGCGCTCTGGATCTACATCTTCACGAATTGAAAGAAAATCTACAGCAGCAGAAAAATCCTCCGTATTAATGTCAGGAGAGGCAACATAGCGAGGTTCACCACTGCTTTCACCCGTATAGGAAGGATCGAAAGCAATAGCCAGGAATCCACGTTCAGCCATTGTTTGCGCATAAAGCCCTGATGACTGTTCTTTGACTGCCCCAAAAGGACCACTCACTGCAATAGCCGGAAGTTTCCCTTCAGCCTGCTTAGGCTTATACAAATCGGCAGCCAACGTAATTCCAAAACGGTTTTTAAAACGGACACTTTCTACTGTTACCTTGTCACTTACAGGAAAAGTCCTATCACTATCCTGTGCATAAAGTATATTCATAAGCGTTGACATAAAAAATACGATTAAAAAACTCTTTATCTTCATAATATCTCAAATACAATTCCATTATTATCAAACTTTCTTACCCATCTCATAAGCTTCTGTCAATACAGGCTTATCTTTTATTTCTCCTACATGCCAGACTCCTCCACCGAATACTGTTCCTTTTATTACAGGATTTTCAAGACAATCAAGGAAACCACAGAAATTGTCTACAACGCGTTTCATAATTGTTTCATCTTCTTCCGCTGCTGTCGCTATAAAATAAAATTCTTTGTTTTTCATTTCTGTATAAGGACCGCAGCAACGATCTATCAGTGTTTTCATCTGTGCACTCATTGCATAGAAATAGACAGGAGTTGCCATAACAATGACATCAGCCTCCAGCATCTTTCCGATAACCTCAGCCGCATCATCTTTTTGTGGACACGGTTTTTTATGCAGGCTACAGACGCTGCATCCAAGACAAGGGTGAATCGTCTTATCACGCAAGAAAATCTTTTCTACATGATTTCCACTTTCTACTGCTCCACGCATAAACTCATCACAAAGCGTATCGGAATTACCTCCACGACGTGGACTAGATGATAAAATCAAAACCTTTTTAGCCATATTTAATATTGTATATCAGTTAGTATAAATTATCGACAATGCAAATTTCGCAAGAATACATAAGCATCTGTGTAGACAAATTACGGATGTTATAACCTCAATTACAGATTCAAGAAACAGGGTTCAATATTATCTATCGCTTCAAAAAACTGTAACTTCGGTTATACAATCAGTAATTATGGTTGTAGGGATATATGAGATTTCGCTTAATTTTGTATTCAGATAAAAATCAACTCTGCATATGGACAAGATACTTAATTTAAATAATGTAGACTTATATAACCAGATATACGGACTTGAGACATTACATCCGCTGGTAACAGTCATCGACCTGAATAAAGCCACCCGGCAAATGACCTATACGCATTGGAATTACGGTGTTTATGCGCTATATCTGAAATTAGAAAAAGCCTGTGACATTAAGTACGGACGTCAAACTTACGATTATCAGGAAGGGACTGTAGTATGTTTCGCCCCCGGACAAACAACCGAAACCACACTGACAACAGACCGCGTACAACTGAATGTACTGGGAATACTTTTCCACCCCGATTTATTACATGGTACGAGTTTAGGAAAAACAATTAAAAAATACACTTTCTTCTCATATGAAGTCAACGAGGCCCTGCATCTGTCGGCCGAAGAAAGAAGTATTATCGAAGAGTTATTAAAGATTATACGCATGGAGCTGGAGCACGGCATAGACAAGCATAGTAAAACTTTATTAGTAAACCACATCGAATTACTGTTAAATTACTGCATGCGCTTCTATGAACGACAGTTTACGACACGCAGCAAAGCAAACAGTGATGTCCTGACACGGTTTGAAAATCTCCTTAATGAATATTTTGAAGGGCCTCAGGCCGAACAGGACGGGTTGCCGACTGTAAAATACTTTGCCGACAAACTATATCTTTCCTCTAACTATTTCGGTGATATGCTAAAAAAAGAAACAGGAAAAAGTCCACAGGAATATATTCAGGAAAAAATCATAGAACTGGCAAAGGAACGGATCTCAGCTACAGAAAATACAGTCAGCCAGATTGCATATTCTTTGGGCTTCCAGTACCCACAACACCTATGCCGGTTATTCAAGAAACGAGTAGGCTGTACCCCCAATGAATATCGTACACAAAACAATCAACAATAAACAACTTCCACAGATAAGGACAAAAAGAATATGTTAGATTTCAAAACTGTGTACGAATGCAACTGTTGCCTTGGCTGCAAGACATTACACCCTCAGGTAAGCATTATCAATCTGGAAAGCCCCAACCTGGAACAAGACGCTGTAAAATTCGAGTTTTACGCAATCTTGCTGATAGAAGAATGTCCTGACTCCTGCTGCTGTTGCGGGCGTAAATATTACGATTATTCGAATGCAACAATGGTGTTTCTCACTCCCGGTGAAATATTCCGGATGAGTGAGAATAATACCTTGCCCAATAAAGGATATCTGCTAGCATTTCATCCTGATCTACTTTTCCGCACCTCATTGAATAATCATATAAAAAAATTATACTTTTTTTTTCGTACAAGAAAGAAGAAGCATTACACTTGTCCCAACGGGAAACAGCCAAAATAACATGTTGCCTGGAAAACATTGAAGACGAACTGCATCACCCCATTGATACACATAGTAGTACAATACTTTCACGCCACATCGAATTATTACTCGATTATTGTACACGTTATTATGAGCGCCAGTTTATTACCCGAGAAAACAAGAATAAAACACTCCTAGACAAAATGGAAAAACTTCTCGAGCACCACATTGCATCGGGACAACTCCAAAATGGAATAATGCCTGATCCGAAAATACTCAGTGAAGAACTGGGACTATCACCTGCATACTTTGAAGATTTATTAAAATTTGAAACGGGCAAAACACTTGAAGAATATTTTCAATTAAAGCGTTTGGAAACTGCTAAAAGGATGTTGCTTCAAAAAGATTGTATGCCAACTATTATAGCCAAGCAACTAGGATATCCCAGCGTGCAATATTTCAGTTTAATCTTTAAAAAAATAACTGGATTTTCTCCAAGCGAATATCGCTATTCACACAACTGATAAGTAATAAAATAATTTTTTTATCCGCACATACATTGCATTTTGTCAACTGTTTTGTATTTTCGCATAAACAAATAACAATACAACAAACGAAATACAAATACATATGTGTGGAATAGTAGGATATATAGGAAGCAAACAAGCTTATCCTATACTTATAAAAGGACTAAAGCGTCTGGAGTATCGCGGTTACGACAGTGCAGGAGTAGGTCTAATCAGCCATGAATCTAAATTGAACGTGTATAAAGCGAAAGGCAAAGTATCAAATCTGGAAGACACTGCATCACAAAAAGATACTTCGGGGCATACAGGTATAGCCCATACCCGATGGGCAACTCATGGAGAACCTTGCCAAGCTAATGCACATCCCCATTTATCACAGTCAGGCAATCTCGCATTAGTTCACAACGGCATCATAGAAAACTATGCAACTCTGCGTGAACAATTACAAGAAAAAGGATACACATTCAAGAGTTCAACCGATACAGAAGTATTAGTACAACTGATAGATTACTTTCAAACAACTTACGACACTGAGTTGCTAGAAGCTATACAAATGGCATTACACAAGGTTGTCGGAGCCTATGCTATCGCCGTATTAGACCGCAGACATCCCGGACAAATCATAGCAGCCCGCAAAAGTAGTCCATTAGTTATCGGAGTAGGTACAGACGAATTCTTTTTAGCATCCGATGCAACCCCGATTGTTGAATATACAGACAAAGTAGTTTACCTGCAAGACGGAGAAATCGCTATCCTAGAAAACGGAAAGCCACTCAAGTTAGTAAACCTCGACAATGAAACACAACCTGCCGAAATCAAGAAAGTAGATATGAATATCGGTCAGCTGGAAAAAGGAGGATTTTCTCACTTTATGCTGAAAGAAATATTCGAGCAACCGGAGTGTATTAACGACTGTATGCGCGGACGAATAAACGGTACACTACATGAAGTCACACTATCTGCTGTAAACGATCATAAAGAGCAGTTACTCAATGCCCAACGTTTTGTCATTGTAGCATGTGGTACATCATGGCATGCCGGTTTAATAGGTAAACAGCTGATAGAAACATTTTGCCGTATCCCTGTTGAAGTAGAATATGCTTCAGAGTTTCGCTACCGAAATCCGGTGCTTACGAATCATGATGTCGTAATAGCAATCTCTCAATCAGGAGAAACAGCCGACACTCTTGCTGCCGTAGAATTGGCAAAATCTCAGGGAGCATTCGTATATGGTATCTGTAACGCCGTCGGTTCATCCATTCCCCGCATCACCGACTCAGGCTCTTACATACATGTAGGTCCAGAAATAGGAGTTGCATCAACTAAAGCCTTTACAGGACAAGTTACCGTATTAACAATGTTTGCATTAACATTAGGAAAAGAAAAGGAGAAATAAGCACAGCCGATTACAATCGTATTATCGACGAGCTGCTACAAATACCCGAGAAGATAACAGAAGTATTAAAGCAGAACGAAAGCATAGCAAGTTTATCGCGTATATTTACCTATGCCCATAATTTCCTTTATTTAGGTCGTGGTTACAGTTATCCGTAGCTCTGGAAGGAGCCTTAAAACTAAAAGAAATTTCATACATCCATGCAGAAGGATATCCCGCTGCCGAAATGAAGCATGGCCCCATAGCCTTAGTCGATACAGAGATGCCGGTAGTGGTAATTGCCACTCAGAATGCCATGTATGAAAAGATCGTAAGTAATGTCCAGGAAATAAAAGCCCGAAAAGGACACATTATAGCATTAATCAACAAACAAGATACTGTTATCCGCAAGATCGCTGACGAGTGCATTGAAATACCAGAAACATTAGAGTGTCTCGAGCCTTTAGTTACTACCATTCCATTACAATTATTAGCTTACCATATAGCGGTATGTAAAGGAAAAGACGTAGACCAGCCACGCAACCTTGCCAAGTCTGTTACAGTAGAGTAAACACACACATAAAAATACCGGATCTTACGAACAGGCATAACCTTTTGTAAGATCCGGTATTTTTTATCAGCACAATGTAATAAACTTACTCTACATAAAGCACCAGTCCTTTCAGATATTCTCCTTCCGGATGATAAATATTTACCGGATGGTCTCCCGGCTGAGTCAACTGATGAAGAATGCGCACACTACGACCACTCTGAGCCGCAGCAGTAAATACTGCATTCCGGAAATTCTCCTTATTGACAACTTGCGAACAAGAGAAAGTAAACAAAATACCTCCCGGACGAATCTTTTCGAAAGCTTTCGCATTCAGTTTCGTATATCCACGCAAAGCATTACGCAAGGCATCACGATGCTTAGCGAAAGCAGGAGGATCCAGAATAATCAGGTCATACTGATCACCCATACGGTCCAGATACTTAAACGCATCTTCCGCATAAGCTTTATGGCGAGCATCCCCAGGGAAATTCAGTTCTACATTCTCGTTTGTCAAGTCAATAGCCTTTGCTGAACTGTCGACCGAATGAACAAGATTTGCTCCACCTCGCATGGCATAGAAAGAAAAACCTCCAGTATAACAGAACATATTCAAGACATTACGTCCTTTTGCATATCGCTCCAGCAAATGGCGGTTCTCACGCTGATCGACAAAGAAACCCGTTTTCTGTCCTTTCAGCCAGTCTACGTGGAACTTCAGTCCATTTTCCATTGCTACATTTTCAGGACTTCCTCCCTTGATAAACCCATTCTCCGTCGACAACAAATCAGCCTTAAAAGGCAATGTTGTTTCCGACTTATAGTAAATATTTTCAATCACATCTCCCATTACTTCTGACAAAGCATCGGCTATTTCCATGCGATATACATGCATTCCTGCCGAATGTGCCTGCATAACAGCTGTATGATCATAAACATCAATGATCAGTCCCGGCAAATTGTCCCCCTCGCCATGCACCAGACGATACGTATTGTTCTGAGGATTTCCAATCAGTCCTAAAGCAACACGCAAATCTTTCGCTACAGCAAGCTTACGTACCCAAAATTCATGGTCGATCGTTTCCTGCACAAATGACAATACACGCACGGCAATACTTCCAATCTGAAAGTGACCACATGCTATAAATTCTTTTTTTCGATGTATATACATCTACAATTTCGCCTTCTTCGGGTTCACCCTCTACACGAGCGATAGCTCCCGAAAACACCCATGGATGAAAACGTTTCAACGATTCTTCCTTACCAGGTTTCAGATATACTTTCTTATACGACACGCTAATATCTTATTTAATTATTTTCAGTTTCCACTACTTTTACAATCTCATAACCTCCAGTGCTGCGCAAATCATCCAGGTAATTGTATATTTCAACACACGCCCAGGCATCAGTTGCAGCATAAAGTTGCTGAGCTTCCGTCAGGACTTCAGCCTCCCAGTTTGACAGACGCTGCGATTTAGAAATCTTCTTGCCGAACAGCAACGCATAAATTTTCTGCAAGCTTTTTTCCTCTATACCGAAACGAGGAACATAATCTTGCAATTCCACCCAGTTTCCGCTGCGCGGATCTTTTGTATTTCTCTTGCGAAGCATTGCAAAATCATCCTTCAGCGAAAGACCTACTTTCAAGACATCATTTTGCAAGAACTCTTCCAGAAAATCAGGCAAACCCAAACGGTTCAACCGAAACAGGAAACAAGTGTCATGTGTAGATATCTGCAATAAAGCCACCTTATGCGTAGTTCCCTTTTTAAATGAAGGACGAGTTTCCGTATCTACACCTACAATAGAATGCGTATTCAGATAACTGATTGCCTTACGCGCCTCAGCCTCCGTATTGACAACGAAGATTCTTCCCTCAAAATTAACCTTTGGCAATGCTGCCACACTCTGCTTTGATATTTTATTTTGTAATACGACCATGCGTTTATTTTTTCCTCTTACAACTCTCATTCCCACCGGTCACCTGATCCATCGTCTTCTCCGGCTTCCAGTCCCTCATATAAATCATCCTCACTGTAACCTTCATCCTCTGCAAAAGGAGAAGACGCATAAGCATCATCTTCAGCCTCTTCATCAGTGTCAGTCTGTTTACTATACCTCACCTCATGCAATGCACGCATTACGTTTACAAGACGCTGCCCCCAGAACTCAGCAAAATGCTCCCGGCAGATTACAAGTGCATCGTTCATTGTCTGATCGAACCCCAACTGATATACACAAATAAAATCCTTCAACGGCTGATATATATCAGCTAAGTTCTCAGAAATATTCTGCTTGATAGGAGTATCACTATAAGCCATATCATCCAAAAACACATCCAGATAATCATCTTTCTCTCCCATCAATGCAGCTATTGCACACCGGACACGCTCATAATCTCCTTCGGTTACAAAAGTTTCCGGATCGAATTCGTCTATACGCTCACCCTGAGGCAGTAAAGAAGCTTTCAGATAAAGCAAAGGCAAAAGCTTGAGCGCCGTATCAACAAAGGTACGTCTCTTTGTTTCATTCACACGTTCCAGAAAGCCACAAAACTCAGCCGCTACAGTAACAAATTCTACCGTATTTTTATCAAATATAATCGGGGTATTACTTTTTTCCATAATCAAACAAATTACGTGGCAAAGGTACGAAAAAAAATAAATCTCCACAATTTATTATAAGTAGAGGCAGTCGGCGAGTTCAAAAAATATTCGTACATTTGCGTTCAAAATTTGAACATCAGAACAGAATTATGAAGAAAAAAACAGATAACAAACCCAATGTGGGAAAATCGGACATACCCAACAAGGTAATGACCGCGATTAAAGGTGAAACAGTCCATTTCATTATCGGTTTGCTATGCGTCATTTTCGGCGTTTACATGTTATTAGCATTCAGTTCATTCTTCTTTACAGGAGGAAATGACCAAAGTATATTATCCCATCCCAATCCGGGGGAATTGCTGGAAACAGGAAACCGCATACAGAATTATGCCGGAGCAAGAGGAGCCCAGCTGTCACAATTCCTGATAAATGACTGCTTCGGTATTTCGGCATACTTCATCATAGCCTTTTTAATCGTAGCAGGAATGAAATTGATGAAAGCATACGAATTCAATCTATGGAAATGGTTTGTATCGTGCACAGCTCTAATGATATGGTTCTCCATTACTTTAGGATTTGCATTTGGAGGAGTTTTAGAAGACTCGTTCCTTTACCCGGGAGGATTACATGGATACAATGTAAGCCAATGGATTTGCTCTCAGGTAGGAGCTCCTGGACTTATTCTTATATTGCTGGTAACAGGAATACTGATTGGCGTATTCTTTACTAAAGGAACAATAGATGTAGTGCGCAAAGCCTTCCGTCCATCTTTGCCCAGACGAAATAAAGAAAAGGACGAAAACAAAGATTCTGAAACGTTGTCTGATAAACAAGAGTCTCCAGCAGAATATCAGGTAAAGAACAATAAAGAAACAAAAAACGAGCCGGTAGAGAATGCTGTTTCGGAGCAGACAGACGAGACTGACACATACGAGGATTCCAAACCTGTAGAGATCGAATTAGAACCAGTAGAGACAACAGCTCCCCTTCAGGTAGAAACAAGTAAACCTATTTCAACTCCTGCTCCCGTAGAAACAAACAAGGAGGAGGAAGACGAAAACGAATATAGTGAACCAGCATTCGAGATAAACAACGAACGAAAAGAAGAGGATGAAGAATATCGTGGAAACATAAACCAGCCCTATAATCCTCGTCTGGATCTGGAACATTATAAATTTCCAACTTTAGATCTTCTCAATTCCTATGGTGATCACGAACCTACCATCGACATGGAAGAGCAAAATGCCAACAAAAACCGTATCATTCAGGTACTACGCAGTTTTGGCATTGAGATCAGTTCTATTAAAGCAAGCGTAGGTCCGACTATCACTCTATATGAGATAACGCCAGCCGAGGGAGTACGTATTTCGAAAATACGTAACCTGGAAGACGACATAGCCCTTAGCCTTTCTGCCTTGGGAATTCGTATCATTGCTCCAATTCCAGGAAAAGGAACAATTGGTATCGAAGTGCCAAATGCTAATCCACGTATTGTGCCTATGAGTTCCATTCTGGCAAGCAAGAAATTTCAGGAAACAACATTCGATTTGCCTGTTGCTTTAGGTAAAACTATCACAAACGAGGTGTTTATGGTCGACCTTACTAAAGCCCCACACATGCTGGTAGCTGGTGCAACCGGACAAGGGAAATCTGTAGGACTAAACGCTATCGTTACATCGCTGCTTTACAAGAAGCACCCCAGTGAACTGAAGTTTGTCATCATCGACCCGAAAAAAGTAGAATTTGCGATCTATGCTCCAATCGAAAAACATTTTCTGGCCAAACTGCCCGATGCATCCGATGCTATCATCACCGATGTATCGAAAGTAGTACAGACTTTAAATTCACTCTGTGTTGAGATGGATACTCGTTACGACTTATTGCGAAAAGCTGGTTGCCGTAACATTAAAGAGTACAATGCCAAGTTTACCAGCCGACAGCTAAATCCGGAAACGGACATCGTTTTATGCCTTACATCGTCATTATCATCGATGAGTTTGGTGATTTGATCATGACTGCCGGTAAAGAAGTTGAATTGCCTATTTGCCGAATTGCCCAGCTGGCACGTGCTGTAGGAATACATGCCATTATTGCGACACAGCGTCCTACGACCAACATTATTACCGGTACGATAAAGGCCAACTTCCCTGCCCGTGTAGCTTTCCGCGTTGCTTCTATGATGGACTCACGTACCATTCTCGACCGCCCGGGAGCACAGCAGCTGATTGGAAAAGGTGACATGCTTTATTTACAGGGAAATGATCCTGTACGTGTACAATGTGCATTTGTCGATACCCCAGAAGTAGAGAAAATAGCCGAATACATCAGTCACCAGCAAGGATATCCTACAGCTTTCATCTTGCCCGAATATGTTGATGAAAATGCAGAAAGCAGTAGTGCAGCAGATGTTGACATGAACAGGCTCGACCCCTTGTTTGAAGAAGCTGCCCGTCTGGTAATCTACCATCAGCAAGGTTCAACATCTCTGATCCAGCGTAAATTTTCTATCGGATACAACCGTGCTGGAAGAATTATGGACCAGCTGGAACGTGCTGGTATAGTAGGTCCGGCAAACGGCAGTAAGGCGCGTGACGTGCTTTGCATGGACGAAAACGATTTGGATATGCGTCTGAATAACTTAAAAAACCAATAACATGAAAATGAAACGATTTACCTTTTTTATACTGATGCTTGCAGCAACCGTACACACTGTGTTCGGACAACGTGAAGCTAAAGCTCAGGCCATATTGGACAAGACAGCAGCAGCCTACCAAAAAGCAGGAGGCATAGCCATCACTTTTGGAGGGACACAGCAAGGAACGCTATTATTGAAAGAATCTTGTTTCTACCTTGACTGTGCCGGCATAAAAAGCTGGTTCGATGGAAAAACACAGTGGAGCTATGCACAGCAAAACGATGAAGTAACACTTTCAACTCCCAGTCCTGAAGAAATACAAAGTGTCAATCCATATGCATTGATCACTTCATACAAAACAAAGTTCAATTACCGTTATATCGGCTCAAAAAACCGTAACGGAAAGCAAGGACAGGAAGTTCTTCTCACTCCACGTCAGACTGGAGATATCAAATCGATTACTCTCACAGTTTCGGCAGCGTACGAACCTTTGTATATCGGCATCAGTCTCTCCAATGGAGAAACTCAGGAGTTTAATATTACCTCATATCAAACAAACCGTAATTTGAGTATCTCCGACTTCCGTTTCGACAAGAAAAAATATCCAAATGCAGAAGTCATCGACCTGCGATAAACATTCACACTAGCATACAAAAAGCCCCGTCCGATCATTTGAAGTGCACCCCAAAAGTTAGACACAAAACTTTTGGGGTGCATTATGTATAGACATCACAACTTTGAAGAACGGCTAAATGTAGTTCGTCGTATCCTTTGTGGCGAACCAATAAAATTAGTATGCC
>ENA-OQBV01000916-OQBV01000916.1-human-gut-metagenome-genome-assembly--contig:-NODE-916-length-15884-cov-5.200165_pt1 | contig 15884 bp, 10 predicted proteins | sample MGYA00242750_ERZ504559 | MGnify/ENA primary metagenome ERZ504559 (study PRJEB26092, sample SAMD00036230) | human gut metagenome | host: Homo sapiens | study: EMG produced TPA metagenomics assembly of...
TGTGGGGTAAGGGGAAGGTATGCACAAATCGGACAAAATTCACGCTCATACTATCATGATGCATAGTGTTCAAGCTCTTTACTGCAATTGAGATTGCCATTGAGATTGCTTGCGGATTTTAGGTTTATATAAATCTCCAGATTTGTATAATCCTTACTTAAGTTATATTTTACTGCATCTGATTTATCTGCCGGATTCAATCCGTTCTGTTCTTCCCAGATATCAGGCATACCATCTCCATCGGAATCTACTTCGGGAGAATGTACCTCAACGTATTCATCCCATCCTTCAGCATCATTCTGCGTATCAATAAAACCATAGCTACTACCATTAGATCCCTCTCGTGAATAAGTACCAGTACGAGTTTCATTTACAATACGTGTATCCACGAGATCTCGTTTGTTAGATACACCGGCATACTTCAGGACATCTTCATATGCATCTTGAGCCGACTGCATAAAAGAATAATCAGAAAGGATATCGAAACGCTTTGCAACCAGCATATTTTGAGCTGAAATCTCATTATTCTTCACAACAAAAGCTGTAGATGAAGTATTGTCAGAATTTGCCGCTTCTACTTCGGCCAACTGACTTTCCGACAAATCGCTCCGTGTATCCATATAGTTACCCGACAAATAAAACTTACCATATACGCCTGCGGCCTGATTGTTAGCGCCATCGTCAACATAAGCAGTGAAGAAGCGGCAATGCACTTTCTTGGATGCAGCTATCGGACCGGGTTTATAGTAGTTATTCATTATATTATAGGAACCACCTTGTGCCCCATAAGCCCCCTCACTCGACCAGTTATAAATAACATTGTTGCATAGATCGACTTGCTCCATATCTGCCCGATTGGAATAACGGCTGCCACACAAACGTGGAGTACGATTACTGTGATGAGCCAATAAATTATGATGGAATGTTGCAGGACTGCCTCCCCACAAACCGCCATATCCGTGGCCTCCCTTTACATGAATAGAGTTAGTCAAACTTTCGCTGACAATACACCATTGCATTGTCATATTTGTATTTCCATAAAATGAAGCACATTCGTCTGTACTCCAACTCATAGAACAGTGGTCGATAATGATATTTTTCTTTCCAGGATACGACGACTGATATCCATTCATCGAATCATCTTCCGTTTTACATTCATCTCCCATACGACAACGGATAAAACGAATGATAACATTGTTAGCATTGACACGCAGTGTATAATTCTTCAAACAAATTCCTGCTCCTGGAGCTGTCTGACCGGCAATAGTTATATCATCATTCTTTATAACCAACTGTTTGGTCAGAGCTATAACTCCTCCCACGGCAAACACAACCGTACGCTTTCCGGATTTCTCAATAGCCCAACGTAATGTTCCTTCAGAACCATCATCTTTGAGGGAAGTAACCACATAAACGGTACCTTCAGCTCCCCCCGTCGTGAACTTTCCAGCTCCTTCAGCTCCGGGAAAGGCCGGAATTGTTGTCCGATCGGGAGCAGGATAAACAGGTAAAGACTCTTCTGGTATTTTATCATCGTTCGCTTGTGGCTCAGTCTGTTCTGAACAGGCAGATATTCCCAAGATTACTAACATGGTATTTATCAGCCACAATTTTTTCATGGATTCAACAGTATTCATCTTTCTATAGTAGATTTTCAGGTTCTAAATATCAAACTAAATAAAACACAAGTCCACATACAGAGGAATCCCCTGTCTATGGACTTGTCTATTAACTATTTTACATTCTCAAAGTGAGTTTTATTCATTCCAACGTGGATCACCAGCACCAGCAACACTGCTTTGGCTAGCCGACTGTATATGGAAATCACCTTCTGCAGGATTTACAAATAATTCTGTTGAAGATACACTCAGAATTTCTCCCCACTCATATCCACTGTTATACGGGCAATCGGTAGTTGTAAAGAGGTTGGTTGTAGTAGCAATGCCTTTCACACTAGTTGCCTTAATGGTTGACTCTGCTGTATAACTATACAACTGACCAATAATTGTATTCTTTACATCAACAGTTACATTCGACATTTTATTTATATCAATAAATGATTTGCCAGTAGCAACACAATTATAGAATGTACAAGCATCAATAGAGATATGAACATTATCCTGCTGAGTAACCAATACTCCACCAGCACTAAGCGTATTCACTGTAGAGTTAGACAAACTTACTGAATTAAGAGTAAATCCAGAAACTTTTGTCTGCAATACACCATACGAACCAATATCTGTCAATACACAGTTATCAATATTAATAGAACCTATAGAACCCTTTGCTCCGTCGCTCTGAACGCGAACTACACCACGAGTCTTACTAATATTACAATTGTCGATTAATATCTCACCAACAGTACCTTCTACATTAAAGTTCACAATATAATCATTTGCACTGCTTGTATTCTGCAAGTCAAGATTATAGAAGCGAATCAAATCATGGCTACCTGCCATAGAAAGTCCTTTAGGCATAAAGACTGGTTTTGTATCACCTGATTCACCCCAGAAAATAACAGATTTGAAATCAGCAGGGATAGTCAGTTCCATACTTTCACCCATATAATCTGTAGTAGAACCATTAGCAAATACCAATACGACATTACCTCCATTATCCTGTATGTAATTGGCTGGATTTGTAAATATATCATTCAACATATCTGCATCAGAAACATTTACAATATCATAGCCAGCTGGATATGATTCGGTAGTAGTAAAGGTTCTTGTACCACGTTTTACGTCACCATTATAAATAGATACAGAATATTTTGTTTTAGGAGTTAGTCCTGTAAGAGTATATGATGAAGCAGCTACTGCAGCAGCATCCAGTTCGATATATGTTGTATCTACCTCTTCGACATCATCTTTTGCTTCAGCCAACTTCAGCGAAGTAACCTCAGCGCCTTCAGTCCAAGAAAGTACAGCACTTTCACCTGTAATAGAAGCAACCTCATTCAAAATCTGTTCAGCGCTTGTTTTAAAAGAATATTTTTCCAAATAAGTCCATTTTGAATCAGCCTTTACCGAAGACATTGATTTCATTCGCAGAAAATACTTTGTTTCACCTTGTAAGCCAGTAATAACATAAGGAGTTTCAACGATAGATTTATCTTCACCTAAAACAACAGAATGCTGCGTACCACCAATCTCTATTTCATCATACAAAGAATCTGTACTATATTCTATTACATAATATTCTGCATCGGGAACTGTTCCCCACGAAATCTCAGCAGATGTCGGTTGTGCAGAAATAGAAATTTTTGAAGCAGTCACACTGAACAAACGATCATGAGCGCTGTCTACATCCCAATCATTACCATCAGTACATGCAGTTCCGATGATAGAGGCCAGGAGCATAAAAGCTCCAGAACCTATGATATATTTAAACATCTTCATATCTTTATGTCTATTTTATTATTTAAATTAATCTGAATATCCATAAGAGTTATGGATATAACCATTTGCAGCCGAAATAGTAGTAGAACCAATAGGCAATAAATAACGGTTCTTAACCTGTACATTATCTCCAACTAAGCCACTTGAGATAGAAGGCCAGTTAGTTTGTAATTGTGTCTGCTTAGAGTCTTCTCTTTCAGCGCCATAGAATGACTTATTATCATCATAGTCAGATGATTCTTTTCCTTCTGGCAAACCATACCAAGTAACACTCGACATATCAATCTTAGTTTTGGTTTCATCTGTATAGTTGAAATAAACCTTTTCCGGATAATAATTAGGATTAGATTCATTCATCAGTTCATCATAATAAGTATCCTTAAATTCCTGAATCTTTTCAGCCAACAGATTCCAACGAATCAAATCAAATTTACGGAATCCTTCTCCAGCCAACTCCCATGCATTTTCATCAACAATAGCATCAAACATTGCTTCTTTAGTAGCTGGTATAGCTTCAATATATTTCTCAGCATCAGCCTTGTCTGCATCAGCAAAAGCACGTGTATGTACCATAGCTAATGCCTGACGAGCAGTCAATCCTGCTGATCCTTCATAATCACCATCAGGACCGGCCAACTCATTCATAACTTCAGCGTACCACAACAAAACCTGAGGATAACGTGCCTTCACTACATTAATACCAGACATCCACTTAGCATTTCCTGTAGCAATAGCAGCCTTGACGCCATTCTTCATTCATCTTACGTACATCCCATTTTCCAACATAAATTCCAAATGGTGCATTACCCAACATCGATTCTTTCGTTACACCATTTTCTGCACCTAACTGTACCTGTGCACAAGTTATATCACGGCGCAAGTCTTTCTTATCGAATGAATAAAAGAATGGAGCTGTCAATTTCATCTTACCAGATGAATTACCTTTTACACCATATTCAGTGGTAGCACCGTTAACACGTACACCAACGGTATATCCTAACTCACTGCTAACACCAAGTCCCATCGGCATCTCAAATATATTCTCATGGTAGTTCTTATCTAGTTCACGCTGGTTAATCAAATACCATTGATTTTCTACAGACGGATTCAATTTATGAGTACCATTAGTTATAATAGCACTTAAATGTGATAGAGCCAGTTCATAAAGTTTGGTACGAGTTGCAGCATCCGGACGCTGAGTAGGATAAGTAGGGTCAGTATAGTCTGCAGTTTCATATCCGTCCTTTGCTTGTTCACGAATCACCCATCCAGCACGAGTCATTGCGATATTCGCCAACAAAGCATGTGCATATCCCTTTGTCGCATGCTCTGTAGTATAACCCGATACCTCATCTGCCCAAGGCAGTAACTCTACAGCATTCTTTAAATCGACCATTAAAGTATCCAAAATAACATCGCGGTCTGTCTTATGCAAATAAGCATTACTTAAATCAGCCTGTGAAGGTTCTAACTTCAGTGGCACATCACCAAAGAAACGAACCAAATCAAAATAAATCATGGCACGCAGAGCTAAAGTTTCTCCTTTATAGCGTTCCATTGTTTTCTGTTCTGATCCACCAGAAGTAAGCAATGAACTAGAGTTAATACCCTCCAATGTTAAGTTTGCATCTTCTATAATACCATACATAGCATCCCAAAGTTTTGCTAAGTTACCCCAAGACGGGCTGGCATTATAGTTCATATTACCACGCTCACTGGTTGTATTGTCGGCATCAGCACCCAAACCATCGACTAATTCACAATCTGAGTTTAATCCCCAAATAATAGGAATATACTGTGAATAAGTCTGATCTTGTGCCAATCCACCATAAATTTTATTCACACGCAATCCTGTATAATAAGTAGAATTGTATACAGTGTTGTCATTTAGTTCGGAAGGAGCTGTCTGTTCCAGAAAATCAGAACAAGAACTCATACCAGCAACTCCCGCAGCTAAAGCTAATAACTTAATTATATTTTTCATAAATAATATCATATTAGAATTTAGAATGTTACATTAATACCGGCTACAAATGAACGGCTCTTCGGATAAGCTGCATAATCAATACCCGGAGTCATTGCATTCTTTTTACTGCTTGTATCTACTTCCGGATCCGGTCCGGAATAGTTCGTCAGACAGTAAAGGTTATAACCTGTGACATAAATACGTACGTTCTGCATAAAAGCTTTCTTCACCCAAGCCTTCGGGAATGTATATCCGATAGTAATATTATTGACTCTCAAGAAAGAGGCATCTTCTACTGCATAATCATTCAAATACATTGCTGTTACAGCAGCAGGATTATAAATATTAGCTCCTGTATTGAGAGCATTCAATCGTGCAATCAATCCTTCGGCACCACCATAGTAATCAACTGTTGAACTACTTGGCTTACCCAAATTCAGACCAGTTTCAGGATCAATCCAAGTATAGCGGTTATCCAAAGCAAAATCATTAACCAAGTTATATCCCTTTGCAGAACCTGCACAGAATGAATTAGCTAATTTAGTACCGTTCACAATCTGATTTCCGACAGAATAGTTAAAGAAAATATTGAAATCAAAGTTTCCAATAAATCCATCAAAACCAAATCCACCTGTTAACGGAGCAACTGTATTTCCCAATTTCTGTTTAATAGGATTACCGTTTTCATCACATTCATATTTCAACTGTCCAGGATAAGGCTTACCACCGGCCATAGAATAGCTATTATCTTTAATGCCTTCACGCAATTCCCATGAAGTACCATTCAAAACCAATTCACCATTTGGATTTGTCACCGGATCGTATGCTGTATAGAAACCGTTTGTTTTATATCCCCAGATCTCACCTAAGCGACCACCCTCTTCTACACGATAGTCTTCATATTTTGCAATAGTACTACCCGACCAGTTACTGCTCTGCCATGGATTTTCTGTACTCAGTTCATCAATGCGGTTACGGTTATAAGAAATATTAAAGTTGAAGTTCAATCCCCACTTTGCCTTATCAGCCAATACAGCATTTAATGTCAATTCAACACCTTTATTAGAAGTTTTACCAAAGTTCTGATACTGGTAGCTATAACCGGTATTCGACGGAATCTCTGTTTTCATCAACAAATCTTTTGTTGTATTCCAATAAAAATCCAACGATCCAGATAAGCGGTTATTGAAGAAACCATAGTCGAAACCGATGTTACGAGTAATAGTTGTTTCCCATTTCAAGTTTGGATTATACAGGTTAGAACCATGTTCCAGCATAGCTCCACGAGTTTCATCAAAGAAAGGAGCTTTACCTGTATTACCAGCCATTGTATAAGTAGTATACATTAAGCCAGAACTGATACGGTTATTACCGGCTGTACCATAGCTTAAACGAACTTTCAGGTTAGATAACCAGTCCTGAGTGCCTTTCATGAATGCTTCATCAGACAAACGCCATGCCAAAGCAGCAGAAGGGAATACTCCCCACTGATTACCTTTTGCAAACTTACTAGAACCATCGGCACGTACCGTTACCGTTAACAGATATTTATCCATTAAAGTATAGTTTACTCGTCCAAAGAAAGACAACATATTATCTTTAGCCGAAATTGTTGTCTGAGTAGGCAAAGCTGTACCAGCTCCCATGTTAGCCAAGACTTCGTCGATAGTCATAGTGCCAGGAAATGCAACAGAAGTATTCTCGAGTGATGTTTCCTGGCTGCTGCTTACTTCATGTCCCAGCAATACATTCAGTTTATCACGTCCGTCAAACAATTTCTTATTATCATAAGTCAAGGTATTAGCATTACGCCAATTTTTAGTGATATCACGAGTCAAAACAGACTGTGGTTGTCCATTATAACCCAATTTAGAATTCTGAACAGCATCACTAGCCCAAACCTGATCTGTATTATCATACTTCCAGCCATAACCAAATTCAGAACGGAATGTCCAGTTCTTGAATGGTTTCCAGTTTAATCCAACATTATAATTTTGATTAAATGTATTTCTCTTTTTATAAGTTGCAAGCAAACGTTCTAACGGATTCTTCTGAGAAGACGTATTATTTTCTTCATCATCACTGTTTGAAGTCAAAGGATCAACAGGGCGGAAACGAGCTGCATTCGCAACAATTGAGTTAGCTGCACTCGATTCATTTGTATCTGCACCACCACTCAAACCATCTACAGTAGTGTAGCTCATACGAGCATTAAAGTCCAATGTCATCCACTGACTCAATTCTGCATTAATTTTAGCATTAATGTTATTCTTATTGAAGCCAGAGCCCAACATGATACTCTTTTCATCATTATGAGCGTAGCTTACATTATATTTTACCTGCTTGCTACCACCGCTTACATTCACATTATACTGAGCCTGATTTCCGGTACGTCCGAAAATATCATCCTGATAATCGTATCCTTCAACTGACTTCCAGATATCCATATCAGAATAGTTTCCATAATCAGTAGAACCTAATTCATGCTGATAAGCAACATAATCATAAGGACTAAGTACTTTTGTCAACTTTGTAACTTTCTTAAGACCAAAAGAAGCACCAAAATCAACTTGGGTTTTGCCTTCTGTTCCACTCTTAGTAGTTACAATAATAACACCATTAGCACCACGAGCACCATAAATTGCTGTAGAAGACGCATCCTTTAAAACATCGATACTTTGAATTTCAGATGGAGCAATATCACTAATACTTGAAACAGGGAATCCATCAACAATATATAAAGGAGAGTTATCCTGAGACAAAGAACCACCACCACGAACACGAATCTTCACATCTGCATCAGGTGAACCTTCGGTTGTTGTAATGTTTACACCTGCCAATTTACCAGTCAAAGCTTCAGTTGCACTAGAAACAGGAACAGCAGCGATATCTTCAGCACTGACAGAGGCAACAGAACCTGTCAAATCGCGCTTGTTAACCGTACCATAACCGATAACTACAACTTCTTCCAATGTTTCTGTATCTTCTTCCAAGATTACATTCAGTTGTTTTTGTCCTTCATACTTTACTTCCTTGTTCTTAAAACCAATGTAAGTAAAAGCAATGACATCAGACTTTTTCACTCCGCTAAGTGAGAAATCACCATCTATACCAGTTATAGTACCATTAGTAGTACCTTTCACTACAACGTTGACACCAATCATTGGTTCACCGTTTTTGTCCTTTACAATACCTTGTACCTGCAATCCCTGAGCAAAAGATGCAAGACAAAGCATGCTCATGATGAGCAAAGAAACAACGTTCCTTATTCTCTGTTGATAATACATAAAAAATGCGTTTAAAGATAATATTAAAAATTAGTTTGCAAATATCTCTTTAACACACATTTTTTATGTATAAATTTTGATTTTAAAAACGTAAAAATTGTTCTATTAGTACAAATCCCATGTATTCGAGAAAGTATAGAACTCAGATTTCACCAGCATCTTAACATCTTTATCAGATAATTGCCGTGCCCAACTTACACGCTGGCTTATATCAGCTCCTTCTCCCGTGTTCTTATACTCTGCATAACGAGCTGTCTTTTCGTTTTTAGGATTTCTCCAATTATCCCAACCAGCTTTTACTATATGCTTTCCTAATTCACAATTCATAAATAAAGTATAAGCGTACGGGCGCCATGGTCTTCCTAAATAAACTTTATCAACTCCCTCTTCTGCTGTTAACTTACAGTTATTAAAGATATATCCATACTTGATATTTTCAGGAGTCGATGCAGCTGTAACATAAGAATTTGCCTTACTGTGTATCGTACAATTCTCAAACCATGCAGTTGACGGTCCAAATATGAAATCGGTCGTTCCTTCGATATAACAATCTTCAAAATAAAGTCGAGTACCTGCAACTCCTGTATAGACAGTATCCTGATTACCCAAGAAACGGCAGTTAATAAAACGCAGACAATCTCCTTCTGTATGTAAAGCTACAGCCTGACCTAATTTAGGCGCATTGTTTTCTATCGTTATATTCCGAAAAGTTATATGGTTTCCTTCTACTTTGACTGTATATGTACGGAAGGTACCCATATTATTCATATTGGCATGATCTGCATTAGTTATAATCGTATTTTGCACATCCTCTCCTATGATTTCAACATTTTGCAGCCATGAAGGAATAATCAATTTTTCTTTATACGTACCCTTTTTTACATATATCTTTACATCAAAATCCATAAAAGCACGAACACTCTCCAAAGCCTCTGCTATCGTAGAATAATCGCCTGTCTTATCTTGAGCAACAACCAGCTCCCTAGGCTCAGCGAAACGTCGTTTTTCCTTAGGCAATCCTTCCCATTCCAAGCTGGCCAAAATAAAAGGTCCCACAGCTTTCGGGTCATTATCACGTACAAGTTCATTTATATAATAAGAATAATCTCCCATTCTGTAATTCTTTCCCCCTAATCCAGCAACAGCACATGCCTTTGTGATGGAAACAAGACCATTCTCATCAACTTTTATAAACTCATTCAAAATACCCTCATAGCCTTTACGGGCTACAGCAAAATATGATGAAGGTATATATCCCTTACGAACGGCCTTAAACAGAGAATAAACGAACATGCTGGAGCATGAAGACTCCAGATAGTTTCCAGGCTCTCCACTTTTATCCATAACCTGATACCACAAACCTTCCGGACTCTGATACTTTTTCAGAGTCTTTGCTATCTGATTCAAAATAACCAATACAGAATCACGTCCCGGCTCATGCAAAGGTATAAAATCAAGATTATCAACTATAGCCATTGTATACCACCCTAAAGCACGTCCCCAGCAATGTTGTGACTGACCGGTTGTTTTATCTGCCCATTTTTCTCGCTTGCTTACATCACATGCATGACGGAACAGTCCATTTGACGGATCATAGGTGTGACGTGCAACAATCTTTATCTGATTTATCACTTCCTGATAGGCATGCGGATCATTATTTCGATAAGCATATTCAGCAAGAAACGGCGTCCCCATATAAAGCCCATCCAGCCACATTTGATTAGGATAAACTTTTTTATGCCAAAAACCGCCATCTTCATTACGAGGCTGACCATCAAACTGCATTCTCAACAGATTTAAAGCCTTTTTATATTTTTCATCCTTAGTCTGCTCATAAATCCGGAAAAGCATTTTCCCCGAATTTATACGGTCTAAGCTATAATCTGTCAACTTATATTTCTTTATCGTCCCATCCTCATTTACCATTGTATCTGCATACGCCAGCGCATAATCATAAAATTTCGAATCGCCATATCGATCATACACATCCATCATAGCCCCCAATTCTAATCCATGGCAATAATCCCATTTTAAAGAAGGCTGAAAATCTACTTGCCAAGATTCTGGATTACGTACCATTTCCGATTCGGCCATTCGTACAGACCAAGGTTTCTGTTTTTTTGGAAAATCTTCTGTAGTCTGAGCCATACTTGTAATACAAAGCATAGCTCCCAAACACCCTAATAAAATACTTCTGTTTTTCATGATTCGATAATTACTTTTATAAATACAAATATAGCCAAAAGCACGAATCCGTATGTGGATTTTCTGTGCTTAAAGGTAGATTTATTATTCACATCCTTACAATAATCGTGTACGATAACGGGAAATATTTGTTTATTTCAATAAAGTTTTGAATTAAATCATATTTCCGTTGCAAATTAAAAGAAAAGAACGTATTTTTGGTGCAATTTAAATTTATAATTAAACCTAATATCACGATTCACAGAAAGACAAAAGCAAATTATGGAACAAGTTTTTAGCTATATCATCGGTCTGGGAGCAGCGGTGATGATGCCTATTATTTTTACCATTTTGGGAGTATGCATCGGAATTAAATTCGGAAAGGCGTTAAAGAGCGGACTCCTTGTGGGAGTGGGATTCGTAGGGCTGTCTGTCGTGACGGCATTGCTCACAAGCAGTCTGGGAGATCCCCTGAAAAAAGTAACCGAAATCTACGGACTGAGCCTTGGCATTTTCGACATGGGATGGCCGGCTGCCGCATCGGTCGCATACAATACATCTGTGGGAGCTTTCATCATTCCCGTATGTCTGGCCGTAAACATCGTTATGCTTCTGACCAAAACTACAAAGACAGTAAACATCGACCTGTGGAACTACTGGCACTTTGCCTTCATCGGAGCTGTTGTATATTTTGCGTCAGACAATATATGGTGGGGATTCTTCGCTGCAATCATATGCTATATCATTACCCTGATCATGGCAGACCTGACAAGTAAACAGTTTCAGACATATTATGAAAAAATGGACGGAATATCCATTCCCCAACCTTTCTGTCAGGGTTTTGTTCCGTTTGCCGTAGTGATAAACAAGGCTCTCGACAAAATCCCGGGATTCGAAAAACTGAACATTGATGCGGAAGGCATGAAAAAGAAATTCGGTATCATGGGCGAACCGCTATTCTTGGGAGTCATTGTAGGATGTGGTATCGGAGCACTTGCATGTGAAAACACTCAGGAACTTGTAAACAATATCCCTTCCATTCTGGGACTCGGTATCAAGATGGGAGCTGTAATGGAACTTATTCCACGTATCACTTCGCTGTTCATTGAGGGATTACGTCCTATTTCGGATGCAACCCGTGAGCTCATTGCACGCAAGTTCAAGAATGCGGCAGGGCTGAACATCGGTATGAGTCCGGCACTGGTTATCGGACATCCTACTACACTGGTAGTCTCACTGCTGCTGATTCCGGTAACACTGTTCCTTTCTGTTGTCCTGCCGGGTAACCAGTTCCTTCCGCTGGCATCACTTGCAGGTATGTTCTATCTGTTCCCTGCTGTCCTGCCTGTTACAAAAGGCAACGTACTGAAAACCTTCATTATCGGACTGGTTGCACTGATCGTGGGACTTTACTTTGTAACCGATCTTGCGCCGTTCTTTACACAGGCTGCTCAGGATGTCTTTGCCAAGACCGGAGATTCGGCAGTGAAAATACCCGAAGGATTCCAGGGAGGAGCACTCGACTTCGCTTCAAGCTTGTTCTCATGGATCATTTTCCATCTGGTATATAACTTTAAAATCGTCGGTTCAGCTGTTCTGGTAATCTGTACACTGGCACTTGCCATTTTCAACAGAAGACGGATTATTAAGGAAAGCCGACAGGGATAAGTCAAAAGAATCAATATAAAACAATATAAAATCAAGAAAATTATGAAAAAGTTAGCTCTTGCAATGATGTTTGGCGCAGCAGCCGTTAGCGCAAACGCCCAGATTTCCAGCGTACAGATGCAGGTTGCATGTAACCCGCAGGACGTGAAAACATACGACACACAAAGATTGCGCAGCAGCTTCATGATGGAAAAGGTCATGGTCGCTGATGAAATCAATCTTACCTATTCTATGTACGACCGGTTCATCTTTGGAGGTGCAGTTCCTGTAAACAAAGAACTGACACTGGATACAATCGATCAGCTGAAAGCTCCTTATTTCCTGTTCAACCGTGAGCTGGGAATTATCAATATCGGAGGAGAAGGTATCGTAACAGTGGACGGCAAAGAATATGCGCTCAATTTCAAGGAAGCTCTTTATGTAGGAAGAGGCAATCAGAAAGTTACCTTTAAAAGCAAAGATGCATCAAAACCGGCAAAATTCTATTTGAATTCAGCCATTGCTCACAAGGCTTACAAGACACAGCTTGTCACACTTGACGGACGCAAAGGTTCCCTGAAGGCTAATTCATTTGCAGCTGGTAAAATGGAAGAAAGTAATGACCGTGTAATCAACCAGCTGATCGTAAGCAACGTTCTGGAAGAAGGTCCTTGCCAGTTACAGATGGGATTGACAGAGCTGAAGCCGGGAAGCGTATGGAATACAATGCCTGCACATACCCACTCACGCCGTATAGAAGCATATTTTTATTTTAACCTGACTCCGGGCAACATGATCTGTCACCTGATGGGAGAACCTCAGGAAGAAAGACTGGTATGGCTGGCCAACGAACAGGCTATTATGTCGCCGGAATGGTCTATTCATGCAGCTGCCGGAACAAGCAACTATATGTTTATCTGGGGAATGGCCGGAGAAAATCTCGACTATGGAGATATGGATAAAATCTCATACACAGAAATGAAATAATCCAGTTTTCATATAATCATCTATTTATCATTCTAAATGTTGTGGTTCTTAACCATTTACATAACTCAAATTACATACCACACATTTAGAATGATAGTTTTTTGACAAACAAATTTAAATTGGGCAGGCAAATTTTTAGGAACACAAAGAAACACTTTCAGTAGAGCCAAAACCCATAGAAAAACATTATTAAACTTTATATCATGAATACATTTCGAAAAGCAGATGAAAAAATGACAAACTTCAGATGGGTTATTTGTGGAATGTTATTTTTTGCAACTACAGTAAACTATCTTGACCGACAGGTTCTTTCTCTAACCTGGAAAGATTTTATCGCACCAGAATTTCACTGGACAGACTCCAACTATGGAGATATCACAGCTATATTTTCAATTGTCTATGCCATAGCAAATCTTTTTGCCGGACGTTTTATCGACTGGATGGGTACCAAAAAGGATATCTCTGGTCTATTTTCATTTGGTCAGCAGGAGCCTGCCTCCACGCATTATGCGGCTGGGCAACTGAGGTAACCTTAGGTATTCACAATGCAACAGAAATGCTTTCTGCCACAGGAGCCGTAGCATCAACTATCGCAATCACCAGTGTATACTATTTTATTGCAGCACGTATTGTTTTAGGAGCAGGTGAAGCAGGTAACTTCCCCGCAGCCATAAAAGTAACAGCAGAATATTTCCCTAAAAAAGACCGTGCTTTCTCTACTTCGATATTCAATGCCGGTTCTACCATTGGAGCATTGATAGCTCCCGTAAGTATTCCTCCTTTGGCACGTTATTTCCAAAGTATAGGTGTAGGAAACGGTTGGGAAATGGCATTTGTTGTAATCGGTGCTTTAGGTTTTGTTTGGATGGGATTATGGATGTTCCTATATAAGAAACCAAATGCTAATCCACATGTAAACGCAGCTGAATTAGCATATATTGAGCAAGACAACAATGAGCAAGAAGCAAAAAGCTCAGACTCACAGACTACAAACAGTGATTTTGACAATCAGAAAATTTCTTTCCTCCAGTGTTTTAAATTCCCTCAGACATGGGCTGTATTCTTCGGTAAGTTCATGACAGATGGTGTATGGTGGTTCTACTTATTCTGGACACCTGCTTATATCTCAGACGTGTACGGTTTCTCTTCTGATACTGCTACCGCTCAGATGCTTATCTTTGTACTATATGCCATCACAATGCTTTCTATATACGGAGGAAAATTGCCAACCATTATCATCAATAAAACAGGCAAGAACCCATATGTAGCACGTATGCAAGCGATGTTTATCTTTGCTTTATTCCCGTTGTTAGCTCTATTTGCTCAACCATTAGGAAATTATTCATATTGGTATCCGATTATTATTATAGGTATTGCAGGTGCAGCCCATCAGTCATGGTCGGCTAATATCTATTCTGTAGTAGGTGATATGTTCCCAAAGAGCACTATTGCTACCATCATCGGAATCGGTGGTATGGCAGGAGGTATCGGTTCATTCTTTATCAACATGGGCTCAGGACGACTGTTCGACTATGCAGCCGAAACCAATATGGTGTTTATGGGCTTTGAAGGTAAAGCAGCCGGCTACTTCATCATCTTCAGTATATGCGCAGTAGCTTATCTGATTGGATGGATAATCATGAAAATATTGGTTCCGAAATATAAACTGGTTAAGGTTTAATTAATTCAGGAATTAAGATAGTTCAACTCCCCTTTACATTCAGACGTTTAAAGAACAAAAGGAAAAACGTGAAGAATGTAAAGGGGAGTTTTGTTGTTCTTTCGCTTTAAACAACGTGAAATTACCTCCAACATTTGTTCAGAAAAAATTATTTTTAGTACAAACCTTGATATCTTTTGTACAAAAGATCAGGCAAATAACTGCATGTTTTTTAAAAACAACATGATAATATATGTATTATTTGACATTTATAGTTATTGTGGTTTACTAAAAAGAAGTAGAAAGCTTTAAAGGAAAGGGTTACATAAAAGAGTACCCTGTCTTTGTTCTTTTTTGAATGAAGCATTATCTATAAAATTAATTCAGACACTGAATAAATTATAGTTAAATATTATTCTTTTCGTGCATAATATATTTTATCGGATAGCAAATGTCCAACTCTTCTATCACGAGAAAAATCACCACGTAAAAATGTACACATATACAATTTTCCCGATAAATCGTACGATTTTATAGGTCTCTGCGACCAAATAATATCAATTTTGTAATACCAGAATAATAAAATTTTTATAATACATATATTACAGCAATAGTTCGTTAAAAATTCGCCAAGCCTAAGCGGCTCTGGCAGTAAATAAAATGAGTTCTTTGAAAAGTTTGTCAATAACTTGCGGGTCTGGGCTAATCCCGAACACGCAAATAAATCGTTCAAGCATATAAGCATTGTGTATGAA
>ENA-OQBV01000917-OQBV01000917.1-human-gut-metagenome-genome-assembly--contig:-NODE-917-length-15884-cov-3.283239_pt1 | contig 15884 bp, 16 predicted proteins | sample MGYA00242750_ERZ504559 | MGnify/ENA primary metagenome ERZ504559 (study PRJEB26092, sample SAMD00036230) | human gut metagenome | host: Homo sapiens | study: EMG produced TPA metagenomics assembly of...
AACGTGATCCCAAACCGCTCATAGTCGTTACAGGGTGTTATCCCCAGACGGCGCCGGAAGAGGTTGCGGCCCTTGAGGGCGTGGACCTGCTTGTCGGCAACCGTGACCGGGCCCGCATCGTTGAGCTTGTGGAAGAGCGCCTCGGTGAGCGGGACGCGGCGCCCGTCAATGACGTCCTTGACCTGCCTGTAGGCAGTGAATTTGAAGATCTTGCGGCTTCTGTCGATGACAGCCGTGACCGGGCCTTCCTAAAGATTCAGGAAGGCTGTGATCAGTACTGCTCGTACTGCATCATCCCCTATGCAAGAGGTCATCTGCGTTCCCGACCGCTATCAAGTATCCGCCGCGAAGTGGAGCACCTTACAGAAGAAGGGTATAAGGAAGTCGTTCTCCTTGGTATCCATCTTGGCTGTTATGGTAAGGAGACGGCAAATGGCGAGCGTCTCTCCGATGCCGTTAGCGCTGCCCTTTCTGTACCGGCCCTGTGCCGTCTGCGCTTAGGCTCCTTGGAATCGGTGGAAGTCCAGCCGGAGCTCCTTCGGCTCATGCAGGAAGATCCGCGTTTTTGCTGCCATCTTCATTTGCCTCTTCAATCTGGCTGCGATAAGATACTAAAGGCGATGAACCGGCCTTATGACACAGCCCGCTTCAAGGAGCTCATTGATAGGATCCGTGCAGCTGTTCCGGATGTAGCCATTACAACGGATATCATAGTCGGATTCCCGGGGGAGACGGAAGCTGACTTTGCCCAAACCCTGACCTTTGCTGAGGCCTGCGGCTTTGCCAAGATCCATATCTTTCCTTATTCCAAACGCAAGGGAACGCCGGCAGCAGAACGGAAGGACCAGCTTTCCAATAAGGAAAAGGAAGACAGGGTCCATCGTTTGGAGGCAGTGGACCGCAAAGGAAATGAAATCTTCCGAAAGACCCTCATTGGGCGCCAGTACCCCGTCTTGTGGGAACAAATAGGCAGGAAAGGGCTTTGGGAAGGTCTCACACCCAATTATGTCCGGGTCTACCTTAAGTCCAAAGAAGACCTTACGGGAACCCTTACGACCGTTGCCGTAACCGGCCTTTTTGATGATGGCGTCCTTGCCGAACCCTGCTGACAGTCAGTGATGAAGGGGACGCACTCAAGCGTCGCCCGTCAAGAGAAAGAGGTGTTTTTATGAGTGATTGTGTATTTTGTAAAATTGTTTCCGGTGAGATTCCAAGCCCCCGCGTCTATGAAGATGATGAAGTCATTGCCATCAATGACCTTAGTCCCATAGCACCAATCCATGTCCTCATCATTCCCAAGAACACACGGAAAATATCGTTACGGCGCCGGTGGAACTGGTGGCTCATGTAAAGAAAATCCTGCCGGAAGTAACAAAAAAACTTGGAATTGCTGAAAAAGGCTTCCGTCTCATTGTCAATACAGGCGCCGAAGGCGGCCAAACAGTTCCTCATTTGCACTTCCATATCCTGGGCGGTAAAGAACTAGGTTGGCCGAAGCTCTAAAATCGTTGACAGGTACCCCTCTTTTACGGTATAATAACCGAGTGTTAATGTTAAATTACACTTCCCGAAAGAGATCGTGGAGGGAGGGATATAGATGACTGAGATCAGAGTTGGCAAAACTGAATCCATTGACAGTGCGCTTCGTCGTTTTAAGCGTGCGACTCAGAAGGCCGGCGTCCTCTCCGAAGTGAGAAAACGCGAACACTATGAGAAGCCCAGCGTAAAACGCAAAAAGAAGTCTGAAGCTGCCAGAAAAACGCAAATCCAGATAATTCGTTTGGGGGCTTTAGTGATGTCTTTACGAGAACTCTTGCAGACGGATATGAAGACCGCCATGAAAGAACGGGAAAGCGGTAAGGAACGCCTTTCCGTCCTGCGTATGGTCTGGGCTGCTGTCCGGAACAAAGAGATTGATGAAAAGACCGAACTTACGGATGATGCCGTCATGGCCGTCTTGATGAAAGAAGTCAAGCAGCGCGAAGACACCATCAAGGAAATCAAGGATGCCAATCGTCCTGACCTTGTCGCTAAGAACGAAGAGGAAATCGAGATTCTTAAGAAGTATCTCCCCGAACCGCTCAGTGATGAGGAACTGAAAAAAGTGATTCAAGATGTCATTGCCACAACCGGCGCCAAGTCCATGAAGGACATGGGAAAGGTCATGGGCCGGGTACTTGCCCAGACCCAAGGCCGCGCAGCTGGTTCGCGCGTCAGTGCCCTCGTCAAGGAATTGCTCAAATAGTAAAAAACTCCGAATAGGTGAGCCTATTCGAGTTTTTTGTTTTTCACCAGCCATTGGGAAAGTCCTCAAAATCATCGTAAGATTAGACAGGGAGAGCTTTTGTTTGTTCCCCATCTTCTTTTTTATTCTTTTTAACTTCCTAAGGGGATGTAGTGATGGTCATTCCGGCAGAAAATAAAAATCTTCCAACCAATGACCAGAGAGGAGAAAAATTCATAAAATTATGCTATAACTTGGTTCCTCACGCATTTTTGGGGGATGCCAAATCATACGTAGGTAAAGACAGGTACCGAATCAAGGTAAAAAAAGTATCTGTCGTTCTTGTACCCATACGCATTTCGTTTGGCAACCGTGATTTTGTTGTTGCATCCTTCCAATCGGCCTGTGTTAATAGGGCATTTGGCGGGGGTTGCCAGACCGTCGATTCGCTTTTCCTTCAGCTTGGCGAATGGTGTCCCAATGGATGCCCGCTATCTTCTGCACGCCGGCAATCGTAAGGCCCTGGGAAAGCAGTGATTTAATCTACACAGCGGCCCGTTTGGTGATTCTCGTTCCAGGACATCTGTACGGATTGAGTTCCGTAATCGTTTCCTGACAGCAAGGGCACCGGAAGCGGTACCCCTCGAAAAGGACAGTGCGCCTGGCATTTGGCTGCATAGGCACCGTCCTTAGGCGGGTTCGGTACGTGCCATAGACATGCATCGGCTCTCCGCAGCAAGGGCAGAGAAAATCGGTATGACGTTTCTGGCCGGTGACCACCCATGCCGTGGAATCATCCAAAGGATCTTCAGGGAAGAAAACAAGGTAATTGGGGTCTTGACAAAAAGGTCTGCTTGAATAATGTACTAAATAGAGGACATCTCAATTCTCCTTTACTTGGGTTTAGCCACCTTATATTTTGGAGAATTTGATGTCCTTTTTCAATATCCATCTGTCTATGACCCCACAAATTTCCGTGAAGAACCCATTTTTATTATATGCTGATTATATAATAAAAATGAGCATCAACAAGACTATCCACGGTGGATTTATGGCTTCCGTGGGCATCGATTCCACGCAGTCACCTGCCATTCATTTCCTACCTTAAAGAAGGGAATCTTCTGGCGGATTAAGATAAATGGACGAGATAAATCCAAAGAGGAAGAGTTACCATGGAAAGAAGAACCGAAAGAATGACACAGCTAGTCCCCAGGCGTGCGTCACCGCCATAAAGGGAAGGAAAAATCGATGTCGTCGCTCCGGCTGGCATGCCCATCATAAGGACAGCGACACCCAGACTGGCTCCGGATAATCCCATAACGCGTCCCAGAAATAAGGTTAATAAAGGCAGGAAAATAAGCCGGATTACGCAGTAATAAACCGTATCAAGATCAAAGATTTTCCACGTGGGAGCTTCTGCAAGGACCGTTCCCACAACAAACATAGCAATGGCAGAATTACATTTACTGATAGCAAGAACGGTCACCTTAAGGACGCTTGGCAGGTTGATTCTCAAAATCATGACAGCAAGGCTCAGAAAAACAGCAATGAGGCAGGGATGGGTAATAACCTTTCGGCATAACTCCTTTTTGCTCATGCCTTCCTGGGCCATGAAATAACTTGTTCCAAAAGACCACATGAAAATACGGACAGGAATCAGAAAAATCGCGGCATAAAGGACCCCTAGATCATGATAGACTCCCTCTGCAATTGGCGTACCCAAAAAACCGCTGTTGGGAACGAGCGTCCCATATTGAAGAACCTTGCGTTTCTCCCCGCTGTAACGCCGATAAAGCACTTGGTTAAAGAATAAGGACCCCACTTCAATGACAAGGGAAAGCAAAAGCAAAAGGGCACCAACAGCTGCAAAATTGGTCCCCGTATCGACAAAACAGGACTTAAAGATTGTACAGGGAAGGATCACATAGACAACAAGATCCGTCAGACAGCGCTTTCCTTCTTTGGTAATGACTCCTTTTTTGGTCAAATAAGCGCCAAGAAGCATCAAGAGGAAAAGGGTCCCCTGCAAGGTTAGCAGATCACCTAAGTCCATGGTTCCATTCCTTTCTGGGAGTTACTGATTCATTTTTTCCATTTCAAGTTCACTGGGGAAGATGAGATTCAGCGCAAAAGCAACAACAAAGACAACGGCCACACAGTTTTCAGCAAAGACGGACTTGATGATTGTCGGAAACATCTTGAAAATAGCTGGCGTTTGCGTAAAACCAATTCCAATGGAAAGAGAAAGCGCCGCAATGCTCATATTGCGCTGAGTAAAACCACAGCCGGCAAGCATCCGAACGCCGCTGACGACAATGGAGCCAAACATCATAAGAGTACATCCACCAAGAACAGCGTCAGGAAGGGAGGCCAAGATAACTCCAAAAGCAGGGAAAAGGCCAGCAAGGATCATGATCAGGGCGCCGCTGGCAATGGCCTTACGATTAACAACATGGGTCATGGCGACAAGACCGACATTCTGGCTGAAGGACGTAATGGGAAGGCAGCCAAAAAGACTGGACAAGGAACTAATAAACCCGTCAACGGCAATGGATCCTCGGATTTCACCATCTGACGCATCCCTTCCCATGCCCATGGCAGCTAGGGCCGAAGTATCCCCTAAGGTTTCCGTAGCAGAGACAAGGAAAATAAGGAATACAGAAAAAATGGCATCAGGTCGAAATTCCAAAGCATAGGGAAGCGGCATCGGCAGGGAAAAAAGTCCCACCTGAGTCATCCTTGATAAATCCACCATGCCAAGAAAAGCAGCTGCAATATACCCTACAACAAGACCAAACAGAACAGAAAGCTGCTTATAAAAATGTTTGGCCTTGATATTGAAGATAAGACAGCTGAGAAGGGTAATGGTCCCTACGATGAGGAATTTGGGTTCCCCGAAATGAGGATTGCCAAAGCCGCCGCCAAAAGAATTGGCTCCAATACCTAAGAGGGAAAACCCGATGGCCGTGACGACACTGGCCGAAACAATAGGAGGAATGAATCGGCGCCAGTACTTAGCCCCCATCCCAATAAGACCTTCAAGAAGGCCGCCTACAAGGGCCGCGCCCAAAACAGCACCATAACCATATTTAGCACCAATGACGCAGAAGGTAGAGACAAAAGTGAAACTGATTCCCATGATGATGGGAAGTCCTGAACCCAGGGGCCCTAGCGGATAGAGCTGAAAAAGGGAACCAATCCCGGCAATGATCATGGCTGCCTGGACAAGAGCACCCGTTTCCTCTGTAGATAATTTGACAGCACCCGCTACAATCAGGATCGGAGCAATATTGGCAACAAACATGGCAAGGACATGCTGGAGCCCAAAAGGAATCGCTTTTTCAAAGGAAATCTTTCCATCCAGTTCGTAGATTGGATCTTTTTCTCTATCCATCAGCAGCCTCCTTCATCAGCGGAACACAATGGTTCCCGTCTTGGCATCCATTTTTTCAATGATAGCAAGGCTCTTGAGATTGACGCCTTTTTTCCGCAGGGCATCACCGCCTCCTTGGAATCCTTTTTCAATACAGATACCAACCCCTTCGACAGTCCCGCCAGCTTGGTCGACAAGGTCCATCAATCCTTCAACGGCACAGCCATTGGCAAGAAAATCATCGATGATAAGGATATGATCTCCGCCGTTGAGATATTTTTTGGAAACAATGACATGATTTGTTTTATTATGGGTGAAGGACTTGATTTCCGTGCTGTATACATCGGCATCCATGTTGCTGCCCGCTGATTTTTTAGCAAAGACCACTGGTACACCCATATGGATTGCTGTCAGACAAGCAATCCCAATGCCCGATGCCTCAATGGTGAGGATTTTTGTAACTGGACGGCTGGCAAAGAGTTTCTTGAAGATTTTCCCCAGTTCGCTGATAAAAGGAACATCGATCTGATGATTCAGGAAGCTGTCCACCTTGAGGACATCCCCACTCTTGATGATACCGTCAGCGAGAATCTTTTTTTGCAGTAAATTCAATTCAGCCATGACTTACCCCTTTCCAATCATAAAAAACACGCTTATGTAAAGTAGCATTATATCATAAAGTCCCGCCCCGTGGGACACTCCCTTCCCAAAATACAGGTTCTTTTTTGCTTTTGACAAGTGTGAGTTTGTCATAGTAAACTAGGGAAAAGGATTGTTTGATAAAGGAGGCCCATGATGAAAGCACATAAAACATTTGCTTGGCTGACCGTTCTTTTCTTTTCCCTTACGATGATGACAGGCTTAAAGCGAAAATAAGGCAAAGGAACTCCGACGCAAAAGGCGGGGCAGACATCCATTCATTGCGGTTTGACGCTGCTTTTTCCTTTATTTTTAGGGAGAAGATTCCCCGCACCGCACGATAGACTTTCGTCAACGACTGGAACAACAAAAGAGGCTGTGAGGAAATGAAGGGAATCCAGATACCGTCATTTTTCACAGCCTTTTTTTCTGCCGTCGCTTAGCCTTTGAGATAGCGGTCAAAATAAGCGGTAATCGTTTCAAGTACCTTGGGCTGGATCCAGTAGACGCCGCCATGAGGCGCATGGGGAACTAGATAGCGCTCACTGGGAATCTTCTTTTTCTGGAGGGCTTGAAAAAGGATATCTGTCTGACTGGGCGAAACTACCGTATCGGCCGTGCCATGCATGAGCATCAAAGGAGCCGAGGTCGAAGAAATGTATGTAATGGGATTAGCCCGCTGTGCGGCCTTTTGATCGGCAGAAATACCGCCATCCTTGCCGCCAAAAACACCGCTTCCATTGACCCACAGGGCTTCTGTAGCGCCACTGGAAGCATGAAGGGCCTGTACCTGTTTGGAATAATCAGCCCCAATCCGGGTCAAATCGGAAAGACCATACAGGTCAACAGCACAGGTGATATCACTTTTTTCATGAAGATAATCTCCCTTATCAAATTCCCTGCTGCCGCTGGTCGTTGCCATGAGAGCGGTTAAATAACCACCGGCACTGCCGCCAACGACGCCGACCCGCTGGGGATCAATGCCATACTGGTCTTGATGGGCCCTTAGAAAGCGCAGGGCCGCCTTGATATCTTCCAAAGGAGCAGGGAATTTGACCGTAGGTGCCACACGGTACTCAACCGCGGCCACGACATAGCCCTGTTCTGCCAAATGGTTCACGAGCTGTGGCATGTTGTTCTTATTGGCCGAGATGAAGCCGCCGCCTGGAATGTAAAGAATGAGTGGCTTTTTATCCTTCGTCTCAGGAATGAATAAGTCCATTTTCATCGCTCTGCTAGGATATCCCCGCTGAGGGACCTGCTCATAGACCACGTCAGGAATGGAAGTGATCTTATTTCTCGTAAGCGTGACATCAAGAATCTTGCTGGGTATGGCCTCAGTTGGTTTTACTGCAGCAAACGCATTGCCACTAAAGGAAATAATTCCCAGCAAAAGGGCCAGAATCATTTTATCTTTCATTGGAAAAGCCTCCTTTGAATCTTTTTTATTTTCATTATAGCATCAAGTGAACCTTTTGAAATCATCCTAAGATTCCTCTTGCTTTTCCCTTTACAAACACCGCTTTCTTTGGTAAAATAGCGTTGTTATGCGGGCATAGTTCATTGGTAGAATGAAAGCTTCCCAAGCTTTAGAGGTGGGTTCGATTCCCATTGCCCGCTCCACTTCAAAAGATGTGTTGCCGCCGATAGGGCGGCTTTTTTTTTACCATTTTAAGAAAAAGAATGCATTTCCCGAACAATTCCCTCCTTTTTCCTTTCATCCACAGGACTTATACACAGGCTGTTTTCAAAAAGCTGTGTATAAGTCCTCTTTTTTCCACAAGGCCCAGCCTTTTTCCACCGTGATTCCTACTTTATCTATTTCAATTTGCCCACGGGGACAGGGATTGAAAGTTTTCCACAAACTTCTGGGGATAACCGTTAAAAGCTGTGGATAACTGTGTATAAGTCCGGTCTTTTTCTTCTTGCCTGTGGAAAAAGCAGAAAAACCTGCTTTTTTATCCACAGACAGAGTAGGAGGCATTTCCATAGGAAAATAGGGATGTTTCCTCACATAAAGGGAAAATTTTCCCATTTCCGAACATTAACGATTTATACACAGAAAAGAACCTTTTCTTTTCTCCTTTTCCTTTTCGTTTTCCTCATCTATTATGCGATACAAAATCATCATATAAAAATAGAATATCTTACTAAAATGTTGTTTCTGTCCATTTCACAAAAACGAGGCCCTGACTATCCCTTTTCCCCTTCATGTAAATTATATACAAAACATATATTCGGGAACATGCTAAAACCATTGATTTTTTCATACTTTTCCCCAAAGTTATACACACCTGTGGATAACTTTCTGTGCATAAGCTTTTTTCTTGTGCACAAAGTCAGTATTCCCTTGATTTCGGTCTTTTTTATCTTTTTGTTTTACATAACTTAAAAAGTTATCCACATGTCCACAATGTTTTCCACAGGTTGGCAAAGTTCCTCCCCAAAGTTCACCCCGAATATGCTATAATATGGATTCGAGAAAATGATGATAAAGGTGGTTTACTTATGGAGAATGACGTCCTTTCTTCCTTATGGGAGACCCTTCTAAATGGGGATCAGTCCATTCCTAAGATGTCGGGATGCAAAAAATGGCTTTCTCAGGCCGTTCCGCGTTCCCTTACAGAAGATACGCTGCTCCTTGACGTAATGAATGATTTCACCAAAGAGTGGATCATAAATAATTATAAAGAGCCTATTGAGGCATTCCTTAAAAGTCAGTTCAATCGGCCCATGACCCTTGATGTAGAGATTCGTCCTGACCTGGCAAATAAAGAAGAGGATCTTTTTCCTGGACACGGGGCTGCAGCACCCAAAGCAAAGGAGCCCCTCATTCCCAAAAAGGGACCGCGTCAGGATTTTTCTTCCAACCTGTCTCCTAAATACGTCTTTGAAAACTTCGTCATCGGCAATTCCAATCGCTTTGCCCATGCCGCTTCAAAAGCCGTTGCCGAAGCGCCGGCCAAGGTCTATAACCCGCTTTTTCTTTACAGCGATTCAGGACTTGGCAAGACGCACCTCATGAATGCCATAGGCAACAAGATTCACCAGGACCATCCGGAAATGAAGATCCTTTATACATCCAGTGAGACTTTCACCAATGAACTGATCAATTCCATCCAGAACAATGCAACAGAAGCCTTTCGCAATAAATACCGCAACATCGATGTCCTGCTCATTGACGATATCCAGTTTTTGAGAAAAAAGGAATCGACGCAGGAAGAATTCTTCCATACCTTCGAAACACTCTACAAAGCAGAAAAACAGATCATCATTTCCAGTGACCGCAAACCATCGGAACTGGATACACTGGAAGAGCGCCTCAAAAGCCGATTTACGTGGGGACTTATTGCGGATATCCAGCCGCCGGACCTTGAAACGAGGATTGCCATCTTGAAGAACATGGCCCTCAAGGATCATATCAGCGTACCAGACAGCGTAACAAACCTAATTGCCAGCAATATTTCCACCAACATCCGGGAACTGGAAGGCGCCTATACCAAGGTTCGAGCCTATTCTCAATTTTCCAATGAACCCATTACGGAAGAACTTGCCATCGAAGCCCTCAAGGATCTCAATCTAACACCGGTTTCAAGGACTATTACCATTGAAGCCATCCAGCAGTACATTGCATCGTATTACAACATCACCTTGAATGACCTGCTTTCCAAGAAACGAACAGCTAATATCACCCTGCCCCGTCAGATTGGTATGTATCTGGCACGAACCCTGACGGACCTTTCCCTACCCCGTATTGGCGAATCCTTTGGCGGCCGTGACCACACAACAGTCCTTCACGCCTGTGACAAGATTCTTTCCAAGAGCAAGGAAAAGACCGAATTTGCCAAGGAAATCGAAAAGCATATCACTCATCTGAAAGGCTGATCTTTTTAATTTCCTTCAATTAATAATCATCCACAGAATTATGCACAGGTCGTGGATAACTTTGTGGAAAAACTGTGGATGAATCTGTTTATAACTTCTTTTCCCCAAAATCCTGTGGACTTGTGGATAGCCATCAACAACTTTCCCACACCTTTATCAACAGCGAAATAGACGGCCACATCAAGGATTTCAGGATTTTTGAACAAATTCACAGCCCCTACTACTAAGGCGGCTATCTTTTAATATTTTAGAGTTCTCACTTAAAGGAGGTTTTCTCATGCAGTTTTCCTGTGAAAGTGCCCAGCTTGCCAAAGCTGTCAATACCGTTAAAAAAGCAATTTCCTCAAGCCCCAACGCACCTATTTTTTCTGGTATCCATATGAGCCTTAACGGCAACACTTTGGAACTTGTTGCTATGGATGTCAACTTCAGCATGAAAAAGGTTTTGGAAGTCAATGGCAATGAAGACGGAGTCATCCTTGTTCCTGCACAATCCTTAGGGGATCTTTTGGCCAAGTTTTCTACGGACATTCTCACGTTGACCCAAAAAGAAGGCACCCAGGAACTGACGCTTACTAGTGAAACGGGTACTTATCATATTCCCCTGATTGGAAGTGACGATTATCCGTCTTTTCCTGAATTTGAAGGAGAACGGATCCTGACCTTGCCCGAAGATCTGCTGGGACAGCTCATCCGTCAAACCGTCTATGCTTGTTCTACTGATGAATCACGGCCTCTTTTTACGGGCGTCTTCATGGAGAAAAAAGGGCAGCACATCACTTGTGTCGGAACCAATACACATCGTCTGGCCATCAAGTCGGCTGATCCAGAAACGGCTGACGACAGCGAGTATTCCCTGCTCATTCCGGCCCGCGTCCTTAAGGAAATTGCCAATAACCTGACTGGGGAGCTGCCGGAAGATGTAGCCATCATCCAAAAAGACAGCAAGATCTTGGTCCGTATGGGAAGCCTCAGCCTTGTATCTAGTCTCATCGAAGGAACTTTTCCTGATTATTCAAGACCGATTCCTCCGTCTTTCAAGAATCGGTCGGTTCTCAATCGCCAGGATCTGGAACGGGCCATTCAGCGAGTTTCCCTTTTTGCACAAGGGGAATACAACATCATCCGTCTCAACATCGAAGCCGATCGGGTGATCCTTTCCAGTGCAGCCAGCGACCGCGGGCAAGGCATGGAAATCATGGAAGGCGTAACGACAGGAGAAGAACTGCCGCTCAATATTGCCTTTAACTCCAAGTATCTGATGGATTTCTGCAAGAACATTTCCTGTGATCAAGTGGTCCTTGAAACCAATTCCTCCCTTTCACCTGCCCGTATGATGCCCGTTGATGATCCTTCCTACACCTATATCATTACGCCTGTGCGCGTAATTTTCTAAGCAGCATGAGACTTTCGTCACTGCGTCTCCATCATTTTCGCAATTATGGGGACCTTACGATGAACCTATCCCATGACTTGACGGTCATCTATGGCCGCAATGCCCAAGGCAAGACCAATCTTTTGGAGGGGCTCTATTATGCGGCGATGGGGTTTTCGTTTCGCAGCCGTCATGATGAGGAATTGGTGAAATTTGGTGAGACTGATTGTGCGGCAGAAGTGACTTACTGTGACCGCTATGGGGAAAATCGGCTCCTTGTCAAACGGATCCAGGAAGGGAAAAGGACCCGCAAACAGGCCCAACGAAATGGTACTCCCATTTCTCCAAAGGAGCACTATGGTTCTTTGAATCTGGTTCTTTTCACGCCGGATGATCTGCAGCTTGTCAAGGGGGACCCTTCCCTGCGGCGACGTTTCCTCGATATGGAAATTGCCCAGACAAGCCGGTTTTACTATGAAGCCCTGCAAAATTACAATCGAGTCCTGCAGCAGCGAAATCGTTTCCTGCGCCATTGCCGCGACCAGGAAAAATTGGATGAAGGTCAGCTTTTTGTATGGGATGAAGCGCTCTCTCGAAGTGCCGCGGTCATCGTATTCGAACGGCTGAAAGCCATGGAAGAAATTGAACGGGCTGCAGGGCTTGTCTATGGAACCATTACTCAGGACCGTGAGAAGATGACCCTATCCTATCTGCAGAAACGGTCGGATGGGGAGGGGGTTCCTCCCAAGGGGCTTTCTCTTTCTGAGTGGCAGGCATTTTACCAAGAAGAACTGAAAAAGCGGCATCGTCTTGATTACGTGAGGGGATATACCAGTATGGGACCGCATCGGGATGATCTCGAAATCCTGCAGGAGGGCCGGCCCCTGCGTTCCTTTGGGTCCCAAGGTCAGCAGCGGACAGCGGCCCTGGCACTTAAACTTTCGGAACTGGAATTCATTTTTCACAGCAAGGAAGAGTATCCTATCCTGCTTCTTGACGATGTGCTCAGTGAGCTTGACGAAGGGCGCCGTCGCATGCTCCTTGATGGCATGGGCGGTAAGGTTCAGACCCTTCTCACGGTCAATGACCGCGCCTTGGCCCGTTCCAGTGGTGATGTGGTCTTTTACGAAGTTCGTTCCGGCTGGGTGGAGGAAGATGCTCATGAAGGACATTGATTGTTTGATTATGGCAGCGCTCAAGACGGATCTTGCCAAGGAAAAATATGTTCTTTACCGGCTTCGAAAAGACTGGGCGTTGATCGTTGGGGAGGCGGCAGCCCGTCATTCCCAGCCTTACCGCCTTCAGCACGCAACCCTGTTTATTCATACGGATAACCCTAGTTGGTCCCATAATTTCCTGACCATGCAGGGCAAGCTGCTTGCTGCGATTGGTAAGGCCCTGCCACGAAAAAATGGACGCCGTCTTGTTTCTGTGAAGGTCCTGAAGATGTTCCATGGAGTGTTGGAAGAAGCTCCAGAAGCAAAGGAAAATGAGCGGCCTTTCATGCCTCACCTTGACGCGGCGCGGCGCTGTCCCTGCTGCGGCGTACCTTTGATCGAAGGCGAAACCATCTGCAGCGCCTGTCGGCGCAAAAGAGCCGAAGCGACCCGTCAAAAGATCCATCAGGTTCTAAAAAAACGCCTTGGATTTCCTACGAAGATTGTCGCCATGCTGTTGAGTGTGATAAAATGACATTTACTGACGTCAAATCCCTTTTGGGGGAATGGGCCATGGGAAAGGCCCTGGATCCTCAGGCCAAGTCCGTTGATAAGGCTTTTGCCGTCATGCTGACCCGCTCCCTTTCTCCGGAACAGCTGTCAGATGAACGAATCGACGCCATCATCGAAAAAGAAAGGAGCCGTCGGACCTATGTACCTGCATCTGGGAAACAACTACGTTATAAAAAATAGCGAAATCATCGGCATCTTTGATATTCGCAACAAGCGGACGAATCTTTATCGGCTGTTTTTGAAACCGCAGCTGGGTACGTCCAAGGTCCTTGATCTGACCGATGCCTATCCGCCGGCGAGCTGCATTGTTACGAGCGATAAGATCATCCTTTCCGGTATTTCGAGCAAGACGCTCATGAATCGTTAACAGAAACACAATTTGGGAGGTTTCCATGACTGAAAAAGACAATGAGAAAACGATAGAAGAGGAAATCGCCGTCCACGGTGAATATGGGGCAGAGCAGATCCAAGTCCTGGAGGGCCTCGAAGCCGTTCGCAAAACGGCCAAGCATGTATATCGGCAGTATCAGTGCCCGTGGGCTCCATCATTTGGTTTATGAAGTCATCGATAACTCTATCGATGAGGCCCTGGCCGGTTACTGTGACCATATCCTTGTTGAAATCGGAGAAGATAACAGCATCACCGTCGTCGATAATGGGCGCGGGATTCCTGTTGAAATGCATAAGATCGGCAAACCGGCCATTGAAGTTGTTATGACCATCCTGCACGCTGGCGGTAAATTTGGCGATGGCGGTTATAAGGTCTCCGGCGGTCTTCATGGAGTTGGTGTTTCCTGTGTCAACGCTTTGAGCCGACGCATGGAAGTCGAGGTCAAAAAAGACGGCAAGATTTATGGCATTGAGTTCAGCAAGGGTAAGACCGTTCGTCCTCTTTATGTAAAAGGGGAATGTGATGCCAAGGATACGGGAACAAGCGTCCATTTCTGGCCTGATGACACGATCTTTACGGAAACGGTCTACAGCTATGAAACGCTGAAGCATCGTATCCGGGAGCTGGCCTTTCTCAATAAGGGCGTCAAGATTGAACTGAAGGATGATCGTTCCGGTGCCGATGAAATCTTCCACTACGAAGGCGGAATCATTTCTTTTGTTGAATATATCAACAAGGGCAAGGAAGCCATCTTCAATACGCCGATCTATGTAGAAGGGGAACGGCAGGACACCATCGTGGAAGTGGCCATGCAGTATACGGATGCCTACACAGAAAATATCTATACCTTCGTCAATAATATCAATACAGAAGAAGGTGGGACTCATCTGGCCGGTCTGAAACAGGCCTTGACGAGAAGCATCAACGATTATGCCCGCAAGAACGGTCTCTTAAAGGACAGCGAGGAAAACCTTTCCGGTGATGACGTCCGCGAAGGCCTGACCTGTGTCCTCAGCTTGAAAGTCCGGGAACCGCAGTTTGAAGGGCAGACAAAGACCAAGCTTGGCAACAGCGAAGTCCGCGGAATCGTTGACAATATGGTGAGCGATGCCCTCAATGAGTACTTTGAGGAAAATGCACCGACGGCGAAGAAAATTGTAGAAAAGGCCATTCTCTCAAGCCGTGCCCGAGCGGCTGCCCGCAAGGCCCGTGATCTGACACGGCGCAAGAGCGCGCTGGAAGTAAGCTCCCTGCCGGGGAAACTGGCGGACTGTTCCAGTAAGAATGCGGAAGAAACGGAAATCTACATCGTCGAAGGGGACTCCGCTGGCGGCAGCGCCAAACAGGGCCGTGACCGTGCCTTCCAGGCCATCCTGCCCCTGCGCGGCAAAATCCTCAACGTGGAGAAGGCCCGCCTGGACAAGATGCTGAACAACAATGAAATCCGCTCCATGATCACGGCCTTTGGCTGCGGGATTGGCGATGAATTCGATCTCAGTAAAATCCGTTACGGCAAGATCATCATCATGACCGATGCTGATGTCGATGGGGCCCACATCAGGACGCTGCTCTTGACGTTCTTCTACCGATACATGCAGCCCCTCATCCGAAATGGCAATGTTTTTATTGCCCAGCCGCCCCTTTATCTCATTCGTACGGGCAAGAACCACACGTATGCTTACAGTGACGATGAACTGCAAAAGAAACTTGACGAGGTGGGCCGTCAGAACAATCCTTATGTCCAGCGTTACAAAGGGCTTGGCGAAATGAACCCGGAACAGCTCTGGGAAACGACCATGGATCCTTCCAAGCGGACGGTACTGCAGGTCCATCTGGAGGATGCCGCTTCAGCGGATTCTGTCTTTTCCGTCTTGATGGGCGATAAAGTAGAACCGCGCCGCCAGTTCATTGAGGAAAATGCTGGTAAAGTAACGAATCTGGACTTCTAAGGAGGATTTCCATGGAGCTGCTGCTGCCGCAGGGAAAGCTGATCCTTTCGCGGGGAAAATTGCCCCTTGCCGGCCTTGTTGCAGGCGGTCGGGGTCCTGATCCCAATTGGCTTCTTGCTGCTATGAGAGACCTGCCCCTTTATGGAGCTGATAAAGGCGTCGAGTATTGTGTTCGGGCTGGGCTCTATCCCGTCCTTGCCTGTGGGGACAGGGACAGCGGTCACGCTGGAAGCTGGGAAAAAATCAAGGCGCATGGGACCAAGGTAATGACTTATTTGGTGAATAAGGATGCGACGGATCTTTCCCTACTCCTAAAGG
>ENA-OQBV01000920-OQBV01000920.1-human-gut-metagenome-genome-assembly--contig:-NODE-920-length-15829-cov-2.655776_pt1 | contig 15829 bp, 17 predicted proteins | sample MGYA00242750_ERZ504559 | MGnify/ENA primary metagenome ERZ504559 (study PRJEB26092, sample SAMD00036230) | human gut metagenome | host: Homo sapiens | study: EMG produced TPA metagenomics assembly of...
CAAGGAGCAAAGATGGTATGATCAGACCGATTGCTTCCAGAATCGTCTTTTCTTATTGATCTGTTCTTCCCTGTCAGCCAAAATCTGGCAAAAAACAAGATCGTGATCAATTTTGTCAGATCTGAAGGCTGAAACTGCACAAATCCAAGATCCAGCCATCTTGTCGCACCATTTGCCTCTGTCCCAAGAAAAATAACAGCCAGAAGTAAGGCAATATTTACCACATACATCAGCCAGTAGAAATTCAGGATCCACTTGTAATCGATCAGTGAGATCACAACCATGGCAAGCAGACCTAATCCCACGCCCATGATCTGTCTGGGCTGATACTCTGCATTTGCACTCCCCACCATAAATACGCCGATCACAGAAACTGCCAGTACCAGCAAGATCAGAGTGAATTTATAATCTTTCAAATTGTATCGCTGTTTAAGATTTAAAAATTGAAGTTTCAATTATTTTCTCCTGTTATTTTAATATGTATATCTGAATGTGTTATCTCTATCTGAACCGCTTCCGGTTTTAGTTCTATGTATTTTGAAATCGTATAGTAAATGTCTGAAGTCATTCTCTCAGACATATCGGGTGTACACATAAGCCGATCCGCAATGAGCAGATTCCGGAGTCTGTCTTTCGCAATGTGAACAGATGGTACACTCATATCTGCCCCTCCTAATTCTTTTTGAACAGATCTCTGAATTTCGAGAACAGTCCTTCTGATCTTCCAAAGTCAGTAATCGGAATTTCCTCCCCGAGAAGCCTGCGGCAGATATTTGCATATGCTTTTCCTGACATGCAGCCCTCTCCCACGATCGGCTCACCCTGGTTTGTCGCGATCACAACCTGCTCATCATCCGGGATCACACCAAGCAGATGAATCGCCAGAATCTCTGTCACATCCTCCACGGACATCATGTCTCCCCGCTTCACCATGTCGATCCGCAGACGATTGATGATCAGATCATTGTTTTTAATCCCGTGCGCTTCCAGCAGACCGATGATGCGGTCTGCATCCCGGATCGCAGACACTTCCGGTGTTGTCACTACAATCCCTCTGTCAGCTCCGGCAATCGCATTTTGGAACCCCTGCTCGATTCCTGCCGGGCAATCCAGCAAAATATAATCAAACTCCGTTTTCAGCTCTTCGATCAGTTTTTTCATCTGTTCCGGAGAAACTGCGGTCTTATCCTTTGTCTGTGCCGACGGCAGCAGATACAGTTCCGGAAAACGCTTATCCTTAATCAGTGCCTGTTTCAGACGGCATCCGCCTTCGATCACATCCACAAGATTATATACGATCCGGTTTTTCCAGGCCCATAACCACATCCAGATTGCGAAGCCCGAGATCGGTATCGATCACCACTACTTTTTTCTGCAGCTGCGATAACCCAATCCCTATATTTGCTGTTGTCGTCGTTTTTCCAACACCGCCTTTTCCCGATGTAATGACAATCACTTCTCCCATGTCTATTCTCCCTTTCACACTTAAGTTCATATTTGTCTACAGCGAATCCAGAACAAGTCTGTTTTCACCCATGACTGCTATCTGCGGGTGCTTAAAAGACTGTCTGCAGATGGCAAGCAGCGATCTGCCTGCTTTGACATCTCCGATACGCATATATGCAGGTTTCATGGATAACGCGGCCACATAGGCTTTGTCATCCCCGCAGGCTCCTGCATGAACAGATCCTTCCAGTCTGCCAAGAATCACAACGCTGCCCTTTGCGATCACTTTTGCCCCATACTCCACATCTCCGAGTATAAGAACACTGGTATCTGATTCCAGAATCTGCCTTTTTCTGAGAGTTCCCCGATAGAACTGCCCGTCCTTTTGCCGAACATTCGTCATTGTGTGTTCTATCACGCTTTTGTATGCCATTTCTTTTGTCTGATTCCGGTCTATGATACAGACCACATCAATCCCGGCTGTTTTCGAGATCAACTCTAATAACTGATCCTCTTCTGCCTGTGAAAGCAGGCGGTCCTTTAATTCGACCGCCATCTTTGCTCCTTCAAAAATTTGATCGAAGCCTTCAGCTTCCGTTCCATCTCCCGAAGCAGTTTGGAAAATTCCGCCTGTGGATTCAGATGGATCTCCAGACCGTACCGGCTGCTTTTGAGCATTACCAGCTTGTCCATACACCTTCACTCCTTTTTTAGTCACCGGCTGTAACAGCGCCAAGCTGTGCTGCCTTTCCGGTAACAAGTTTATCGGAATCTGATATCTTGTAATAGCTCTTGACAATATCTCTTCCGATTTCTGCTGTATAAGCGGAACTATATCCATTTGCAATTCGCACGGCAACTGCGATCTCAGGGTTTTCTGCCGGTGCAAATCCGACAAAAGTACATGGTCCGGATGGATCTCACTCTGCTGTGCAGTACCTGTCTTACCTGCCATGGAAATCTCCATTCCGTTGAACTGGGACATATCCTGAACCATGGCGATCATTCCCTGATGAAGCAGATTCCATGTATTGTCACTGATATCATCGATCGTGTTTGTCACTTCCGGCTCATATTCTTTGATCACTTTACCGTTCACATCTGTGGTCTTATCAAGCAATGTCAGCTTATATACAGTTCCTCTGTTTGCAACTGCAGCCACATAGCGGTTCAGCTGACTGACTGTAAAGTTGTTTGTTCCCTGACCTATCGCACTCTGTACCGAATATTCATCCGATATCTGCGGTTCGCTCTCCGGAATCTCTACTCCGGATTTTTCACCCAGTCCAAATTCTTTTGCGTATTTTGCAAGTGTGTCTGTGCCTTTATTGCTGTCGTATTCTTGCCCGTTCATGCCAAGCTCGTATCCGATGTTATAAAAATAATCGTTACAGGAATCACGAAGTGCAGTCACAACATTCTCATAGCCATGAGCACCCGGATATATCCAGCATTTTGGGTTCGGTGTGATTTTATCGAAAACTCCGGTACAATAAAATGTCGTATCTGCTGTCACAATCCCTTCTGTAAGTCCTGCCGCTGCTGTCAGCATCTTGTACGTAGATCCCGGCGCAGTACGCTCCTGCGTGGCATTGTTATAGAATGGTCTGGACAGACCGGTAACCAGCTGATTGTAGTATTTCGAGTCCATGGTATTGGACAATCGGTTATTGTCATAGCCCGGATAAGAAACACATGCCAGCACCTCACCGGTATTGGGATCACTGACTACCGCGGATCCCGTACAAGGCTCCAGAGCCAGCTGTCCCGGAGTAATCTCCAGATTTTCAATTTTCTGACACAGCCAGGTATACGGATTGACACTTCCGTTATTCAGACCATTGTACGCAGCCTCATCCATCGGAAGTACCCCCTGCTCATATACCATGGCACAGATCTGTGCCCCACTGATACCCTCTGATTTTATAAGATATTTATAGAGAAGTTTGTCGAAATCTGCATCTGAATTCAAATATTCTTCTAAAAATTTCAAAATTCCCTGATAAATCTCTCCGGAATCAGAATATTTCTGCTCTGCCACTTCCTCTGACAGCTTGGATGTATCGATCCAATTCTTCGAAATGGCATAATTTAAATACTGGTTCAGATTGATCGTTTCCTCTTTTGCCCACGCAAGATACGTCTCATCTTTTGTATCCACCAGATCCATATTTAAAATCCCAGTGTTCTTAGCAAGCACGGTATCACATACATAATCCATATAGGCCTGCATTTCTTTTGACAAGTCCTTGTAGGCTGTTGCACCCGCATTATTCAATTCTGCCAGAATCTCCTGGATCACACTTGCCTTACGGTTGGTAAAAATTTCATACACTGTTTTTTCCACTGCTTTTGCATCTGCCGCACCGAAATGCGTCTCATCCAGAATCTCGTTCGCAATAAATGCATTGTAGGCATCATCTACCGGAATGATAATCTCACTTGAATCATTTGTTGTACTCGGATCGTAATTCATTACATTACGAAGTTTTGACCTTACGATTCCTGCCAGCTTTTCCTCCAGCAGTTTATAGGTCTGCTCCTGAAGATCCTTATCAATTGTCAGATATACATCATTTCCTGCTCCGGGATCTTTTTTGCTTACCGTATCCGTTACTTTCCCGACATTATTCCGTATAATATGCTGATCTCACCTTTCGTTTCCCTGAAGCACCTCATCCATGGTCTGCTCCAGTCCAGATTTTCCGACAATATCAGAAAGTGAATACTTTTTCTTCTGCTCTTTGTCAGCGCATCATATTCCTCCTGGGGAAAATCTTTCCGGTATAGCCGATGATCGACGCAAAATACTTGCTGTCCGTATATCCGGCGCAGGGAGTCCTCTGCAATATCTACCCCATCCATCTGATCCAGATTTTCCATGATCGCCGCCACCGTCTCATCGCTGACATCGGATGCGAGCACTGTCGGAATATACTTCTGGAAACTGTTGAGTCCGATGGCATAACGCATGGTCACAAGCTTTAAAAACTGACTCTTGCCAGATTTTTATCACGATCCCATACCCGTACGTATCACTGTACAAAGATAATGGATCACATCTTCCGCAGACTGCTGTTTCTGCGCGTCTGAAAGTTCATCAATTGTTTTCTTTCCATAAACATCTGCAATAAACCGCAGTTTTAATGTCTCATCCGTCTGCAGAAACTGATAGTTTCCCGCAGAATCCAGAACAACGCCAAAGTCACTGATCACAGAATCGCCATGCGCTTCTACAATCTGCATAACTTTCTCCAGAATTCCGTTGATCGTATCATTTTTCTTGGAATCATTGGTAATATTGTCCTCAAATGTGACGGAATAGGCAAGCTCATTATATGCCAGAAGATTGCCGTTCCTGTCATAAATATTGCCTCTTGTTCCTGACAGTTCTCTTGTCTTTTTGATCTGCAGCTTGTAGTTGTTCAGATAGTAGTCTCCCTTTACGATCTGAAGATAAAACAGTCTGTTCACCAGGATCGCAAACATTACGCAGAATGCAAGGATCAGAACAGTCAGCCGGGAATTTACGATACGATGAAACACTTCTTTGATTTTCTCAAACAAATTTACTTGCACTCCTTTTTTCTTCTGCTTCCAGTTTCTGGTTGATCCACAGGATCAGCTGATACAAAATGAGCGTAACCCCAACTGTATAGATCAGTTCCGGAATGATTACATGCATCAGATAATAAACAAAATCAAATTCACCTCTGAGCATGAACATCAAAAAGTAGATCAACAGCCCGTATACAAACTCGCTTCCTGCGATCAGCAGTAACGGAAGCTTGATGTCTTCGTCAAAATAAGTTTCACTGAACAGGCCATTCACATAGCCGATCATCAGATAGATCAGTGCATACAGCCCCAGCACCGTTCCAAACTGAATATCGATCAGAAGTCCCGAAAAAAAATCCGATCCACATTCCTGTTTTCGGCCCGCGCATAAAACCATAGGCAGCTGTCACAATCAACAGCAGATTCGGCTTCACAGATGCCAGTTCCAGAGATGGAAATAAGGTACATTGAAGAAGATAACATGCCAGCATGATCACAACCGTGATCACAAATCGTTTTAATTTGATCTTTTTCATCTTGGCAGGCTCCTTTCTCTACTCACTCTGATCTGTTCCTGTCATTTCCGCCTTTGTCGTTGTAATGACAAGCACCTCCTGCAGATTTTTAAAATCTACCACAGGAGTGATATAGCCGGAACGGGTCAGATTGTTTGCATCTACATTGATCTCGCTGACATAACCGATCAAAAGTCCCTGCAGATATTTATCACTGATGTGAGAAGTGACGATCTGCTCCCCTACCTCTACATCATGATCATTATTTTCCATCTGTTCAAACCGGATCTTCCCTTCTCCGATCAAAGAAAGGTCTCCTCTTACGATACATTTGTCAGAAGTAGAAAGTGCCATACCGCTGACGTTGCTGGAATCATCAATAATCGCACGTACCGTTGCCCAGGTCGGACCTGTCTGAGTCACGATCCCGACGAGTCCACTTCCTGCCAGCACATTCTGATCTACTTTGATGCCGTCATTACTTCCCTTATCAATCGTAAATGTACTAAACCAGTTTCCGGAGTCCTTCCCGATCACACGGGCTCCCACTTTCGGATATTCTGCATAAGTCTGATCCAGCTTGTACAGATCCTGAAGACGGTCCAGTTCGTATTTTTCCTCCTGAAGATTACTGTTTTCCGTGGTCAGCTGATCCACCTGCTTCTGAAGTTTTTTATTTTCTTTTTTCAGCTGTTTCAATGTCTCAAAATTTTCACTGACATCTCCGATCCATGTGCCGATCTGACTGATGCCTTTCTGCATGGGAATCACCGTGATATCAGCCACTCCCCGGAAGGGCCCTTCTACCTTCTCTGCAAACACAGAAAAAATCATCAGTAAAACGCAAACCAGACTCGTTCCCAGAAGCCAGTACTTATTTGACCTGGATTTTTGATTTTTTTTCTTCATATTATCTCAACCACCTATAATCTTCATCTGACATCTCGTATGCCAGGTTTCTGTAATGTTTATCGGAAATGATCGTGCGCAGTCCCTTCACTGCACATAATTCAGGATTCTTGTGTGCAGTCACAAGAAGGCCGGTACTCTGTCGCAGATATGCCGGGAGACCATGCGAACGTGCAAGACCTCCTGTCAGATAAATCCCTGATTTTAAAATCTCACTCCGGACATCCGGCGGTGTACGCTCGATCATGGACTGGATCGCTCTTACAATCTCCGAAAGAGAATCTTTCATTGCAGCCCGAACCAGACCATCCGAGATCTGCCTGGCCCCTGGAACTCCCATTGCCAGATCTCTTCCCGCCACTGTCAGCTTCCTTCGGTTTGTGTTTTTTAAAATACCGCACTGCCATCTGAGCTGTTCTGCTGTAATCCGTCCGATCAGAAACTCCTTATTGTGCCGCACACTGCCCACGATTGCTTCATCTAAAGCCGCACCTCCCACAGGCAGCAGACGGCTCAGCACCGTTTTTCCGCCCGAAAGAACCGAAAGCTCAGTTGTCTCACCGCCAAAATTGACCACAAATATGCCTTTTGCCGAAAAGACATCCAGTCCTATCCCCACTGCATCCGCAATTGCACGATCGACAATCCGGACTGTTTTTGCCCGTGCAGCTGAATGATGCACCAGATCATAAAACGCTTTCTTTTCCACTTCTGTCACATCCGTTGGCGCTGCGATCACATACTCTGCTCCGTTTGGGTATCTCCCTTCCCGCTTCAGCAATGCGCGCAGAAGATACTGCATCTCATGAAAGCGGGCAATCACGCCGTGATGCATGGGAAATACCACCTGAATATTCTCAGGTGCCTTCTCATACATTGCATAGGCCGCATTTCCGACCGCAAAAATATCTTTTTCATCCCGGATTGCAATCACATTTTTGGCACTGCGGATCCGGTCTCTTCTCTTATCATATATCTTGATCTCATATGTGCCCAGATCCAGGCCATATATATTTCTGAACATGCGTCTTGTCCCCTTATTGCAGTTCTTATCGTACCAGTCCCTTTTCTCTGAGACTGACATAACAATTATCCCCGATCACGATATGATCTAACAGTTCCACACCGATCAGCCGCCCCGCCTCCTGAATCCGTCTGGTGATCAGCACATCCTCTTTACTCGGTGTCGGATCTCCACTCGGATGGTTATGCAAAAGCACAATGGACACTGCATTCTTCTGCAGTGCCTCCACAAACAGCTCCCTCGGTGAAATCACTGCTGAATTCACGGTTCCCTTCGAGATATCCGTCTCCCCGATCAGTCTGGATTTTGTATTCAAAAGCAGCAGTTTCATCTGTTCCTGATTTGCATGTCTTAAATCTTCCATATAATATCTGGCAATGGACGCCGGGTTTGAAAAATTCAGTCCCTCCTGTGCGGTTGCTTTTGCAAGACGTCTGCTAAGCTCCGCCAGACACAAAATCTGGATAGCCTTTACCTTCCCGATTCCTTTGATCTGCATCAGCTGTTCGTACGTCCACTGGTGAAGATTCAGCACACCCTTCTGCGAAAATACAGGATGTAAGATCTTATCCGCCAGCTGAAGCGCATTCTCTCCTCTGGTACCTGTACGTAGCAAAACAGCAAGTAATTCGCTGTCCGTCAAATTACTTGCTCCGAACCGCTCACATCTTTCATAAGGGCGCTCTTCACATGCCATTTCTTTCATATTTGCTTTTTTCATAAAAATATGAATGATAACACAATACAGTGATTTATTTTAGCACAATTTAAAAATCATGTATAGGTCTGACCTCTTAAATTTTTATGAAGATTCTATGACCCGATCTTGTTATATTTTTTCAGCACCGCCTCTGCCACTTTCATTCCATCCATGGCAGCCGAGGTGATTCCTCCTGCAAATCCTGCGCCTTCTCCGCATGGGAAAATCCCCTTGATCTCACTCTCCATATTCTCATCTCTTGGAATTTTCACTGGAGAAGACGTACGGCTTTCTACACCTGACAAAAGCGTATCTCCATCTGAGAATCCTGTGATCTTATGTTCAAACTGCCGCATTCCCTCCTCAATGGATTCTGCCAGCACTTGCGGGAAAATTCCATGCACATCTCCAAACGCATATGCCCCTTTCATCTGAGGCTCTACGTTTCCAAACGAAGTGCTGATCTGATTTTTGCAGAAATCTTCCAGTCTCTGAACCGGGATTCTTCCGCCTCCCGCTCGAAAGGCACGTTCTTCGAGCTTTCGCTGAAATTCCATTCCTGCAAGCGGATGTTCACTTCCGTAATCTTCCGGAGTCACCGTCACGATAATGGCGCTGTTCGCATTTTCTCCTGCTCTTGCATGATAACTCATTCCGTTGACAGCCAGACGTCCTTCTTCGGAGGATGCATTGACTACATATCCTCCCGGACACATGCAGAAAGAGTATACGCCTCTTCCATTTTCCAGTTTTGCTGTCACTTTATAAGGCGCTGCAGGAAGTCCCGGCACAGACTCTGCTCCATATTGAGAGGCATTGATCATTTTCTGCGGATGCTCGGCGCGCACACCTACCGCAAATGATTTTGCCTGCATTGGAAGATTCTTTTCATAGAGCATCTCAAATGTATCTCTTGCGCTGTGTCCCACTGCAAAGATCACGGTATCGGTCTCCAGCTCTTCCTCCTGATTGACCTGCACTCCGACAAGTGATGTCTCATCAAGAACAATATCCGTCACCTGACTGTGAAACCGTACTTCTCCTCCGGCTCCACAGATCGCAAGCCGCATATTTTTTACCACCCGGATCAGAATATCCGTTCCGATGTGGGGCTTCTGTTCGTATAAAATCTCCGGCGGTGCCCCGAATCTTACAAAGGTTTCCAACACAAAAACGATTTCGCCCGGATGTATCTTTGACCAATGTGTTGAGCTTTCCATCCGAAAAAGTTCCGGCGCCTCCCTCTCCGAACTGTACATTCGACATTGGATTTAAAATCCCGCTTTTCCAGAATTCCTCTACATCACGCTGTCTTTCCTCTACACAGGCACCCCGCTCCAGAAGGATTGGTCTACATCCTGCCAAGGCAAGGATCCATGCACAAAACAGACCTGCAGGGCCGCTTCCTACAACAACCGGACGCTTTTTCGGTGTTTCTCCTTCCAGTTTTGGCATCTGATAGTACACATCCTGTGTCTTCTGAACATTCTTTGGATGTTTTTTGAGTACCTCTTTTTCTTTTTTCACCTGTACATCGATACTGTATACATAGTACAGTTCCGGCTTTTTCCGCGCATCTATGGACTGTCTGCGGATTTCAAATTTCTGCAGCTCTTCCGGACGGATCTTCAATTCCCGTACCAGTTTTTTCTTTAGCTGTTCTTCGCTGTGTCCTACTTTTAATTTTAACTGATTAATTCGTAACATCTGCTGCCTCTCTTCCTGCAATCCATCCGCTGGACCATGCCCACTGCAGATTATATCCGCCGCAGATCCCATCCACATCCAGTATCTCTCCGGCAAAATAAACGCCCGGTACATAACTTGACTCCAGGGTATCTTCCTTCACTTCTTCTGTAGAGACTCCGCCGCAGCATACCTGAGCCTGTTCAAACGAATTTGTCCCCTTCCACATTCACCTCAAACTGCTGAATCAGACGGACAAGCGTTCTTAGTTCTTCCTCAGAATATGTTCCCACCGGCTTTTCTTTGGAAATGCGACTACATTTGACCCACAGAGCAATCATTTTTTGTGAAACAGCCCGGTTAAGAATTCTTCTGCCGTCTTTTGCGGCCGAAGTCTCGCACGCTCTGCCAGAAATACTGTAAACTCTTCCTCAGACATCTGAGGCATAAAATTTAAGACCGCTGTTACTTCCTGTTTGTTGTAAAGCGCCTTTGCTGCAAAACGACTGACCTGAAATACCGGAATCCCGGAAATACCATACTGCGTCAGCTGAATTTCTCCGGTATCCCGACAAACACAGTCCCCATCCACATATAAAGATACACATCCCTGTATGCGCACTCCGGCGATACTCTGAAAGAATTTTCCCTTGCATTTAAGCTGTACCAACGCCGGAAGTACCGGGACGATCCGGTGTCCCATTTTTTTTGCGATCGCATATCCGGAACCATCAGAACCTGTAACAGGAGCCGCCTTGGATCCTGCTGCCAGGATCACCCGGTCTGCGGTCACATTCCCATTTCCGGTTCGGATGACAAACCGGTTCTTTTTCGGAATGATTTCCAGAACTTCTGTCTCTGTGTGCACTTCCACACAAAGCCGCTCCATCTCCATGCGAAGGGAATCTAAAACCGCACCGGCCTGATCCGAGTTTGGATAGAGATATCCGTTTCTGTTTTTCGCATATACACCGATGTTCTGGAAAAACTCCACTGTCTTTTTCTCATCAAACTGTGTGATGACCCGCCACGGAAACTTAGGATCATCACTGCGATAACACTGAGGTGTCTGTACAAGATTTGTAAAATTGCATCTTCCGTTCCCGGTGGAAAGGATCTTCTTTCCCACCCGGTCTTTATGCTCCAGCACAACTGTATGTGCGCCGTGCTCTGCTGCCGAAATAGCCGCCATCATCCCGGCTGCTCCTGCGCCGATCACAACAACTTTTCTCATGGTCTCTCCTTTTGGTTTTATTTTAATCGTTCCAGTTCACTCACTCCTGCATCGATCATATTCTGCAGTGATTTTAAAATTCCAAGCTTTGCATGCGGCCAGGTCAGTCCGCCCTGGAAATAAACTGCATACGGTGGTTTAATCGGTCCATCTGCACTTAATTCAATAGAAGAACCCTGCACGAACGCACCTGCCGCCATGATCACATCACTGTCATATCCCGGCATTGCCCACGGTTCCGGACTGACATAGCTGTCCACAGGCGCCGCCGCCTGAATTCCCTTACAGAATGCGATCACACCCTCTGCACTGCCAAGCTCCACGGCCTGGATAATATCATGTCTGGACTCTGTTCCGTTCGGAATCACTCCATATCCCAGTCTTTCATAAATATTTGCCGCAAACACCGCACCTTTTACCGCACTGTTGACTACAGTCGGCGCCAGGAAAAATCCCTGATAGAACGACTGCATGACACCGAGAGATGCTCCCACCTCTTTTCCGAGTCCCGGAGAAGTCAGACGGTATCCGCAGTTCTCGATCAGATCTTCTCTTCCCGCAATATAGCCCCCGATCGGCGCCAGACCGCCTCCAGGATTTTTGATCAGGGAACCAACGATCATGTCCGCTCCCACATCACTTGGTTCAATCTTTTCTACAAATTCTCCATAACAGTTGTCCACCATACAGATCACATCCGGCTTGATCTCCTTGATAAAGGCGATCAGCTCTCCGATCTTCTCCACGGAATAGCTTGGTCTTGTCTGATATCCCTTGGATCGCTGGATCGTCACCAGTTTCGTCCGCTCATTGATTGCCTCCCTGATTGCAGGATAATCAAAATAACCGTCTTCCAAAAGCTCCACCTGACGGTATGTGATCCCATACTCTGCCAGAGAACCTTTTGACGGGCGAATCCCGATCACTTCCTCCAGCGTATCATATGGTTTTCCCACCGGCGAGAGCAGTTCGTCTCCCGGACGTAAGTTTGCTGCAAGGGCAAGGGCAAGGGCGTGCGTTCCACAGGTAATCTGCGGACGAACCAATGCCGCTTCTGTATGGAATGTACTGGCGTATACCTGCTCCAGTGTGTCTCTTCCCATATCGTTGTAGCCATACCCGCTGGCGTAGTTGAAACACCCCTCACTGACCTTATTTTCCTGCATGGCATGGAGCACCTTTAACTGATTGTACTCTGCCACTTCATCCATCTGTGAGAACCGTTCCTTTAATCCCGCCTCTATTGTCTGTCCAAACTCGTAAACTTCCTTCGAAATCCCCAGCTTCTCATACATCGTCTCTGTCATACACTCTCTCATTTTATTTCCTCTTCTTTCTGTGGAAAGATCTCCCGAACCTTTAATTCTTTCAGAATTCTCTCCAGTATCTTTTCTTCCTGATATCCATATTCCTGCTTGTTGATCCAGATCACATCCCGTTCCCGTTTAAACCAGGTGATCTGACGTTTTGCAAAATGTCTGGTATCTCTTTTGATAATTTCTTTTGCCTCTTCCAGCGTACATTCCCCGTCCAGATTAAGCAAAAATCTCTTTGTATCCCAGTCCCCTGCATGGACACCATCCCTCTTGTATAGCCACGTTCTTGAAGCGCCGTAACTTCTTCTACAAGTCCCTCCTCAAACATAGCATCCACTCTTTTGTTGATTCGCTCATAAAGATTGACCCGGTCATCATTCAACACAAAATAGGCAGAATTATAGGCAGATTCTTTTTCCCGTTCTTTGGCATTGTGTTCGGAAATCTTTTCACCGGTCTGATGATAGAATTCCAGGGCACGGATCACACGTTTTACATTGTTGGCATGAATTTCAAGCGCCGCCTTTTCATCCACCTGCCGCAGCATCTGATGCAGCTTTTCTGCACCTTCTTCCTGTGCCAGTTCTTCCAGCTCTTTCCGGTAGGAATGATCCTCCTCATTGTTTTCAAACGAAATGTCGTACAACAGAGCCTGGATATAAAACCCGGTTCCACCTACAACAATAGGGATATGTCCTCTCTGATAGATCCCATCCAGCGCTTCTTTTGCCATCTGCTGGAATTTCACCACATGGAACTCTTCCTCCGGCTCCAGCACATCGATCAGATGGTGCGAGATCCCTTGCATCTCTTTTGGCCGAATCTTCGCAGATCCGATATCCATATGGCGGTAGACCTGCATGGAATCTGCGGAAATGATTTCTCCGTCCAATCGCTTGGCAAGTCCGATTGAAGCAGCGGTTTTTCCAACTGCTGTAGGACCGGTCAATATAATCAATGGTTTCTTCATCTATACAATCCTCTTAAATTTCTTTTCCAGTTCCCGCTGTGTCATTGCGATGATCGTCGGACGTCCCATGCGGGCAGTGATATGGATTCTCCAGCAATAACAGTTCCCCGATCAGTGCGTCTGCCTCCTGCGCGGAAAGCCGGTTATTGCCTTTCACCGCTGCTTTACATGACATAGATGCCACTTTCTCATCAATAAGCTCCGGTGTCATGGAGGTGCTGATCCCATCTGCCAGATCGTCCAGCATTTCCAACAGCAGCTCTTTTTTGGCGATTCCAAACAAATTGTCCGGAATGGCGCGCACTGCATATTCCTCTCCGCCAAACGGTTCGATCTCAAATCCGATCCTTGTAAACCGGTCCATATTTTCATTCAGCACCTGCGCCTCCTGCATAGACAGGCTCAGGATGATCGGCGGACTTAAATACTGAGCGGTAAATTCTCTGTTCTTCATCTCTTTTAACGTGCGTTCATATAACACCCGCTCATGAGCAGCATGTTGATCAATGATATACAGACTGTTCTCAAATTCCACCAGCCAGTATGTCTCAAATACCTGCCCGATCAGCTTATACTCTGCTTTCTTCTCCCGTTTCAGAAGATGCTCCTCAAACAAATTTAACTGCTCTGCTTTTTCTTCTGTTACAGGTTTCGTTTCATAGACAGGTGTTTCCCGGATCAATTCCAGCTGTTCTTCTGCCTGCTTTTGCGGCTGCTTCTCCACTTCCTTTGCACGGGCAAGTGCATCTTTGATCCTCTCCGCCTGAGCCTGCGGCCGGAAGATCTGCTCTTTTTTTGCGACTTCTGCCGAAGAATTGCGCTGATGATAGGAAAGAACTCTCTCCTTCATCTTCTTCATGAAATATGCTTCGTCATGGGGTTCTTCTTTTTCTTCTGGCTTTTTCTCCATTGGCCGCGGTGCTGTTTTGGGCTTTAATAAAAACGGACTTTCACTCTTTGGCTGTGAAATTACTTTTGGAGCCGGCGCCTCCACCTGAGGAATGAGTTCCGGCTCCAGAAGGGTTCTGTGAACCCCCTCATACACAATATTATAGACATCCTGCTGCCTCTGAAACCGCATTTCCATTTTGGTCGGATGCACATTTACATCGATCTTCTCACCATCCACCTGAAAGTGGATGACTACGAACGGAAACTTGTGCTGCATGAGAAAGTCCTTGTATGCATCTTCGATTGCTTTGGAGAGCATCGCATTTTTCACATACCGCCCGTTTACAAAATAATTTTCAAAATTCCGGTTTCCTCTGGTGATCACCGGTTTTCCAAGATATCCTTTCATCACCAGACCATCCATGGAATAATCCAGTTCGATCAGATTTGCCGCGGCCTCTCTCCCGTAAATGCTGTAGATTACATCCTTTAATTTTCCATTTCCAGATGTCCGCATTTTTGTCTGTCCGTTATTGATAAAAGTAAATGCAACCTCCGGGTGAGAAAGTGCAAGGCGCATGAGCAGATCCTGTACATGCCCGGCCTCTGTCATCGGTGTTTTTAGAAACTTCCGTCTGGCAGGCACATTATAAAACAACTGCCGCACAAGGAAGGTCGTCCCGTCCGGTGCCCCGGCATCCTCCAGACTCTGCTCCACTCCGCCTTCGATCACATAGCGGGTTCCAAATGTATCCTCCTTCGTCTTGGTGATCAGCTCCGTCCTTGTCACCGCAGAGATACTGGAAAGTGCTTCTCCCCGAAATCCGAGTGATGCAATATGTGCCAGATCTTCCACTTTGCGGATCTTGCTCGTGGAATGGCGCAAAAATGCATTGCGGATATCTTCCCGTTCAATCCCGCTTCCATTGTCCGTGACGCGGATCAAAGAAATCCCTCCATCCTGAATCTCCACGGTAACAGAGGCAGCTTTTGCATCAATGGAATTCTCTACGAGTTCTTTGACGATCGACGCCGGCCGCTCAATCACTTCACCTGCGGCGATCTTATCTATTGTAATCTGATCTAAAACCTGAATCTGCGGCATCTGTGTTCTCCTTTACTTTCTACCAGCGGTTCTTTAGTTTATTCTGCAGACGATAAATGGTATTGAGTTGCATCGACAGGCGTCAGATTTCCCACATCAATGCTCTTTAATTCTTCCAGAACGTCATCGTCTTTTACCGTATCAAACAATGACATCTGCGCCATATCCACCTCGTCATATTTTTTCGTCTTCTGTTTTTTCTTCTGCTCTTTTTCTCTGGATGCGATCTCACTGACTCTGGTCGTAATATCCTCATCACTCAGCTCTTCCACGATCTCTTTTGCGCGTGTGATCACAACATCCGGAACTCCCGCCAGCTTTGCCACCTGGATTCCATAGCTCTTATCCGCTCCGCCTTTTACGATCTTGCGAAGGAACACAATATCGTCTCCCTTTTCCTTTACCGCAATACAGTAATTGTTGACATTGTGAATCTTGCCCTCCAGCTCTGTCAGCTCATGGTAGTGTGTCGCAA
>ENA-OQBV01000922-OQBV01000922.1-human-gut-metagenome-genome-assembly--contig:-NODE-922-length-15822-cov-4.206244_pt1 | contig 15822 bp, 12 predicted proteins | sample MGYA00242750_ERZ504559 | MGnify/ENA primary metagenome ERZ504559 (study PRJEB26092, sample SAMD00036230) | human gut metagenome | host: Homo sapiens | study: EMG produced TPA metagenomics assembly of...
TGCGGCAATATCATTTTTACGGCTTCGTCCACTTCCTCGCCGCAGACAATCAGGACATGGCTGCGACGCAGCAGTTCCCGCGCCATATCAATCCCGTCCTTGTGTTCAGGCGTGGACTGTATCATTCAGAAAATGCGGCAGATACAGGATTGGGACAAATCGGGGTAAACCGGCCAGATAAACCTTACGGCAGTAAACCGCTGCCTGGTCGGTGTCCGGTAAATTCCTGGCCGCTCCAGGCGGCAGAAATGTATGCAAAGGTTTTTTCACGGGGTTGCTCCTTTCTTCGGCAGTATGCCGGGTGGCAAATGCCCGTCCCCGTGTTAAGAATAAAATGAACGCGCACCGTGCGCGTTCTTGACACAGTGCCGTTCATTTGCAGTTTGGTAATCAAGGCGGGCCGGATAAGACCGGCTCGCCGCCCTTATTTGAGTATGAAAAAAACAGTTACCCGCTGCCGTATAGGTCGTGATTGACCAGGGCAGTAAAGTAACTGCTTATGGTGGTAGGCGCATTGTAAAGCGAGGTCAGGAGGTATGCGCGGATATTCCGAACCTTTGTCGTGTTCTCCCGCAAGCTGCTTATCACATACTCGATATGTTCCGAGTCCAGCTTAAGTAACCGGCTTCTTACAACCTCCTTTGGGAAGTCCTCGCCCCCAATGCGTATCATTTTTCGAGTGCTGCATACCGTGTCCACCAGGATTTCCAGAATTTCATCCAGTATGTCCCTGTCATAGCCAAGTTTCTGGCAAAGGTGATCATACTCGATATTCTCTTTCAAAATCTCCCGATACGGCCCGCATCGTATCCATGCGTATCAGCCGCCGTAGGCGGTCTATCTTCCGGGGGCCTTGCCTCCGGATAGATAGATGGATCAGTATCACTCAAATCAGTCTTATTCTTATCAGTATTGATTGTGTCCGATTTTCGGAAGTCTTGACTTCCTCTTTCCGAGTGAAGTTCTTGACATAGATTTTAGTGGGTCGGCCCTGGCCCTGCTTCCTGCGTCAATCAGGCCCACCTTATCCAGTTCGGTAAAGAGTGCCACCGCCTTGTTGTGGCCGCAGCACATCGCGTCCATCGCTTCCTCCAGGGTAAAGTAGATGAATACCCGGTTTTGTTCGTCCAACCAGCCGTTGCGTATGGACAGCCCCATACGGTCTAACATCAGGCCGTACAGGATTTTTGCGTCTGCTGTCATTCGCCGGAAGCCGGGGTCAGTAAACAAAACCTTGGGAATCCGATAAAAGGTGTATTGCTCTGCCTCGGTTCCATAGAAGTAATCCAATGCACCCGGCTCGGCCATGTTCTCGCCTCCTTTGTCCTTGAATTTACAAACAGGAAATAAATTTGTGATTTCTACCTGTTTTCTACTAGCTATTATCCCGTTATCATAGTCAAATTTAAATCAGGATAGGGTTAATGAATACTGCATTGCAATACTTTTTGTTCTATCACCACATATCGCTGGGCTTCAATATTATACGGTGACAGAACTTTCAGCATTCCCTCGAAATGGTTTATCAGTTAGAGCCGGTTCAGCAGATACTGGTCGCCATAGTGGGTACGTAATTTTTTCACTCCCATCAGGGCTAAATGTTTTCCGAAGACTCTCATCTTGACATCACGCATGGTTTCGGGACTGGCCCTTTTCATCACTTCATAAATCTGTCCGATAGTCCATCTTTGAAACTTCTCCCCATCCCGGGGCAGACTGAAGCAGCTATAAAAAAGGCTTTCCTCTATGGGGCGGCGCAAAAATGCGTCATTACGTAAACTGACAGCCTGTTCTTCTGTGGGTGAGAGCCAATAGCGGCGGTTATGTTTAAGTTCATCTCTTAACTGAGCATAAAGTTGTTTATAATTGATGCGAGGCAAACGGATACTCCCTTTGGTCATCACCGGATAAAAACGGCGGTTACCGGAGGAATCGGTCAGCAGATCGCAAAAATTGGAAGTGCCAATAAATGAACTAAGGCGCGGTTGCTGGCTATAGCTGCTTTGAAACGGACGGCGCATACTAAGACCGCTCATTTGGACTAGATTCTTCAGCCGTGCCAGTTTACCTTCTTCCATCCGATTGAATTCGTCTATATTGATAAGAGCCAAAGAGCGCATTTTGCGCAGGGCATCCCCCTCGCGAGTTACATCGAAGTCATCGGTATAATATCCACGTAACGCTGGTGGAAGGAGCGACCGGCAAAAGGTAGACTTCTTCAGTCCCTGAAGGGGATTAACCAAAATGGGAATCAAGCAGTTGCCATGCATCCGGTTTTTACCGCTCCATTGCATCACCATGCCCAGCATCCAGATATGAAACACCTCCACCCATTGCGTTTCATCGCTTACCGAGCGTGCCAGCTCGCTTACTCTGTCGTGTCCGTCCCAGTGTGGCAGATGTTCCAAATAGGCTGTCACGGGGTGAAAAGAAGGAATGCGTGACGAACCCAAATAACGGCGCATATCACGGTCCATACAGTTCACACCTTCTTCTATTGCATTAATAACCAATGTATTGAATTCTCGCTCATCCACCACACGGTATTTATCGAACTTGTGCTTGTCATGAAATTCGCATTGTTCTGTTATTTGGTTGTAACGAAAGGAATAATGAGTGGTGAGGAACGAATCAAGCCCTTTCATGGCTTGTTTCAGTTTTGAGTCTTTTTCTTTTTCCATTAAATCTGTTTTTTATTGATTTGAGGTGTGAAGATAGTTCTGCAAAACAGAGTTTTGCAAGAACTTTGCCCGACAATTTAAAATAAATCCAACGTGTGAAACATTTACGGCAGAATCTTTGCAAGAGGACGAAAGAATCCGTATCTTCGTCCGGAAGAATCTGGGTTCTCACTGACGTGAATATGCCTTCTCACTTTAGTGAAGAGCCGTTGCCACACAGGTGAAACTGCCGCTTCACTAAGGTGAAGCAACGGAATGTTTTGTAAGTTTGCACGATAACATCCTATAAATAAAACAAATACATAGTACATTATGTCAGACATTAAATTTGATATCTATGAATCTCCGGCAAATGACGGGGAAAAGAAAAAATACCATGTGAGAAATACCAACAAGCAGACGATTCACTCGAAGGACTTGATACACGAAACTACACTTTATACTTCAGTAAGCCGCTCGGACTGGGCGGCAGTGGTAGAGGGACTGATAGATATTCTGTCCGAGAAATTAGGTGACGGCAAGCGAATCCATATCAACGGATTAGGGTATTTCTCTGTCAGCATCGGCTCCACAGAGAGTGAAAATCCTAAGAAAATGACCCGTGGCACAGTACAGATAACAGGAATCAACTTTCAGCCCGAAAAAAGTTTCAAGAAGAGTATTATAAACCGGGCGCATTTTGTAAGAGAACGATACAAGGTGCACACGGTGGACTTGTCGCCTATCGAAGTAGACGGGTTGCTGAGTGAATATTTTAAAGATCATCGCAGCATCACCTGCGCCCGGATGCAGCAGGTCTGCGGAATGACTCGTTCTACCGCTTACCGTCGCCTGCAAACATTGACTCAAGGAGAGCATCCGTCATTACAACGCGAGGGCTACAAAAATGCCACTGCCTACATACCGGTTAAAGGGCATTACGGACGTTCCTACACCGCAGATCGCTGGTAACGAGTCGGATAGGGTGAAGGGAGGATTTTGTGTTTCATGTAAAACGAATTGTTATATCATACTTTAAAATAAGAAAAAATGAAAAGAACCATCTTGAAGACGTAGGAATCGGCTTGTGCTTCCTGCTTAGCACCGGAACGATCTACGCGCAGAACTACCCTAGAAAAGTGAAGAATGCGCAAGGTATCGAGGTGACCTACCAATCGGAATTACAAAGGGAGAGTCCGGCCGGGACATTTGTTGATGACCGTGTCCGGTGACCGCGTATCATTGACCAACGTATGGCCGGAGCAAAATGACCGTCCCGATCCCCGCCCGGAAGACAAGACACCTGTAACCGGCAGTTACATCGACTACACCACCCGGCAGGCATACCGCAGGGCTGAACTCCCCAACGGACAAGTGATATCTGTGGTCACTCCCTTCGAATTCGGCAAAGGCTTCACGCAAACGGGCGAAGGAAAACACTTAGGGATGAACTGCAAAATTTTGCGAACATCCATCAATTCCAACACTATCGAGGTATGGTATACCAACGACATCCCTTTTCGTGGTACTCCGCAAGCCAATGTGGGTGTACCTGACGGATTGGTACTGAGGGTCGTGCGAAACGGTGACATGATTCAAGAGGCTACCCATATTACCCCGCTGAAGAAAGGAAAGGATGTGTTGCCACAGTCGTGGGGGAAAAGCATGGATGCAGCCGACTACCAATATACCATCAACCAAAGTGGAGTTATCACAATTCCGGTCTTCGACCAACAGAGCATCTGCTTCAACAACACTAAATTGCCCGAAGTACTGAAAGAAGGTGTACAATACAGTGCTGGAGGCGGCACCATTCTGTTAAAGAAAGTGAAGTTACCCGACTATGTGAAGAATCGCACCGTCTTTGCGGAAGTTGTTCAATACTCGGACGGCGATGCTTACGACCGCACCGGTTCTGTCTTTCTGATACCGGAAAGCAAGCGGCTGTCTTTTCTTGATGCCATGCGTGATTTGAAAAAAGTTCCCTCTTTTCACTCGGAAAAAAATGGATTATCACGGGCTGATTTCTACAGCGGAGTATGATGTGCCTTTAGAATTGATGCGTTTCTTCACCGGTTTCGGTGTGCGCAAGTTCAATTATAATAAGGTGAAGGGGCAGGACTGGGTGGACTCCGTACTTTACAAATGGAGGTAACCCCACTGGCCGAAAAGTTGGAAGGAGAAGCTTGGATTGGCGCTTACATCGGCAACTGGGATGCCAAAGGGCATCGTCTGTCGTTGAAACTGAAGTATTATCCTGATGAAGAACATCGGGTTTATAACACTCTTCCGCTGTTCAATACAGTGAATTATCTAGAGCAGGCAGGACAGCCTTATCCGATTTTCATGCGTCAGGATTCTCTGATCGTAAAATTCACCTTGAAGGAGCCTGCCAAGAATGCCCGTCTGTACTACCTCACCACGGGACATGGCGGTTGGGGAGGCGGTGATGAGTTCAACCAGAAACCTAACACCCTCTATTTGGACGGTGAAAAAGTGATCTCTTTCGTACCTTGGCGAGATGACTGTGGAACTTATCGTAACTGGAATCCTTGTTCGGGTAATTTCTCCAATGGACTGAGTTCTTCCGACCTGAGCCGTTCCAACTGGTGCCCGGGTACGGTGACCAATCCCGAATACATTTATTTAGGTGATCTGGAGGCGGGTGAACACAGCATCACCGTAAAAATACCACAGGGTGCTCCTGAAGGGGAAAGTAATAGTTATTGGTGTATCTCGGGTACACTTATTTATTAATGTAAATTCTTTTGTCCTGCGGTAACAGAAATGTTTCTGTTATCGCAGGACAAGGAGTGTTCCAACTTTTCTATCTCCTCAAGGGACAACTTTGTGCCCTATGCAATTTGCCCCATAGCAAGTTCAAGGACTTAAGATTACGACTACGGCTTATTGGGACTTCTTTCTCTCTTCCGCTATTCCTTTCTATGTTCTTCTATTCCTTCTTCCAACTTGGCAGAATCCAACATATCATTCTGAACCATCAAGACGTTCATATACTCGTCGTATGTATGGCATTCCTAAGGAAAGCATATAGCACAGCAGCCAGACACAGGTTCAATCAAAGCGAATATACCCTTCCTGCAATTCTTTCACATTTTATAGATAAAAGGTATATTTTCTCTAGCAATAGACAAACAGCATGAACTGACATCACCTGTTTTCTTTTGGTTCTTATCTCAATAAACGTTACCTGTTTTCTACCAACTACCAAACAAACGGTAAATATTCAATGAAAAAACAATATAAATCATTTCAAGAAAGTTCCGTAAAAGTTACCAGTTCTCTCTTTAAATAAGATGCTTTGAACATCTCAAACGTTAAAAATCAGGGCATATTAAAAATATTTTTCAAGAGACCCTTTATATATATTAAAATTGTTATATATTTGCATCGTTAATCTAAATTAAATTGAAAAACATAGTTCTGAAGGAACTAATGAAACGGAATTACTTGATTTTCAATAAACTTTAAAAAATCACAGCTATGTTAAAACGACTAAAATCAGTCAGTATGTTGCTGTTCCTAATGGGTGCCTCTACCGGAGCAGCATACGCGGTCGCCAATCCCGGCGTTACCGACGTGAAAATCACACAACAAAGTGGTACATGTACAGGAGTTGTCAAGGATGCTACGGGTGAAACTGTCATTGGTGCATCTGTAGTAGTGAAAGGTACGACTAATGGTACTATTACCGGACTTGACGGTGACTTTTCTTTGTCAAATGTAAAAAAAGGAGATATCATTCAGATCTCTTTTGTCGGTTACATTACTCAAGAGGTTCTTTGGAATGGTACCCCTTTGAATGTTATTTTAAAAGATGATACCCAGACTTTGGATGAAGTGGTAGTCGTTGCATTTGGAACGCAGAAGAAAGTGAATGTGACCGGTGCTGTATCTACTGTCGGAGCGAAAGAGATTGCGGCACGTCCTGTTAGTTCTACGGTTGAAGCTCTGCAAGGAGTTGTTCCTGGCATGAATATTTCAACAAGTAGTGATGGTGGTTCATTGAAAGGTAACAAAGAATTCAATATTCGTGGTACAGGAACTATTGGTAAAGGCTCATCAGTATCTCCTTTGGTGCTGATTGATGGAATGGAAGGGGATATTAATGCTATTAATCCACAGGATATTGAGAATATTTCTGTTTTGAAAGATGCTGCTGCGTCTTCTATTTATGGTTCACGTGCGCCGGGAGGTGTCATTTTGATTACTACTAAAAAAGGTAAGTCAGGAAAACCATCTATTAATTATAATAATAATTTCCGATTTAACTCTCCATTGAATATGCCTCATATGGCAGATTCATACAGTTTTGCATTAGCTATCAACGACCAGCTGACCAATGGAGGACAGTCGCCAATGTATAGTGAGAAGAAATTGCAACAAATTTTGGATTATCAGCATGGTAAATCTACACAATATATGTGGGCTACGGATGCTGGACGTTGGAATGCATTTGATGACCCAAATCGTCAGGATGTTATGCCAACCGCTAATACTGATTGGTTGCATGAGTTGTTTGGTGATAGTTTTACTCAGGAGCATTCAATTAGTGTAAATGGTGGTACGGATGTAATGCAGTATTATATGTCTGCCAATTATCTGGATGAAGGAGGATTATTGAAATATGGGGATGATGGCAGACAACGCTATTCATTTACTGGTAAAATCAATGCGGATTTGGCAAAATGGTTGAAAGTAGGGTATAGTGTTCGTTTTAATCGTATTGATTATAGTTCCCCTTCCTTTGCAAGTGCCGGCGAGAATAAGGAAAATGTATTTTATTTTGATGTATGCCGTTATTGGCCTGTAATTCCTGTTGTAGATCCTAACGGTTTTTATACCGCAGAGTCTAAAATTTACCAATTGACTGAAGGGGGACGTTATAATACTCAGAATGACGTTGTGGCACAACAACTCCAGTTTCTTATTGAACCAATTAAAAATTGGAAAACCACTATTGAATTAAATTATCGTAGTAATTATAATTTCTCGCATACGGATTATCAAACGGTTTATGCTTATGATGTAAACAAGAACCCATATGCTATTGCCAACACAACTTCGGGAGTAACAGAATATGCATATAAAAGCAATTTCTTTAATCCGAATATCTTTACAGAGTATTCATTGGAGTTAGAAAACGGGCATAATATGAAAGCAATGGTCGGTTTTCAAAGTGAGTTGTTTAAACAACGTGATATTACTGCAAAACAAAATAACATAATGTCTGGCATTCCTACTTTAAATACAACTACGGATAATGCACGTGCCAGTGGTGGCTATCAGGAATGGGCAACAGCCGGTTTTTTTGGTCGTATCAATTATGATTACAAAGGTCGCTATCTGGTTGAGGCGAATCTGCGTTATGACGGTTCTTCACGTTTTTTACGCGATCAACGTTGGAATTGGTTCCCTTCTTTCTCTTTAGGCTGGAATGTGGCACGTGAGGCCTTTTTTGAGAAGTATACTAATATTGTCAATACATTGAAAGTTCGTGGCTCATGGGGTGAACTTGGTAATCAAAATACAGATAATTGGTATCCTTTTTATCGCATTATTGATTATAAACAAAATAATGGCGGTTGGTTGGTCAATGGCTTGAAACCTAATACTGCAGCCGAGTCCAGTCTCGTTTCGGCATTGTTAGGTTGGGAAAAGACCCAAACTTTAAATATTGGTTTTGATCTTGGTATGCTGGACAATCGTTTTAATTTGAATTTTGATTATTTCCAGCGTAAGTCAATTGATATGGTTGGGCCGGGACAGGAATTACCAACAATCTTAGGTATTGCCGTTCCAAATGTGAATAATCTGAATATGACTTCGAAAGGTTGGGAATTACAAGTAAGCTGGCGTGATCAGATACGTGATTTCAGATATGGTGTCACATTGGCTTTATCCGACAACCAGGTTGTAATTGATAAATATCCTAATCCGTCAAAAGATTTAGGCCAAACATATTATGATGGGGCACATTTGGGAGATCTTTGGGGATATCAGACAATAGGAATAGCTAAGACTCAGGCGGAAATGGATGCGCATCTGGCGAAGGTGGACCAATCTTCTATGGGTTCCAACTGGGGAGCAGGTGATATAATGTATGCCGATTTGGATGGTGACGGTGTGATAAGTGCAAAAGATAATACAGCAGACAATCATGGAGATAAAGTTTTGCTGGGTAATAAAACACCACGATATAACTTTGGCTTGAATTTGGATGCGGCTTATAAAGGCTTTGACTTGAAAGTGTTCTTCCAAGGAACATTGAAACGTGACTATATGCCGGGATCGGGTGCTGAAAGTATGATGTTTTGGGGAGCTGTAGGGTATTGGCAGACCAATTTTTTTGAGCCTCACTTAGACTATTTCCGTCCCGCTGATACAACGAGCCCGCTAGGAGCGAATGTCGACGGGTATTATCCACGTCCTTTAGAAAGCGACAAGAATCGTAAAGCACAAAGTCGCTATATGCAAAATGCTGCTTATTGTCGTTTGAAAAACGTAACGTTGGGATATACTTTACCGGCAGATTTGACTAAAAAATTCTACGTGAATAATTTACGTTTCTTTGTGTCTGCAGAGAATTTGTTTACTATAACCAATCTGTGTGATACTTTTGATCCTGAAACAATAGGTGTAGGCAATTGGGAAGGATGTACTTACCCATTGTCAAAGACTATTTCATTCGGATTAAGTGCAACCTTTTAATAAAATAAGATCTATATGAAAAATTATATTCAATATTTAACTATCGGAGCTTTGCTGATGGGCAGCCTGACAAGTTGTAATGACTTCTTGGATAGAGAACCATTGGATAAGGTTACTCCTGAAAAATTCTTTTCTGCAGAAGCGGATTTAGCAGCTTATGCCATAAATAACTATAAGTTTGTTACTGTGGATGATAAGTATGGCATTAATCTTTTTGGAAAAGATAATGATACAGATAATCAGGCAAGCGGAACAAGTAATTCGTTTTGGATTCCTGGTGAGAAAAAAAGTTGCTGCCGACCGTGGCGAGTGGAAATGGGAGGATATTCGTTCATGCAACTACTTTTTTGACCAAGTATTACCAAGATATGAGGAGGGAGCTATAACTGGTAACCAAGATAATGTGAAACATTACATTGGAGAAATGTACGTGAACCGTGCATATAGCTATTTTCAACTTTTTACAAAATTTGGTGATCTGCCTATTGTCACAACGGCACTTCCCGATATTCAAGGTGAATTGGTGGAAGCTAGCAAGCGCCAACCGCGTCATAAGGTTGCTCGTTTTATTATTGAAGATTTAAAAAAGGCGGAAGACATGTTGTTGAATAATCCTCCGGGTGGTAAAAATCGTATTTCTAAAAATGTAGCTTATTTGCTTCATGCTCGTGTAGCTTTATATGAAGCTACTTGGGAAAAATATCATCGTGGTACAGCTTTTGTACCGGGAGGAAGCGGATGGCCGGGTAAAGATGCGCAAGGTTATGATGCTGATGTGGAAATTAATTATTTCCTTGATGAAGCGATTGCTGCTTCGAAGTTTGTTGCAGACCAAATGGTAGGCAATTTAGCAGAGAATACAGATACTCCGGAAGGAATGAATGCTTCATTGGTTTCTATCAATCCATATTATACCATGTTCTGTGATGAGAATATGGAAGGGTATAAGGAGATTCTAATGTGGAAAAAATTTGATGAATCATTGGGGATAACCAGTAATTTGCAGATGGAACTTTGTCGTAATGGTGGTGGATCAGGCTGGACACGTGGTATGGTCAATTCATTCCTTATGCGTAATGGTTTGCCTGTTTATGCCAGTGGTTCGGGGTATAATCCCGATTGGGAGAAGGAAGGTGTAGTTGCTACGGTACAGAATCGTGACTCTCGTCTTGGTATATTCACTAAAAAGCCGGGAGATGTGAATTATTATGGTGATGATGGTACACCCAGTATTTGTCAAATCAGTTTGATATTCGGTGATGCGGGCAGTTTAGCAACAACAGGTTATATTGTAAAGAAGGGTAAACATTATTCAACTCATATGGCGAATGACCATTCTGCCGGTACCTCTGGAGGTATTGTTTTCCGTGGTGCGGAAGCTATGCTTATCTATATGGAAGCTTCATACGAGAAGAATGGAACTGTTGACGGAACGGCAGATGGATATTGGAGAGCGTTACGTACACGTGCAAAAGTAGATCCGGATTATAATAAGACAATTGCCGCAACTAATATGCTGGAAGAAGCAAAAGGGGATTTTGCCGCTTATTCACATGGAACTATGATTGATCCGACTTTGTATAATATTCGTCGTGAGCGCCGTAATGAACTTTGTGCTGAAGCTTTCCGATGGGATGATTTGAAACGCTGGAGGGCACTTGATCAGTTTAAAACGACTCCTTATCGCACGGAAGGTATGCGTTATTGGGGTAGTGTATATGAGGAACAATTAAAAGATCTTTGTATAGTAAATCCGTCAACAGGAAATATGTCTTCTCCTGAATCAAGTGTGTATATACTTCCATACGAAAAAATATTGGAAAATAATACCATTGCAAAACAAAAGGGATTCCTCTTTACTCCTGCCCATTATTTAGAGCCCATTGGGGTGGCTGTATTCCGTCAGACTGCATCAGATCCCAATGACTTCACCTCATCTTCGGTTTATCAAAATCCAGGATGGAAATATGAGGCTAGTACAGGGGCTGTTTCGGTCGAATAAGAATATATATTGATATTATTTTGTAGGGAAGTCTTTTTAGGCTTCCCTGCTTTTATTTAAGGCATTTATTTCTTAAGCGTGTATTTTACCTTTTGAAGGTAGGCATCGCTTATCTGTCTGAAGGTGTGATGAAACATTATAGTGAAGAGTATCATGAATAAAGAACTTCATAGTCGAGGGCATATGTGATGCGGTGATCTATTGTTATATTAATGCATAAAATAAACTATTTTCAAGTGAATATAAATAAAATAAAGGTGAATGATAATGTGTGATGATTTAATGTTTTATTAAATAATGGAGGTTATAATAAAATATTTTTGTTTATGTTCTTAAATATATCAAATATATTATATATTTGCAGCGTCAATCTTGGTTTGGTTTAAGAATAATATCTTAAACTGGTTGATTTTTAATAAATATTTAAAGAATCACAGCTATGTTAAAACGACTAAAATCAGTCAGCATGATGCTGTTCCTAATGGGTGCCTCTACCGGAGCAGCATACGCGGTTGCCAGTCCCGGCGTTACCGATTTGAAAATCACACAACAGAGTGGAACTTGTACAGGTGTTGTCAAAGATGCTACAGGGGAAACTGTTATTGGTGCATCTGTGGTAGTAAAAGGAACTACCAATGGTACCATCACAGATTTTGATGGTAATTTCACTTTAAATGATGTAAAGAATGGAGATGTTATTCAGATTTCTTTCGTTGGTTATATCACTCAAGAAATGAAATGGAATGGAACTCCGCTGAATGTTATTTTGAAAGATGATACTCAAACTTTGGATGAAGTTGTTGTTGTCGGCTATGGTGGTTCTCAAAAACGTGCAGCTTTGACTACTGCTATTACTAAAATGGATGACCAGGTCTTAAAGAAGGCGGCTTATAGTAATGTGGGACAGTCATTACAAGGATCTGTATCGGGATTACGTGTTGTCAATACTACAGGGCAGCCAGGTAGCTCACCTAATATAACTTTGCGTGGGGGAGCAACAATTACGGGGGATAATAGTGCCGCATTAATTATTGTTGATGGAATAGTGCGTAATAATATGGCAGATATTAACTCCTCGGATATAGAATCTATCCAGGTTTTGAAGGATGCTGCATCGACCGCTATCTATGGTGCTCGTGCTAATGGGGGTGTTATCTTGATTGAAACGAAAAAGGTAAAGAGGGAAAAGTAGATGTTAATTATAAATTCAAGATGGGTATGAACTTTGCCCGCAAAGGATATGAATATCTGAATGCTGGTGATTATTTGTATTATACTCGACTAGGATTTAAAAATGCTAACCAAGCGGTAGCAGGATATAGTGATGGATGGAATCCTGATACTCAGAATGGTTGTGGTACAACTAAAAATAACTATGATGTACGTTATTTGGAAGGCAATGAGGATTTGGTGAATCAAGGATGGCAGACGATGACTGATCCTTACTCTGGTAAACAGTTGGTTTATAAAGATTATCATGGAGCTATGGATGATGAGATTTTTAATTCACCTGCGTTGATGCAAGATCATTATATCAGTATCAATGGTGGAAATGATAAAGGAACTTTTGCTGCCAGTTTAGGGTATTATGATGAGGATGGTCAGGTCGTTGGAACTGGTTATCAACGTTTTAATGGCTCCTTGAACGGCTCCTATAAGCTCTTCCCATTTTTGACAATAAATGCAGGAACTACTTATTCCTGGTCTACACAGCCTACATTGTCATGGACAGGTACTTATGAGTTCTTTTATCGTACACGTGGTATGCGTCCTACTTGGAATCCTTGGAATGAGGATGGTAGTCCTAATTCGGCTGATACTAATATTTCCGATGGTAATCCCGCTTATTTCAGAGATAAATTACTGTATTCTGACGGAACGAATAAAAGCACTTATAATATAGGATTTAAATTGGATATTCTTCCAAAGAAATTAGTGTTAAACGGTAACGCTTCTTTGTATCGTTATGATTACATGGTGGAAAAATTTAATAAAGCGTACCAATTGGAGAATAAAGATACAAATACAACACGTGAGGCTTCTGTGGAGCAGGAACGTTATACTCAACAGCAATATAATGCTACATTGACTTATACCGACACTTTTGCTGATAAGCATAATTTGGAGGTCATGTTAGGGGGTGAATATTTTACTTATGATCAGTTTAAGCTTGCGGCAAAAACTCAAAATTCTCCTACTGATGATATCCCTACTTTAAATGTAGGCGCAACTCGCACTGAAACTAGTACTACTAAGAGTGCTTATCGAATACTTTCTAGTTTTGGACGTCTGAATTATAACTATGAAATGAAATACTTACTTTCTGTTGTGTTCCGTTATGATGGTATTTCTAAATTGAAGGATAATAGATGGGGATTTTTCCCTGGAGTTTCTGCCGGATGGAATATTACAGAAGAGCAGTTTTGGAAGGATTCCAACGTTTCTGATTTGATTTCCACCTTTAAACCTCGTCTTAGTTATGGTGTGAATGGTAATGTGAACGGTTTAGGTAATTATACGGTATATGGTGAGTATGCAACAACGAAACCTTATGGTGGTGAAACCGGTATATACAATAGTGCATTGGTTAATACAGGGTTACGTTGGGAACAGAGCCAAAGCTTTGAAGCCGGACTTGATATTGGTTTCTTCAATAATCGTTTGAGCTTTATTCTGGATTATTATAATCGCAAGACAAAAGATTTGCTTACCGATCTTGCTTTACCAGGGTATACAGGATTTGATAAGATTGCTACTAATTTGGGTACTCTTCGTAATTCTGGTTTTGAAGCGGAAGTACGTGCTAATATCATAAATAAAGGTGGATTCACTTGGGATATGACAGCAAACCTTTCTACTGTAGCTAATAAAATTATAAAATTGCCTGACAATAAGGAGGTTAATAACCGTGTAGGTGGTGCTCAGGTATGGGATCCTAATAAAGGAGAGTTAGTATGGGTTGGCGGCCGCCAGGAAGGTGGAAAGTTAGGTGAGCTTATTGCCTATAAACAAAATCATATTTTTAAAGATTGGGATGATGTAAAAAAATATGCAAACAATCGAATTGATAATGTCGCAAATTTGTATGGTCCGGGTAAGGCAGCAGAATATGCAGGTAAACAAGGTTGGAAACCTATTGAACCAGGAGATGTTTGTTGGGAGGATATGGATGGAAATGATGTGATAGATTCATATGACCGTTATGTCGTTGGTAATATATTTCCTAATATAACCGGTGGATTCTCTACTACATTCAGCTATAAAAATTGGTCGTTGTATGGACGTTTTGATTATGCATTAGGACATACATTGTATAATGATTTAAAGGCTCGTACATTGGGCCAGTATCAAGGCACATGGAATATTATAACTGATGTGAAAGATATGTGGACAGAAGATAATCCGAACACAGATTTATCTAAATATTATTTTGGCGATCAGAATATCAAAAAGAATATCACACGTTCTAATAATGGTTTAACTGCTGCTGATAACAACAATTCTCATTATTATGAAAAGGGGGATTATTTGTGTTTGCGAGAGCTTACATTAAGTTATACATTACCGAAATCACTAATCAGTAAATGTTTCATGACGGATGCTTCTGTTTATGTCACAGGTCAGAATTTGTTTTATATAACTGGTTATGAAGGTACATCTCCGGAACCGGCTGTAAGTACAGAATATGGTCGTGGTATTGATAATGGACGTTATCCTACTCCAAGAACTGTATTATTTGGTTTATCTGTTTCATTTTAATCAACAAGACTCATTATGAAAAAAATATTAGCATATTTAATGGTTGGCATAGCTTTTACCGGGTGTAATTCTTTGGATTTGGAGCCAATAAGTAGTATTGCCGATAATGAAATATTGGCAGACAGAAGCACAGGTGGATGCTTTTAATGTGGGGTTACATTCTAAGTTTAGAGAGAAATGTAGTTATAGCATTTTCTTTTTGGAGAACCTCGTGCGGATTATTATTTTGGAGAGTCAACATTTGGTAGTGCTACCCAGGGTAATGAACGTATGTGGAACAACAGTTTGAACGATGTGAATACGGTTGTTTCTAATTTTGGAAATTTATATGAGGTGATTAATCAGGCTAATCTGATGATAAACAAGGTGGAAGGTATGTCGATGAATGAAAGTACCAAGAAATATTATCTGGGCGAAGTTTATGGTATCCGTGCTTTCCTTTACTTTCAGTTGTTACGATCTTATGGAGATGTAGTGATATGGACCGATTTCTCGGAAGGGTCGAGCTTGGATCTTGGAAATTTAGCAAGACCAGCTTCTTCTGCTGCTGACGTAATGAAATTGATTGTTGATGATTTACAGGCTTCAGAAACTGCTTTTGGGGATAATTATGGGTTTAGAAATGATTCTCAGCGTTATTTTTGGGTCTAAAGCAGCTACCATGATGTT
>ENA-OQBV01000923-OQBV01000923.1-human-gut-metagenome-genome-assembly--contig:-NODE-923-length-15813-cov-3.625398_pt1 | contig 15813 bp, 15 predicted proteins | sample MGYA00242750_ERZ504559 | MGnify/ENA primary metagenome ERZ504559 (study PRJEB26092, sample SAMD00036230) | human gut metagenome | host: Homo sapiens | study: EMG produced TPA metagenomics assembly of...
AAAAAACCTCCTGCGTTATCTTTTATATTACTGTTCACTCCGTTTCTCAGTAACATCTTTATTTTCTTATGTTATTTTATCTCTTTTTTTACATGGTGAATCAATTCTTTCTATGATATAATTGTTTCCAATATGGAATGATTCGTCACTATTTTTCTAAAAGGCAGGTGTTACCATGACTCTTGAACAGATCGACTATTTTATCTGTGCAGCTCAATCCCGGACTTTTTTTTGATGCTGCAGAAGCTATGCATATCTCCCAGTCCTCCCTTTCCAAGCAGATCATGAAACTGGAAAAAGAACTGGAGCTTACCTTATGGGACCGCAGCAAGCGTACTGCTGTGCTTACTCCTGAAGGAGAGTTTTTTTTACAAAGAAGCACTTAAGATTTCCAGACAGTATCATCGTTCTCTGGAAGCAGTGTACCATTTTAAGGACAGTAAGCTCCAGGCACTTCATATTGGAACACTTCCTTTTCTTTCTCAGTACCATCTTACTTCTGTGATACACAGTTTTTGTGATACACACCCGGAGCTTTCTTTTTCTCTGAAGGAGGTAGAAGACGAAGAACTTCTTTCCGGTCTTGAAAAAGACTTTTTTAATCTGATCTTTGTACGAAAACACATGATAGACCCGGAGCTTTATACTTTTCATGCTCTCACAGAAGATCGTCTGGTTGCTGTTTTTCCTGAAGCGCATCCCTCTGCGTCCAAAAAATCGGTCTCTCTTTCCGAACTGAAAAAAGAATCTTTTATCCTGATGCCTCCGCACACCTCCATTTACCGTTTCTGTATGCAAAGTTTTCATAATGCAGGGATCCACCCTCAGCTTCTGCGTACTGCCCGCGCAGAATCTATTGTCAGCGCAGTGGAAATTGGCGAAGGGATCAGCCTTCTTACAGAAAGCAGCTTTCAGTTCTTTCGTCAGCCTTCGCTTGTTGCTGTCCCGGTTAATGGACTAGAAAAGCTATCTGTTGGAATTGCCCATAAAAAAAATATGGCTCTCACAGCCTCTGCAGAATGTTTTCTGCAGTTTGTGAAAAGCCATATGTAAGGTATTTTTTCTATAATCCAAGCATCATTCCCACACCGTGTACCGCAAACGCAACGATCCATGCAGTGGCACACTGTACTGCTACAATACCAGCGGCAGCTCTTACAGTTCCCATCTCCCGACGCACAGTTGCAATAGCTGCAACACAGGGTGTATAGAGCAAGGTAAAGATCAAAAATACGTAAGCAGTAAACGGTGTAAATAAAGTCTGAAGCAATGCCGTATTTCCGCCCAGAAGGACTGTCAGCGTAGACACAACGCTCTCTTTTGCCATAAAGCCCGTGATCAATGCGGTGGATACTCTCCAGTCACCAAAGCCCAGCGGAGCAAAAAGTGGTGCCACGATGCTTCCGATCCTTGCCAGAAGGCTCTGATCTGTGCTGGTAACAAGGTTAAGACCTGCATCAAAGTTCTGCAGGAACCACACGATCAGCGTTGCCGCAAAAATAATTGTAAACGCTTTCTGGATAAAGTCCTTCGCCTTTTCCCAGATCAGCTGTCCTACACTTTTTGCAGAAGGAAGTCGGTAATTGGGAAGCTCCATGACAAACGGAACCGGCTCTCCCTTATATTTCGTCTTTTTCAGGATCAGCGCATACAGGATCCCGCAGAGAATTCCTGCAAAATAAAGGCTGATCATCACAACTCCTCTCCACTGCTTCGGGAAAAATGCACTGGTGAGAAGTCCGTAGATTGGAAGCTTGGCACTGCAGCTCATAAACGGAGTAAGCAGGATCGTCATTTTCCGGTCACGTTCACTGGATAATGTTCTGGTTGCCATAATGGCCGGCACCGAACAGCCGAATCCGATCAGCATCGGCACAAAGCTTCTTCCGGAAAGTCCGATCTTTCGAAGGAGCTTGTCCATAACAAAGGCTACACGAGCCATATATCCGGTATCTTCCAGGATTGACAGGAAGAAAAACAAAGTAACGATCGTAGGAAGAAATCCGATCACGCTTCCGATACCGCTTAAAATTCCATCCACAACCAGTGACTGCAGTACTGAGCTGACACCCGCTGACTCCAGTCCCCTGCCAATAAGTGCAATTACCCAGTTCACGACCATAGTCATTCCGTCTGAAAGCCAGGCTCCCAGATAATTGAACGTCATCACAAATACAATTGCCATAATTCCTACAAAACAGGGAATTGCTGTATATTTTCCGGTAAGGATACGATCTATGGCGACACTTCGTTTATGTTCACGGCTTTCTGCCGGTTTTACCACAGTTTTCTCACAAAGCTTTTCAATAAAATTGAAGCGCATGTTCGCAAGAGCTGCCTCACGGTCCAGACCGCCATCCTTCTCCATAACATGTACCAGCCCATCAAGAACCTTTTTTTCACCTTCAGGCAAAGCCAGACGTTTTCGATCAGAGAATCTTTCTCTACGATCTTCGTAGCTGTAAAACGTACAGGAAGTCCTGCTTTTTTTGCATAGGGTTCGATCAGATGAACGGCTGCATGGATACATCTGTGAAGTGCGCCTACCGGATCCTTCGGTGACTGATTGTCAGTACAGAAATCAATTCTTCCCGGTGCTTCTCTGTATCTTGCAACATGGACTGCATGATCGATCAGCTCATCAATTCCTTCATTCTTCGCTGCTGAAATAGGTACAACCGGAATTCCTAAAATCTCCTCCAGTTCATTGATCCGAACAGAGCCTCCATTTGCCCTTACCTCATCCATCATATTTAAGGCCAGCACCATTGGGATTCCAAGCTCCATCAGCTGCATGGTAAGATAAAGATTTCTCTCAATATTGGAAGCATCTACAATATTAATGATTCCTGTCGGCTTCTCATTCAGCAGAAAATCTCTTGTTACGATTTCCTCGCTGGAATACGGGGAAAGTGAATAGATTCCAGGAAGATCCGTTACCGTTGCCTCCGGATGCCTCCGGATGCTTCCTTCTTTCTTGTCAACAGTTACACCCGGAAAGTTACCAACATGCTGATTGGAACCTGTCAGCTGATTAAAAAGAGTTGTCTTTCCACAGTTCTGATTACCTGCCAGTGCAAACGTGATCGGTTCCCCTTTGGGAATCGTATCACCGATCCGGTTCTTACGATAATCTCGAGCCTTTCCAAGTTCTCCCACACCAGGATGAGCAATCGGCTGATGCCGTTCATTTTCTTTCTTCGTTTCCGTCATGGATTCGATCGATACGATCTCAATCTTTGCAGCTTCCGCCAGCCGCAATGTCAGCTCATATCCGCGCAGCACAAGCTGTACCGGATCTCCCATAGGAGCTGTTTTACGAAGAGACACTTCTGTCCCCGGTGTAAGCCCCATATCCAGAAGATGATGTCTCAGCTCCCCCTCGCCACGAACACTGATGATTCTGCCACATTCTCCAGTCTTTAATTTGTCCAGTGTCATATTGTCACCTCATCTTAAGTACAATTTACATGGTCAATACATATATCTGTATTATCCACTGTTACATCGTTTCGTAAATAACTATATCAATCGGATTCACAGACAAGTGAATGGTATAGTTATTTCAAAAACGATGTACTAATATAAATGTAACACAATTTAAGTTATTTGACAATAACTGATTAATCTGATAAGTTTCATATAAATAATACCAATTCAAAAGTTATTTATCATTAACATTTATATTTTTTCTCATTTTAGCACAATTCCTGTTTGATAAACAAACATCTTCATATTTTTTTTGCAGACATACAATAACATCCATGTATATTCCCGCAATAAAAAAGCGCAAACGACATATTATCTGTCGTCTGCGCCTTTTTATTGCGAGAACCGCTTCGGTGAATCCTTACTCACCAATTAACCAATTGTACATTTCCTCATACTGACGTGCGGAATTGTTCCAGGAAAAATCTGCAGCCATCGCGCGATCTACCATTTTATTCCATTCACGTTTCTTGTCATAATATACACTCTCTGCATAACGGATCGTAGCAAGCATTTCATGTGCATTATAATTTACGAAGGAGAATCCTGTTCCGGTTCCCTCGAATTCATTGTACGGGACAACTGTATCCTTCAGACCACCGGTCTCTCTGACGATCGGAAGAGTTCCATAACGAAGGCTCATCAGCTGGCTTAAGCCACATGGCTCAAACAGTGACGGCATCAGAAATGCGTCAGATGCTGCATAAATTCTGTGAGACATTGCCTCATCATAGTAGATCTGTGCAGATACCTTGCCATGATACTTCCAGTCAAAATGACGGAACATATTCTCATAACGTTCCTCACCGGTACCAAGAGCAACGATCTGAACCGCATCCTGACACAGTTCGTCCATGATATAAGCGATCAGATCAAATCCCTTCTGATCTGTCAGGCGGGATACAATACCGATCATCATAGCTTTCGGATCCTGCTCAAGTCCAAGATCTTTCTGAAGCTGGATCTTGTTCTTGATCTTCTCCTTGCGGAAGTTCTTTGCATTGTAGTTCTTGGTGATATTCGGATCTGTCTCCGGATTGAATTCATTGTAATCAATACCATTTACAATACCACGCAGGCTGTTGGCTCTCGCATTGAGAAGTCCGTCCAGCTTCTCACCATAAAACGGTGTCTTGATCTCTTCTGCATAGGTATTACTTACTGTGGTAATGGCATCTGCAAATACCATACCGCCCTTCAGGAAGTTTGCGTCCTTGTATGCTTCCAGTTTATCCGGCGCAAAGTAGTAATCGGAAAGGCCTGTGATATCCTTAACAGTCTTAACATCCCATACACCCTGAAATTTCAGGTTATGTATTGTCATAACAGTCTTGATTCCACGGAAGAATTCATTCTCCTGGAAAGAATCGTGAAGGTAAACCGGAACAAGTCCTGTCTGCCAGTCATGACAGTGGATGATATCCGGTCTGAATCCGATCACCGGAAGAACCGATAACACAGCTTTGGAAAAGAAAGCAAATTTCTCAAGATCCCATGGTGCACTGTCATATGGTTTCGGACCGCTGAAATAATATTCATTGTCAATGAAGTAAAACTGGATCCCGTCATACTGCATCTGCATAATGCCTACATAGCAGTTCTTAAATCCCAGATCCATATAAAAATGGGTCACATACTCCATTTTGTCTTTCCATTCCTGTTTCATACAGGCATATTTCGGTAAGATCACGCGTATATCAAAATATTTTTTGTCAAAGCACTTAGGCAGTGAGCCGGCAACATCAGCGAGTCCTCCTGTTTTGATAAAAGGTACTGCTTCTGATGTAGCAAACAGAATTTTTTTCATCTGTATTCCCCTCCCTGGGTACACCCGTTTTTATTTATGATTATACTCCAAAATTCATCTAATTTAAAGACCGATTTTTATATTCTAGTCTGATTTTATCTGCGATCAGTGCTATAAATTCAGAATTCGTGGGTTTCCCTTTTCCGGTGCTTACAGTATATCCAAACAATTCATCAATGGTATCCATCTTTCCCCGGCTCCATGCCACCTCGATCGCATGTCGGATCGCCCGCTCCACTCTGCTCGGTGTTGTCTGATGGCGTTTCGCAATGGTTGGATATAATACCTTGGTAATGGAATTGAGCATTTCCATGTCATTGACAGACAAAATGATCGCATCCCTTAAATACTGATACCCCTTGATGTGTGCCGGAACTCCGATCTCATGAATGATATTCGTCACATCGGTTTCCAGATTCCTCTCCGGCTGAGGCTTTTTGGTTTCTGTGATACCTGGCCTTGCAATCTCCCGCACTCTTCTGTCCCCAATCTTCCGAATATGTTTGATCCGGTTTAAAAGTGTGGTGTTGTCAAAAGGCTTCAAAACATAATAGTCTGCTCCAAGACTGAATGCATCCTCTGTAATCCTCTCCTGTCCAATTGCAGATAATACGATAAACACTGGAACTTTTTTGACATTTGCGTTATGGGAAAATTTCTCCATAACGGAAAGGCCGTCCATCTTCGGCATAATGATGTCGAGAATCACCACATCCGGCTCCTTATCTTTGATTATGTTACAGATTTCTTCTCCGTTGTGTGCTTTTCCGACCAGTTCAAGGTCTTTATCTTCTTCGATCATCTGACCGAGCATGTCTGTCATTTTCGCGTTATCATCAGCAATTGCAACATTTAATTTGTCCATGAGGACCCTCCTAACTTCTATCTCCTTGGGTTTCCAGACATACCCCCTGTCACCACGGCAGTAACCGACACTGTTAGCTGCCTGCGCTTTCCCCTTGCTGGCGACAAAATTATTATAGTGGAAATCCTGTAGTAAAATCAAGATAAAAATAGTTATTTTATCACACTTTCGTACGATATTTTTCGACATTTTTTCTCTTATATATCACAAAATTCACCAAAATGCAGGTATTTCAATCTGTATCCGGCATTTTTCCCCATATAAAAAAGAGGCACTTTTCCCGGACTTTTTCCATGTTTTTGTGCCTCTTACCTCAACTGCAGATTATGCATTGCCTGTCATATTTTCAATAAAAATCCCATATCCGCCGGTAGAATCCTGCACAAATACATGCGTCACGGCACCAAAGAGTTTTCCGTTCTGAAGCACAGGACTTCCAGACATTCCCTGAACGATCCCACCTGTTTTTTCCAGGAGTTCTTTATCTGTGATCTGGATCACAAAGCTCTTATTAGAATCCTCATGGTTCATATCGATCCTGGTGATCTCTGCGGCATATTCTTTTACTTCGCCGTCTGTGCAGCAGAGAACAGATGCGGGTCCAATTTTCAGATCCTGTTTGTAACCTACAGGAATCTTCTTCAGATCCAGATTTTTCACCTGGTCAGCATCCACAGTTCCAAAAATGCCGTTTTTACTGTTTTCGGAAATCTCACCCAGGATATTGTCAGCTTCGTATCGGATCAGACCAGATAGTTCTCCGGGATTTCCTTTTTCTCCTTTCCGGATCCCCAGGATCTGGGCGTTGTAAAGATTTCCATCTGCGATACTTAAAAGTTCGCCGGTATCCACATCGCTGATCCCGTGACCAAGAGCACCGAACCCTCCATTTTCGTCCACATAAGTCAGGGTTCCGATTCCCTGTGTATCGTCCCTCACCCAGATGCCAAGCTTGTATTTTCCTTTCTCATCTTTCACCGGCGTCAGGGACAGGGGAATCGTCTCTTTTCCCCGGCGGACCTTCAGTGTTACAGATTCTCCGCAAAGATCTGCAAGATCCTCCAGAAGATCCTGCTTGCACTGGATCCGGTTCTGATCAAAAGCCACAATATAATCTCCCGGCTTTACAATGTCCCGGGCCGGTTCTTCCATCTCACCACTTTCCGAAAGGATCTCGCCTGTATCAATGATCAGAACTCCTTTCGTCTGCATATAAATACCTACTGCATCTCCGCTTGCATATACTTCTTTTGCAGTTATATTTTTTACCTTCACATCCTTAAAAGGGATCACTCCCAAGAGTCTGCAGTGCAACTTATAGCTGTCTTTTCCTGAAACGGTGATCGCATCATCAAAGCTGATAAAAGGGCGTTTAAGAAGATTGGCTACTTCCCGGCTGTCCTCATGATCCACCAGGATCTGATCCGGGATCTTTCTGTCCAGAAGCCGGTAGCCCAGCCATCCCATCAGAATCAGATCCAGCGCAAGAAATACAAGGAGCCAACATCGGTATTTTCTTTTTCTGTTCATCTTACGTCACATCCTTTGTAATTTTCTGATACAAGCAAATCCCCACCCACTGCTTATTGCTTTTCGCAACTGAAGCAGAAAACTGACTTGATTCGGTTAAAAAAAGAGGACTGACCTTTCGGTCGTCCTCTCTTAGTATGTAACGTATAAATTATTTCAGTCTTGTATTTTTTTGTTGCTGTGCCAATTCCTTCATCTCTCTTGCATTTCCAAGAACAGCCGGCGTGATCTGGGCACCGCCCAGAAGTCTGGCAAGCTCACGAACAGATTCCTCTCCTTCCAGAGGATGGATCTGGGTGATGGTTTCTGTTCCTTCTACATGTTTCTCAATCTCAAAATGGGTATCTGCCATTGCTGCGATCTGTGGAAGATGTGTGATACAAAGCACCTGCCTGTGCTGTCCGATCACTGCCATTTTTTCAGAGACCTTCTGTGCAGTACGCCCACTGATCCCTGTATCGATCTCATCAAAGATCAATGTATCGATCTGATCTTTATCTGCAAGGATCGCTTTGATGGCAAGCATAATCCTGGAAAGCTCACCACCGGATACGATCTGTCCCAGCGGTTTTCTGCTCTCACCTGGATTTGTGGAAATCTCATATTCCACCGCATCATAACCATTATCTGTATAATTTTTTCTGCGGTCAAAACGGATAGAAAAATCCACATCCTCAAAATTCAGTTCCTTCAATCCTTCGATAATCTTTTCATCCAGCTGTTTACTGTATTTTTTCCGGATCTCTGAAAGTTCATGCGAAGCTTCCTCAAGAATCTTTTCTGCCTGCATAAGTTTTTCTTTCAGTAACCGGAAATTTTCTTCGAATCTTTGAAGTTTTTCTAATTTTTCCTGCTGTTCCTTCTGATAAGACAAAATTTCATGGATCGTCTGTCCATACTTTGCCTTCAGACTATTGATCAGATCCAGTCTTTTTTCTGTTTCAAAAAAAGTTTCTTCGTCAAAAGTCAAACTATCCATATAAGAGGACAGATCACGGCAGAAGTCACTGAGAAGTGAATCGATTTCCATAAGAGCTTCCTGTAAAGGTGCAAGATCCTTATCGTAATCTGCAATTCTTGAAAACTCTTTCAGGGCATTTCCGGTCATATCTGCGGCGCCCTGTTCATATCCGGTCATCCCACGAACCATTTGTGCTGTTTCCATGATCCTTCTGGCATTGCTCAGCTTCCGGTAGCGATCCTCCAGTGTTTCGTCCTCTCCCGGAATAAGAGCTGCCTCCTCGATCTCATTGATCTCAAATTCCAGAAAGGCTTTTTCACGGTTGCGCTGTTCCTCATCCATATCCAGTGCTTTCAGCTGATCCACACAGTCCCGATACTCCTGATAAGCTTTCCGGACCTTCTCCCTGGCAGGAAGGATCTGTTCCTTTCCATATACATCCAAAATAGCCAGCTGGCGGTCTCCATAAAGAAGTGACTGATGCTCATGCTGTCCGTGAATGTCCAGAAGACAGGCTGCTGCTGCTTTCATCTGGCTGACAGTACTTGTCTCTCCGTTGATCTTGTTGATACTTCTGCCGTCCATGATCTTGCGGGACATCAGCACCTGTCCGTCTTCCGGATAGATGTCAAGCGCCGCAAGGGACTCTCTGGCTTTCGTGTTTTCAACCTGAAACAGCAACTCTACCAGGGCATAGGAAGCATTTTCACGAATCATGCTTCTGGAAGTTTTTCCACCCAGGATAAGCTGTATGGATCCTAACAGAATGGATTTTCCGGCTCCGGTCTCACCAGTTAAGATATTTAAGCCTGGTCCGAATTCCACCTCTGATTCCTCTATCAGTGCAAGATTTTTTACATGCAGATGTACTAACATTGATTTCCTTTCTGGTATAAAGCATTTACATATTCTGTCATTTTATTTTCCTCTGGATAAGATCCCGCCAAGCTTCTGAACTACACCCGGTGCCTGTTCAGAGGTTTTCACCACACACATAATGGTATCATCTCCGGCAATACATCCCAGGATTTCCGGCCATTTCATGGCATCAAGAGCTGCTGCTGCCGCCATGGCCATTCCCGGAATTGTTTTTACCACTACGATATTCTGTCCGATGTTCATAGCGATCACTGCATCTTTCAAAACTCTGGAATATTTATCACTTAACACATCCGGTGTATGTTCTTCCAGGATCGCATATCTGGACTTTCCGTTGCTGCCTGCAACCTTTGTCATTTTCAGAGCACGGATATCTCTGGATACGGTAGCCTGCGTAACCTTAAAACCGGCCTCATTCAGTCTTGCTGCAAGTTCTTCCTGTGTATCGATCTCGTACTGACGGATCAGTTCGATAATTTTTTCATGTCTTGCTACTTTCAAAATTGAACCTCCTGCATCAGCTGTTACTCATTTTCTGTCTCAGAACCTCCACAAAGCTCAGATGGTTCAGCTTGAGGATTTTTGTCCTGACTGTGGCTTTCCGGATCACGATCCGGTCACCGGTGACCATGGATATCTGGGTATCCCCGTCGAAAGAGGCCACCGCTTTCTCAATGGTATTATGTCTTCCCTCACCGATCTCTACTGTAACTGCCTCTTCCCCGGAAAGAATGATACTTCGGGTGTTCATGGTATGGGGAGCGATGGGGGTCATGATCATCATACTGGCACTGGGAGAAACCACGGGACCTCCCGCTGACAGACTATATCCGGTAGAACCGGTCGGAGTGGAAATGATGATACCATCTGCATTGTATGAATTCATATATGCATCATTAACATAATTCTTGAAACGGATCACACGGAGATGTCCTTCTCTTCCGATCACAATGTCATTTAATGCGATATCTTTTCCAATAAGTTCTTCTCCACGATAGATCTTTCCTTCCAGCATCATACGATCTTCCAGCTCATAGTCATCTGACAGAAGCCGATCCAGAGCCGGATACACGGAATTTTTATCCACCTCGGCAAGAAATCCCAGAGTTCCCAGATTGATTCCAAGAAGAGGGATATCCAGATGCACCACATCCCTTGCAGCCTGCAGAAGTGTTCCATCTCCACCCAGTACAATAATGCACTGTGTATCCTGCGGAATCCCATCCGGGTCCGTATAATGATACGGTCCTTCCATTTTTTCGGTGATCTTCTGCACATGACACCTGGCACCATGCTTCTCCAGATAGGCAATGATCCTATTAGAAAATGTCAGTTCCGGATCCTTGGCACTGTTTGGAATTATATAAAATCTGTCCATATTGCTTCAGTCCTTTCCAAACATCAGTCCAGCTGTCCGTGGGCTTCCTTTACCACATCCTCTACGGATACGTCAAGACTCACAGGTACTTCTGTTCCTTCCGGATGTTTTTTCAGATGAAGGAGATATTCAATATTTCCTTCAGGTCCCTTGATGGGAGAAAAGGAAAGATGACAGGGCTCCATAAAAATGCTCATGGCATAATCTCTGACTTTCTCAATGACTTCTTCATGGACCTTCGGATCACGGACAACGCCTTTTTTTCCGACTTTTTCTCTGCCGGCCTCAAACTGAGGTTTGATGAGACATACGATCTCTCCGTCCTCTGTGAGAAGGTTTCTTACAGGAAGAAGCACTTTTGTAAGGGAGATAAAAGAAACATCGATCGAAGAAAATGCTGCCGGACCTTCCAGATCTTCCGGTACCACATAGCGGATATTTGTTTTTTCCATGCATACAACTCTTGGATCATTCCTGAGTTTCCAGTCCAGCTGTCCATATCCCACATCAATGGAATAGACTTTGACCGCTCCGTTCTGAAGCATACAATCTGTGAAACCGCCGGTGGATGCGCCTACATCCATGCACACCTTATCCTTCAGCGTCACGCCAAAATTTTTCATGGCTTTTTCCAGCTTCAGTCCGCCTCTGCTGACATAAGGAAGAGTCTTTCCTCTTACCTCCAGCTTGGCAGTCTCAGCAAACATGGAGCCAGCCTTGTCTTCCTTCTGACCGTTGACATATACTTCCCCGGCCATGATATACGCTTTTGCTTTTTCGCGTGACGGTGCAAGTCCCTGTTCCACCATCATGATATCCAGTCTTTTTTTCATATTATCCTCCAACAGCCCGGCTCTTTATGTGCCGGGCTGTAAAATGCCTCACAGCTTCGTATTCTTCTGCAAAGGCTATGTCCTTTATTTTCTGTTATTCACAAGATTTTCCCAGCTCTGTTCTACCGCATCCAGGATTCCCTGTACATTTAAACCTATTTTCATTCGCTGACGGTCCACCGTTCCATGCTCAATAAAATGATCCGGTATTGCCAGTGGAAGAACTCTTACTTCCGGATGACAGGCTTCCATATAAGCAGATACATGTTCTCCGAACCCACCGCTTTTTACATTCTCCTCCACAGTGACCAAAAGACTGTGGTTCTGCGAAAGCCGATCAAGAAGCTCTGTATCCAGAGGCTTTACAAAACGGACATTGACAAACGTAGCTCCTGCTATTTTGTGATCTCTTATCTCTTCACAGACCTTCTGACAGACAGAAACCATGCTGCCAACCCCGAGAACTGCAATCTCACTGCCTGGAGTGATCACTTCACTTCTTCCCTTCTTAAGTGGCTCATGACATTCTTCCATATCGGTACATGCCGATCCTTTCGGATATCGGATCGCACAGGGACCATCCAGCTCTTCTACTGCAAATTTCAACATCTCCTCAAGCTCTTTTCCATTCTTGGGAGCCATAACTGTCATATTGGGAATCATGGACAGATAGGAAAAATCAAAGCATCCATGATGTGTTTCACCATCTGCTCCGACAAATCCTGCCCTGTCAATGGCAAAGATCACATGAAGATCCTGCATACATACATCGTGAAGGATCTGATCGATCCCTCTCTGCAGGAACGAAGAATATACCGCAAAAACCGGGATCATTCCCCCAAGTGCCATGCCTGCCGCAAAGGTTACTGCATGTTCTTCCGCAATACCCACATCAAAAAAACGCTCCGGGAATTTCTTCCGGAATCGGTTCAGTCCGGTTCCATCTGGCATAGCAGCTGTAATAGCAACTACTTTTTTGTTCTTCTCTGCCAAAGAACATATTGCACCGGAAAAATGATCCGTATATGTCGGCGCTGTTTTTGCTGCAAGAGGTCTGCCACTCTGGATGTCAAAAGGACCTGTTCCGTGAAAACGCTCCGGATGGGAAGATGCCGGTCCATAGCCTCTGCCTTTTTCTGTAAGGACATGGACAACAACCGGTCCCTCCACTCTCTTTGCCTCATTAAAAAGCTTCATCATCTGGCGCATATTATGGCCATCTACCGGTCCCAGATAAGTCAGCCCCATATTTTCAAAAAGCATTCCGGGAATGATCAACTGCTTGATGCTGCTCTTGGTCTTTCGGACCGTATCTACCACGGCGGTTCCAACATGGGGAATCTTTTTGAGTGTTTTTGTCACGCCGATCTTCATTCCTGTATAAGTCTCAGCTGTACGCAGAGCGCTTAAATAGGTGGACATTCCTCCTACGTTCTTGGAAATAGACATGTTATTATCATTGATGATAATAATAAAATTAGTCTTCAGCTCAGCCGCATTGTTCAATGCTTCATAAGCCATCCCACCGGTAAGCGCACCATCTCCGATCACGGAAACCACATGGTATTTCTCTCCCATCAGGTCTCTGGCACGGACATAGCCAAGTCCTGCGGAAATGGAATTGGAACTGTGTCCGGTATCAAACGAATCACAGTCACTTTCATTCCTTTTTGGAAAACCGCTTAAACCTCCTTCTTTACGAAGATCCTTAAAGCCGTCTTTTCTTCCTGTAAGGATTTTATGTGTATAAGCCTGATGTCCCACATCCCAGATCAGCTTATCCTGTGGAAGATCAAGCACATTATGCAGAGCAAGAGTCAGCTCCACCACACCCAGATTGGATGCCAAGATGGCCACCTGTCTCACTTACACTCTGGATCAAAAAGCTCCTGATTTCCTCTGGCAAGACGCGGAAAATCCTCCAATGAAACTTTATGAATATCATTTGGCTTTTTAATTTTTTCCAGAATCATTTGTACCCTTCCTTTGTTCTTTCTATTTCCTGCGGCTGACAAGACTTTCCACAAGAAGATCCAGAAATCCGTTCTTCCTGTCAAGGTCGTCTAAAAGTTCTACCGCATGGTCAGAAAGTTCTTTAACCCTGCTGGCTGCTGCCGGGGCTCCAACAAGGCTTACATAGGTAACCTTGTTGTTTTTTCATCACTGTGGATCGGTTTTCCCAGTTCCTCCTGGGTACTGGTCACATCAAGGATATCATCCTGGATCTGAAAAGCCAGCCCGATGTTTTCTGCAGCCTGCTCCACAACCTTAAGTTCTTTCTCAGATGCCCCTGCCAGCACAGCACCGGTCATCATGGAAGCCTCGATCAATGCGGAGGTCTTGTTTTTGTAAATATAATCCAGCATCTTGTGTTCCAGAGGTTTCCCATCATTCTCCACATCAACACTCTGTCCACCAAGCATACCGTTGATGCCGGTCTTATCTGCAATGATCCGCATGGCGGCTATCACACGGTCTTTATCCCCGGTCAGATCAAAGGCGGAAAGCATCACTTCGTAAGCCCTGTTAAGGAGTGCCACGCCGCTTAAAACACCCATGGCTTCTCCGTATACTTTATGTGTGGTCAGCCTTCCCCTTCGGTAATCATCGTTATCCAGTGCAGGGAGATCATCATGGATCAACGAATGTGTATGGATCATCTCCATAGCCGCCATAAAAGGCTCACAAAGCTTATCCTTTCCTCCAAACAGCTCGTAGGTTTCCCTGATCAGGATCGGGCGAAGTCTCTTTCCACCTGCCGTCATACTGTAATTCATGGCCTCTGCCATGGTTTTTGCAAAACCGGATTCTTCCGGAAGATATTCCCGGATCACATGTTCTGCTTCTTCTGTTCTTCTTTTCAGTTCTTCTTTAAAATTCACGAAATGTCCCATCCTCATTCATCTGAAGCATCTTTTTTTCTACAGTATCCAGTCTTCCGTTCAGATCCTTTAGGAGCTCCATTCCCTGTCTGTAGAGGCGGAAAGACTCCTCAAGAGGTGTTTCTTTATCCTCCAGCTTCCGGGCAAGCAGATCAAGCTCCCCAAAAGTATCTTCTATGGATTTCTCTTCTTTCTTTGCTTCTGCCATTATCGCTCTTCCTTCCTGATGCGATCCGCAACTGCTTCTATGACTCCATCGGTTACTGCAATGGAGATCCTGTCACCTTTTTTTATCTGACTGATCTCTGTCACCGCATGTCCGCCTAAGTCGGACACAAATGCATATCCTCCATTTAGCTTTCTTAATGGAGAAAGTCCCTCAAACCGCTGGATCCATATTGCCAGTTCATGTCTTTTCTCTGTAAGCTTTTGTTCCATGGAAGAACGCAGGCATTCCTCCAGCTCCGATGCATACTGACGTTTTTCACGTAACATGGACTCCGGGCTCAGATACTGGAATCTGTTCTCATAGGCCTTAAGTTTTGCGGCAAAAAGTTCTGTCTTACTGTTCATGGCACGCTGCAGACGGTCTCCGTAACATATGAAAGCTCTCCAGAACACTGCGAAAATCATCCACTGCCAGCTCTGCTGCAGCAGATGGTGTAGGTGCCCGCAGATCTGCTACAAAATCCGCAATGGTAAAATCCGTCTCATGTCCCACTGCCGAGATCACCGGTGTCCTGCACTCAAAAATAGCACGGGCAACGCTCTCCTCGTTAAAGGCCCAGAGATCTTCAATAGAGCCACCTCCACGGCCGACGATGATCACGTCCACCCCTGCTTCATCCAGCATCCGGATTCCCTTTACGATACTCTGCGCCGCTCCCTCTCCCTGCACAAGTGCCGGATAAAGGATCACCTGCAGATATGGATTCCTTCTGCCTGCAATATTGCGGATATCCTGTACTGCTGCACCAGTAGGTGCTGTCACCACGCCAAGGGTATGAATAAAATGAGGAATGGGCTGCTTATATTCCTGGGCAAACATCCCCATATCCTCAAGTTCCTGTTTCAGTGCCAGATACCGCTCATAGAGGGCACCAGCACCCTCCAGTGTGATCTCTTTTGCATAAAGCTGATAACGCCCGTCTCTCTCATATACGTCTACAATTCCGCCTGCAACTACCTT
>ENA-OQBV01000924-OQBV01000924.1-human-gut-metagenome-genome-assembly--contig:-NODE-924-length-15806-cov-3.176095_pt1 | contig 15806 bp, 17 predicted proteins | sample MGYA00242750_ERZ504559 | MGnify/ENA primary metagenome ERZ504559 (study PRJEB26092, sample SAMD00036230) | human gut metagenome | host: Homo sapiens | study: EMG produced TPA metagenomics assembly of...
TCTGTTAGTATCAAACTTTCTCTTCTAGAATCAAGCTATGGCAACTATATTATTTTATAATGGTGAACACCGTTAATGGTAAAGTCTTATTCTACTATCATACAAATGGCCATTTACCATTCTTTTAAAATTTACATGTCTTTTCTCCTTTCTTTTTAATAGTTCAATAATTTATATCCTTATCCTTCAGGTTTGAATCAAGACGTAAAATCTGTGAGTTCAGACTCTCTATCTGTTCCTTCAGAAGCTTGATTGTTTCCCTCAGATTTTCTGTTTCTTTCTTTTCGCTGGATAACTGCACGGCCAGTTCTGCATCACCTATCAGATTATTTGCATTTCCGTCTAATGCAACAGCAGCAAGGTGTGCCGAGATATGATGCTGTTTCGGACAGAAAAGGGAAAAGAAATTGAAGTCCAATGCTTCGCTGACTTTAATAAGCCTGCTTGTCTCCATTGTTTCCCTCTCTAATATTCGGTTTATGTGCTGCTGTGGTACACCGATTTTACGTCCAAGCTCAGATTTGCTCAATCCAAGCTCGTTGCGTCTTTTGTCGATAGCCTGACCTACATGCACGTGTTTTATGTCATTATCCATGCGATTCCTTCAATAAATACATCTTAAACAATAAATCATCAAACAAATATTTGGCCATATAAACCATTTTATGTTACTTTGTGGTGTAACCTATTCATTTGGTGAATACAAAGTTAAACATTAAATATTAAACATCCAACAATTATGTCTGAAAACTTAGAAAAAATCCGTCCGGCACTTGTTGCCCTTGAAGTAGGTGAATCCGTTTCATTCCCCATTTCACGTTTGAAAAGCGTCCGTACACAGGCCTCAGAGCTTGGTGCCATTTACAACCGTCAGTTCAAGACCAAGACTGACAGGGAAAACCATACCATTACGGTCAAACGAATAGTATAGAAACCAAATCAGGTTTATATGAAGATATTGCAGTTTCTGGACCATCTTATACCATACGAAACATTCCTGAATGACCTCTCCTCCAGAATTGTCAGGCAATTGAAAGCCGACAAGGATGATCCTGAATTTATCAGCCAGAGGAAGGCTTACGAACTTTTTGGCCGCAGGAATGTAGAAAGGTGGAAACGTCAGGGAAAGGTGGTTTCCTATAAAAGACCGGGTAAGGTGGAATATCGCACAGCAGACCTCAGGCTTCTGCAGCGTACCACCCAGGATTATTTTGATGAAAGTCAGTCGAAACAGGTAGAAAAACCGGTTAAGAAAGATAAATGATAAACATATTATGGCTAATACTCTAATATTGATAAACTTTATTTGTTTAGTTTAGCCGTGGTACTCTATGAAGTATAAAGAAAGCAATTATAGTAGGTATAGGAATGTGCGTCAGTAACCTTTGTTCACCAGCTTAGTTATCACCGATGATAAAGCCTGACAGGTTTTTGGTATCGCACATTCATAATGATTTTATAATAATGAAGGAAATCAGACCAGCGTGTGATCCAAACGGTGTCTATTCAGTCAAGCGCACCTGTGCTGAACTCGGTATCAGCAACAAGACACTCAGGAAATACAGGGAAAACGGATATATCAAACAGCTCAATCCCGGTAATGTCAGCCGTCCTAAATACTCCGGCCAGTCAATAATAGATTGTTGGAACTTACTGAGGACGATATGATAAGCGAAACAACCATACGGAAAGTAAGGGAACTTGCCATAGAAGATGTACTCAGTCCTTATGTCAGACTATCCCAAAAAGGTTCAACACTGATGGGACTTTGTCCTTTTCATTCCGAAAAGACCGGTTCCTTTGCCGTTACCCCAAGCAAGAATCTCTTCCACTGTTTCAGCTGTAACCGTGGCGGTGATTCCATTACGTTTACAATGGAAAAGGAAAACCTTTCCTTCAGTTCCGCTGTGGAATTTATTGCCAGGAACCATAATATTCCGGTAGAATACATTAGTGAAGAGCGCAGTGAGGAACAGATAGCCGAAGCCAGGCACCGGGAGTCACTTCTGACAGTTCTCGATACAGTACAGTCTTTCTTTCTGCAAAATTTAAGAGCAACAGACAAGGAAGAGAGCCTTGATGCTAGGACCTACGCATACGGTAGGTGGCATAAGGAGTTCTGTGCCTTTGCCGGAATAGGCTATGCACCGAAGGATGGCCAAGCCTTTATGGATTTCTGCAGAAGCAAGGCTCTGAACGAAGAACTGCTGTACGAACTCGGCATGTTCAAGCGTGGTGAGGACGGAAATACATACGCCATGTTCCGACAGCGTATCATGATTCCCGTGAGAAACAGATGGGGACGCATCATTGCCTATACAGCCAGATACATCGGAGATAACAGGAAAGCTCCCAAGTATATCAACTCGGCAACAAGCATGATTTACTCCAAGGGAGAAACAGTATTCGGTATTGACCGTGCAGCCAGACTGCGTGATGCCGACTATTATATCATTGTGGAAGGCGCTCCTGATGTCCTGAGAATGCAGTCGATTGGATACGACAATACAGTAGCGTCACTTGGAACAGCCTGGAGTGACAACCAATTCGAGCAGCTGAAGAAGTATGTATCCTCACTCTGTTTCATTCCAGATTCAGATATTGCGGAAGGCAAGCCATACGGACCGGGATTTGAGGCGGTGATGTCTAACGGAGCTGCAGCCATAAGAAAAGGATTCCATGTAACAGTCAGGGAACTTCCTTTTGCAGAAATACCATCCGAGACAGAAGGAGAAGTACAATATGCCAAGAATGATGCCGACAGCTATATCCGCAGCAAGGAAGATTATACCTCACTGCCGGAAAAGCATTTTATCATCTGGTTGGCACAGAAACGTTTTCTGGTAGCAGGTTCTATGGTAGAGGAAAGAAAGTGTGTTGCGGAAATAGCAGACCTGTTGCGCTATATAAAAGACCAGCTGGTATATGACCAGTGCATAGAACAGCTGTCCAGACTGCACGGCAAGGTAAAACTATGGCGTGATGCCGTTACCCAGGCACGTGGTGAAGCTAGGAGAAGGAACGACAAACTTGCAGCCATGAACGAGATGCAGCGTGAAGCGGAACTGCTTCGCCAGTTCGGACTGTTCGTCAGGGAAAACTGTTACTACTCCATCGGTGAAGATGATGATGAACCGTCAAGAATCTCCAATTTCATCATGGAACCGCTATTCCATATCGAGGATGAGATAAACGGAACCAGAATCTTCCGTATGAGGAATATGTACAATGTATGCAGGGTCATAGAACTGAAGGAGTCGGAACTCTGCTCACTGAGCAACTTCCAGCAGAAGGTAGGCTCACTGGGTAATTATGTATGGCTGGCCAAGATAGACAAGCTCAACCGTGTAAAGGAATACCTGTATTCAAAGACCGATACGGCAGAACGCATCAGAAAACTCGGCTGGAATGCAGCTGAAGGATTCTTTGCTTTTGGAAACGGAATATTTTTTGCCAACACATTCAATGCTGTTGACGAATTGGGTATAGTCCGTGGTATCAATGGCAAGGCCTTCTATATACCGGCCACTTCAAAAATCTATCTCAACAATCCGGAGATATTCCAGTTTGAAAGACTTATGGTGCATGAGAACCGCAACGGGATAAAGCTGCATGACTATGTAGGCAGACTGATGGAAGTGTTCGGTGAGAATGCAAGCGTAGCCTTCTGTTACCTGCTTGCCACCCTCTTCCGTGACATCATATTCAGACGTACCCGCCACTTTCCCATCCTGAACCTTTTCGGTGAGAAAGGAACCGGTAAGACAACCCTAGCTACTTCCCTCCAGTCCTTCTTCCTGCACGGAGTAGATCCGCCCAATCTAGGTGTAACTTCCGTACCGGCCATGAACGACCGTGTATCACAGGCAGTCAATACACTTGCTGTGCTTGATGAATACAAGAATGACCTCGACATACGAAAAATAGCTTACTTGAAAGGACTTTGGGGCGGTGGCGGTCAGACCAAGAAGAATACAAACACAGACGGTATGGCAGCCCAGACCATTGTCACAACAAGTGTTGCCCTTTGCGGCCAGGACAAGCCTACTCAGGATATGGCACTCTATACCCGTGTCATTTTCCTTGCCTTTTCAAAGACATCATTCAACCAGAATGAGAAAAGGGCTTATGAAGACCTTGTATCAGTCTGCAATATGGGACTTACCCACCTCACCCTAGAGATATTGGGACACAGGGAGCTGTTTGAGAAGAACTTTCCGGAAATATACTCCATCACCAAGCGTGAACTGGCTGCAAAACTGGAGAATGAAACAATCCATGACCGTATATTCGGAAATTGGGTCATTCCATTGGCCACCTTCAGGACACTGGAGACAGTCATTGACGTACCTTTCAGCTATGCGGAGCTTTTTGAAACAGCAGTTAAAGGAATACGCAACCAGAATGAGCTGGCTCAGGAAAGTTCAGAGATATCAGACTTCTGGAGTATGCTTCAGGGATTCCAGACTTCAGGGAAATGTATTGAGAAGGCACATTACCGCATAAGGTATATGAAATTCTTCCGTCCATTATCCGTAAAGGAAGATATAGAGTTTAAGGAAGCACGTCCTATTCTCTATCTGAACACGGCAGCCGTGGCGTCGCTGTTCAGCAGCCGGAATGCAGGTTCAACTTCCAACCGCTCGAACTGGTCCACCATCATGTCGTACCTGAAATCCCATACTTCATACCTTGGACTGAAACAGGACAGATTCACCATACTTCTGCCCAGCGGACTTCCCGATTATACCATTGACATTGTGAATGGAGAGCAGGTTAAGAAGGTAAAGGTAAACCGACCAAAGGCATTGTGCTTTGATTATCTCCAGCTGAAAGAGACTTTCGGACTGGATCTTGAAACTGAGGTTGTAGCAGAAAACCAGGAGGAAATTCCAGCGGAAAGCAATGTCATAGACCTGCAACAGCTCAAACAGAATGAACTGCCTTTTGAATAAACTCATCTTAAAAGACTCAATGAAATCCATGGATAAGAATTTAAAACTGAAATTGCGAAGAAAAAGCGCAAAAAACGAAGAAAAAACTTTGAATAGAAAATTTAAAAGGCTATTTTTGTGGAAAAGATGCAAGAATATGATATTAAATTTAGAAATTAAGAATTACCGTTCATTTAAGGATGTATGTTCCTTTACGACAGAGCCGACCTCTTCAAAGGCTAAGGTTGATAATATATGTGAAGTTGAGACCAATGCAGAAGGATTAAAGAAGGCTTTGAAAATCTCTTTGATTTATGGAGCAAATGCTTCAGGTAAGACTAATATCATAAAGTTTTTATACAGGTTCAGACGATGGGTTCACAATCTTGACAATAGGGTTGGTGATGATATTCCATTGTATCAGCCGTTCAAATTTGACAATACTACGGCTGATGCACCAATAGGTTTTTCAATGGAGTTTATAACTCAGAAGATCAGATATAAATATGAAGTCAGTTTTACCAGATTGCAGATAGAGTCAGAGTCGCTGATTTATTATCCAAACGGTAAACAGACACAACTTTATGAACGCACTTTGCTTTCAGAAGATAAAGAATCAGATACTATTAAATTCGGATCAAGCCTTTCTTCTTCAAAGCCTTTCAATGTGTTCAAGAACCAGTTGCTGATTTCCAAATTCCTGAAGGATACACCATGCGAACCGATAACAAATGCCGCAAAATATCTGGCAGATATGATTGTTTCCAACGGTTATCATGAAGATTCCATGTTGGGTGAAGATAAGGAAATGGTCAGATGGCTTTATTCACGACCTGAAAACAAGAAACTGCTTGCTGAATTTCTGGCATTTGCGGATACCGGTATGACCGGTTTCCAGCTGGAAAAGCGCAGTGATGGCGTTGAAGTTACAAGCCTGCATGGTCTATATAATGATGGTGAGGATTTGGGCAAAACAGCAGATTTGCCTTTAAAAGAAGAATCTTTTGGTACAAGATCACTTTTCCTTATAGGCTGTTATATATTACAGGCACTGCAGAATGGAAGTCCGTTTTTTATAGATGAAATGGATTCCGGGCTACATTCCTACATAACACAGCTCATTGTGGACATTTTCAGAAATGAAAGAATAAACAGGAATAATGCCCAATTGATTTTTACAACCCATGATGTGAATCTGCTTGACCAGAATACTATCCGTAAAGACCAGGTATGGTTTACGGAAAAGAATGGGCAGGGAGTATCAGAGATATTCTCTCTTTCCGATTTTGAGGACGTAAGAGAGGATACATTGTTTGCCAAATGGTATTTGAATAATAAATTTGGAGGTGTTCCTTCATTAAAACCACTGGAGAAACTGTTTGTAGACTATGGCAAGAACGAGTGAAAATAAACGTCATAGTAAGTATGTCATAAGAATAGTGTGTGAAGGCGATAAGACCGAACCATTATTCTTTACAGACTTGTGTGACCAGTTTTATGGTGACAGCAAGGATTTTGATGTACGTACAATTCCTCAGCCTAATATACCGGTTGAAGATGCTGAAGCGGATTCTTCCAGAGGAAGCTATAAAGGGAAGAAACGTAAAGTCAAGTCAGGTGGACAGAAAGATGTTGCTGAAGATGAAGTTATAACCGGTGTTCCACCATTAAAATGGGTGTTGTATGCAAGAAAAATCATGTCTGAAGGAGTGGATGAATCCTGGGCAGTATATGATAAGGACGAACATCCTAAACATGAGGAAGCCATGGCCGAAGCCAATAAGATAATAGATGGCAAAAAGGTAAATATTGCTTTTTCAAGTCGTAGTTTTGAATATTATCTTCTGCTTCATTTTGAGTATCTGTATTACAATTTCGATGCAACGGAATGCGGCGAGAGAATAAAAGGCAAAAAGCGATATACGAATGTGGTACTAGTAAGAATCCTGATAAGGATTGTGACGGTAAGAAATGTATCAACGGATATGCGAGGAAACACGGATACTGGATGGAAAGCAAATCATCAGTTTCTACCTTTCCGCTGGTTAAGGACAAATTACTGAAAGGCATGATCAATGCATGTCGATTGAGAACGGAAAGTGACTCAAAAACCGATGAACCGATTTATAAACGCAATCCTTATACGAATGTAGATATTCTTGTTGGTAGACTGATAGGAAAAGAAACGGTAAACTATGGTACTACATATACCTTCAGAGACCATGGCTCTGACTGGTCTGTAAGACTTGACGAGAAAGGCTTAAACCTAACAAATAACAAGAATAGTTCTGAAATATTTCAAAGAGGGATGTTTATGATATATGATCGGGAGAAAAATAGCAAAAAAGAATTGAATGAGAAGGTACTGCTGTTGGATTCCGGAGAATCTGATTTGTTGCCCTGTACTCTAACTGATAGCCAGGTTATATCTATTAAGGTTAGTCATGAAAAAGAGGTCCTGTTATTACCTAACTTTATTATTTAAGTAATTAATATACAATTATATAAGTTCTTCTAAAAAAATGATATAATTATATACTTTATAGATAAGAGTGTTTCATTGTTCTAAAGTAATGGTTACATTTGTGTTTATATTGTTTTTGTTCAAACGATTTATGTAAATTATTTAATTCTATATTGAATTGTTTTATATTTAATAAGAGCAAATACTTAGTATTGGACGGGAATTTGAAAAAATAATCATTAACTTTGTATAAAACTTAAATGTATTAATTGTTATGTGTGATATTGAAAATAGAAATATAGAAACTGAAATAATTATTGATAATCAATCAGATAGTGAAGATATACAAAATATAGATATTTCTGATGTTGTTGTGTATGCTAGGGATTGGACTATAGAAACAATATTTAATCAGATTAATATTGGTAATATAGATCTTAATCCAAAATTTCAAAGAAGAAATGCTTGGAACGATGATAAAAGAAGTAAACTTATAGAATCTATAATAATGGGGTATCCGGTTCCTGAAGATTGTTCTAGCTGAGAATCCTAATAAAAAAACGCTCTTTTATTGTTATAGATGGAAAACAGAGATTGCTTACGCTTGCAGGATTTATTGATAACGAAAAGTATAAGTATTGGGATAGACCAGTACTGAAGGGACTTAAGGTATTAAAAGAGTTAAACAGAACAAAATATGTAGATTTAGATGATAAATCTAAACGTGAATTTGATAACTCTTCATTGCGCTGTACTGTTATAACGAATTTCAAGGATATTCAAATTTTATATGATATTTTTTACCGACTTAATTCAGGTTCTGAATCTTTGTCTACTCAAGAATTAAGACAAGCTCTTAATAGAGGGAAATTTGCTGATTATCTAGTAGAAATTACAAATACATTGCAACCCATTCATTCCGTAATGAATTTATCTGAACCTGATAAAAGATTTAGGGATATTGAAATTCTATTAAGACTTTTTGCTTTTATAAAGTATCCCAAGGAATACAAAGGTAATTTAAAAAGGTTTTTGGATGAAAAAATGGGTGAAATAAATAGCAAATGGGCAGAAATTGATTCTGAAATAATGGATCAATATGAGAAAATAAATTCTACAATTAATTTACTTAAAGATATATTTGGAGACTATAAATTTATTGGTCGAAAATATGATGAAAATGATTTTTCTAATAGATTTAATAAAGTCTTATTTGAAGTGGAAGTTTTTTATTTTCTGCATTTGGATAATAAAATTATCGAACATAAACAAAACTTCATTGATGCATTTAAGAAACTTTGTTTAGAAGATATTGATTTTAGGTCTTCTATTGAAAGTTCTACAAAGAATATCGAAAATTACAAAATAAGATATACTAAATTCCAAGATTTAATAAATAATTCTTTTGGCTTGAATTTATCTATAAATCCTTTTTTATAAATATATGGTAAGTATAAAAGATTCTCTTGATAAGTTGGAATTGTATTTATTGGAACTCGAAGAGAAATATATAGATACCCATGATGATCCTTTAGAGGATCCGGATAAATATAAACTTGATGTTAGAAGTTATTGTGTTCTTTCTCATGCTGCTTTTGAAGAGTTTGTGGAGAATATATGCCTATACACTTTAAATGAGATAGAAGATAAATTTATAAACACACAGCGTATTAGTTATTCTACATTGTGTTTATTACATTTTAATGGTAATACTAAGACAATAGATGATGATAGTTGGGATGATAATAATAGAATATATGATTATCTATTAGGACAAATAAAAAGTATAAAGAGCGAATTTTCTAGATACATAATGAATCAAAATCATGGTGTTGGATTAAAATATCTGAAAAAACTATTAGTACCATTAGGATTATATACCCCTATAGATATTAGACTTAAACCATCTTTAGAAAATTTGACTAAATATAGAGGAGGTTATGCACATTCATCCCATAGAAATATTAGAAGTTTATCTCCTGAAGATTCAAGAACATATGTTAGAGATGTATATGAAATAATGGTTGAATTAGCAAAGAAATCTAGTAATATATTTTATTATAGTATTCATTAATATCGAGATTAATGTATTAAATTAATGACAAAAAGGGAATAATACTGGATTAATTTTTAGATAATAAAAATTATCTAAAAAGAGACATCGTATCTATTCCTGATACGCCCAATCTTCTGAAGCAATTTCATTCTCAACTTTTCCGGGAAAGTAATCTCCACCTTATCACCGAGAGCCAGTATTTCATCTACCAGTTCGTCAGTCACAAGAAGCATGTAATCAAAAGACGTGAAAGTCCCCATATCATTCCTTTCCACCTGCGAATGGTGGAAAGGATGCTTTCTCAGATAATCTGCAAATGGACCATAAGCCCGTAGTGTAACCTCTTCCGGCTGCTGTCCGGTCGGAGCTACAACACCAATGGAGTCTGAAAGACGTTTGGCCAGCGAAAACCTGTAGTCAGTCTGAAACCTGTTTCCGCCGAGATAGATTCTTGTCAGTGTATCAAGAGGAACGGCACAGAACTCTAATCCGTTCTTGTACCCAAGCAGATACCATCTGTCATGAAACAGCTTCAAGCCTTCCGGTCGGAAACGGCCTTCCACTTCATTGCCCTTATCATTCGTGTAGAATATGTACAGCTCATGTCCATCGCTGATACATTCCGATATATCCGGCAGGTATTCAATACCACTTGACATGTCAGGCAGTACAACACGATGGAACAGACACGGACTGCTTTTCAAAGCCACATCAATGATACGGCTGTTGAACAGCCAGTTCCGACAGCTGTCACCGAGTATTTCATCCAGATTCTGGATATAGTATGTATAATCCTTTCTGTTGCACGCAATGACTATGTCGAAGTTCTCCTCAATCATCTTTCTGTGATGATGGAATGTGCGCAGACTCAACGGCTTTCCATTGTATAGGAAATGGTGCTTCCAAATATCACAAAGCCTTTCAAAAGTGACCTTTCTTTCCTGATAGACTGTATGCAGCAGCCAAAATGTAGCGGTTGTAGATATTATTCATAAAATCACCTCTTGTAACTTGTTTAACTATCTAAATATAAGCATTATAAATGAGATGTGCAAGAAAATTGCACATCTGTTTTCGTATAATATTTTCACTATAATCCGGGCAGGTTTTCAGTACAGATTAACTATGTCCATATCTTTCTTCACTGCCTCCCTGCAGGTGTAGAATGTCCCACCATAAGGTTTGCCGTCATAAAAGGCTATCACGCCACATGAATGCTCCAGCATGAAGTCATTGCGCCTTAGAAGACATCCTTTGAAATAATGTTCACTCAATACGATAACCCGGTCAGCCTTGGAAATTATATTCTGATAACGTTCCTTTTCCATGGAAGGCCACCGGCAACTCTGTCTTCTGAAAGGAACAACGGCAATGAGCCGTATATCCGGATACCTTCCCTTCAGTGACAATACAGTTTCAGCGGCCATCAGGTCGAATCCCATGGCCATGCCTGAGAAGAAGTAGGTAATGCCTGACCTGCATGCAAGCGACACGGCTTCAACGAGCCGTGCCCTTATTTTATCCTGCCTTTCTACGGGAACCGTTCTGTGTCCCGTGAAAGCCAGTGATTTTGATTTATCTGATAATATTCTGTCCATAGTTCTATACTTTATAATGAGTCCTTGCAAGGAAGATGCCTTCAATGACATTCGCTCCGAAACTCTCCAGCTGGTTCGCATACATACCGAAACTTATTCCACGTGTTATCACATCATCGAAGACTATGACAGTCTTGCCCTTGAACCACTTTTCATCAAACTCGATGATGCTCACCTTTCTGATTTCCTTTTCAGCCTTACGATTTTCATGAATAGCAAGTCTTTCTCCGCATACCCTTACATGGTCATATCCGTTTATTGCTCCTGTGAGTTCACATACCCTTTTGCAGAAGTCCATATACCGGATTTCATTCTTTCTTACTGATGATGCCGGAACCGGAATGAATACCAACTGTGAGCATCTGCTGCCGTGTTCGTCAATCATTCTTTCTGCCGTCATTTGTGCCACCTCTTCATGAGACCTTCCATCCTTGAAGTCATAAACCAACTGTCTGTCGGCGATTTCCTTCTCGCCCACATTCTGAATACGTTTGGGAAAATACTTGCAGAACCATGTCTGTGGCTTTTCCAACTGCTTTCTGATGCTTTCGTCCATCTGTACCATACGCTCTGATTTTTTTCCCTTCTGTCAGCAAGTTTTTCAGCTTGCCCGAAGGATATTTTTTGCAGTTCTCAGAAGCGCAGGCATTCAATAAGGCTAACTTCAAGGAAAGCTGAAAATACGCTCAACTCTGTTTGAGGAAGATTTTCAGCTCTGTGTTTGACGTTTGCAATGCCGGAGATACCTTTGCAAAAAAATATCTGCAGAGGCATGCTGAACAAACCTGTGGCTGTAATGGTACATTAGGATAACCATGTATCCCTTTCGCATCAGATGTTTTCAGATAATAAAATGCACCCGTTTCAGGAGTGACAGTGTTGACAGAGAATATCTGTCAGTGTATCAGATACTTCACATAGAAATCATGCGTTGACAAACGTTGACAGGCGTAGCCACAATTTTCAGTCCGCTAAAAATCCATAGCCAAACGTTGACACATTATAATACTCTATTCTTTATAAGAAAAATCAGAAAGAATATAATATGCTGTATTACAGCAGTTTCCAAGACTGATTTTATGCCGGATTTTTCATTGGTTTTGTTGTCAACGCTGTCAACCATCAAATATATGCCTTTCTGATTTCCGTAAAACAGATTCCTTATCAATCGCTTTAACCCAGCTGTATTGAATATGACAGGTAACACATAATCCATACAAATCCCACAATCTCCGGAGTAATCCCATATTTGACGTATTGACAGCTAATAATCAGTTATTTACCTTTACGGCATCCAATAATCGAAAAGATTAACCAGCATGAGAAATAATGAAAGTTGTTCCGGAAAAGACATATTCAGTAAAGGAGGCAGCACGCTACCTGGGTGTTCACCGCTGCACCATCTATGCCTATATCCGTTATCTGGAAAAGCCGCTGGCTTTCTTGAAGATACCTGATAAGGCAAAAAGAGTGTTCAGAGGAACTGACTTGATAGCCTACAAGGAAACCGGTCTGCCCAAACGTGGCCGCAAGCGTAAGAAACACCGTTAGTTCAGTCTGTCCCATGGAATGGTATCCAAGACATTATATCTGACATTCATAGCTGCAAGTTCAAGAGCCAGCAGCCTTGCCCTTAGCCTGACATCCTCCATGTCAGCCACGGCCTGAAGGAACTCCGACGCTTCCATTGCTCCTGACTGAATCATCCACTCCCTTGCACATTGTTCAGGAACAACGGCACTGACGAAAGAGAATATTTCTTTTGCTATGCAGCCGGCTGTACCGTCACCGGCTTCAATGGTAAAACAGAACGGTACACCGCTCGAAGTCTTCCGTTTGAAATTGAGAAACCGGATTCCATCCATGTTTTCCATAGAAACGCTCCACCCATGCCGGGCAGCGATATTAAAAATAATACGACAATTTTCCATTTACCATACAATTATAGTTTTGTTTTCATTTACCTGCTATAATAAGCAGCCGGTCTTGTCCGTGACGGATAGGACCGGCCACTTCTGTTTTCATACAGCCTATTCAAACCTTGCAAGAAAGTCCTGAAGCCTGCTGTCCTGAATCTGTTTCAGCGGAACCGGCTTTAAAGTTTCTGCTGCTGTCTTACCTGAAGCTTGCCAAGCCCCTGAGCACTCAGGTCAAGCTCCACATCCGAAAGCTCATTGAGGGAAACATACCCGTATTCATCTTCCATGAGTCCGACTACGATACCGAATAGAATCACATCGTCATCCTCCCTGTTTCCTTCAAGGATAAACCACTTTTACAGAACCAAGGGCAAAAACCGCACGGCAAACAGCTTCTTTTCCCTTGCCGTCCTGGGAGTAGAGCGGATAACCCTCCAGAGCTTCCGCCAGTTGTGTTGTCATCAATCTGCACATATCAGTTAAAATTAAAAGATTGTTTGATACTCATTCTTTTTGTTTGCATAACACTTGATTTTGAAGTTCCAGTCTTTTCCCTCTAGTAAAACTCATTGAGCTTCATGGCCGGGAAAAACCGTTTTATGTGCATTTGTGACTGCGGACCAAAGGGAGAAAAAGACAAGTGTGAAGTCAGAGAATGCAGACGGAATACCCAAATTTTTGAAGCATGAGAAAATTTGCGGAAGGCTGCCGTCAAGTCCTCCGACTGAAAGCGCAAGCGTCACTTGGCGTTTCTCCAGTCCGAAGTATCTTTGCACATAAGAAACGGTTCCGGCTATGATGCTCCAATGATTTCCTGATATTCAGTATTCAAAGATTTCTGAGGAGCATAGTATCCGTTTTAAGACAAACCACCGGTAACCAGTTGCCAATGTCAGAGCCTTTGAAGTGAAGAGCAGCGTAACCTTAAAGGCTCTGTCTTTGGTAACTGCACTGATTTATCTGCATGATTGTATGAACCTGTCGGGTGAAACTTGCCTGGTATCGGGATACGAAGCAAGTCAGCCGGTTAGTTTCCGTAGCATAAGGCAATTTGTTCCGGCATCGCATGAAATACGAACAGTCGGAACAGCTTGCCTGTATTTTAAGATGGGTATTCAAGGATATAGGACGTTCCGTCAGTGCAAGCTTTAGCCTGCATCATCGGGACGGCCTGCTTGTTTGCGTTTTCAGACAAACCACCGGTAACCAGTTGCCAATGTCAGAGCCTTTGAAGTGAAGAGCAGCGTAACCTTAAAGGCTCTGTCTTTGGCAACTGTCCTGATTTATCTGCATGATTGTATGAACCTGTCGGGTGAAACTTGCCTGGTATCACAGATACGAAGCAAGTCATCCGGTAGTTTTCACATTGAATAAATAAAGTACTTTGGTAATATTAAATTCAAGCAGAAGTTAGAAGATTTATAGTATTAAATTTTTTATTATTGGCAGAATTATATAAGTTTGCGTGTTAGTTTAATAAATAAAAGATATATGAGCAACCTTAATAGAATTAAAGTAGTTCTGGTAGAGCAAAAAAAAACAGGTAAATGGTTGGCAGATCAGTTAGGAAAGTCTACTTGCACAGTAAGTAAGTGGTGTCAGAATACTACTCAACCTGATTTACTGACATTGGAACAAATTGCACAACTTTTAGAGGTTGATATTAGAGACCTGCTTGTTGGTACAAAACTAACAACCACATCAAAATATTGATATGTTATGGCAAATACGTTCATTATAACTTGTTATGGCAAGACAAATACATATCCTGAAAGTCTGCAAAAAAATGACCAAAGAGTTCAAAATGGATATGTTTTGCTGTGATGGTAGTTAGGCTAGAGATATAGTATATTTATCAAGATTTGACAGTTGGCGAGAAGGTGTGTATGGATACAGATCACTCGTTGACTCATGAACTTGAAACTATGCTTGCAAAAATGTTTGCTACTACGCAATATTAATGAACTATACAATGTATAAGTTGGCGTTTATGCCATAATTTTTTTAGTATGTAAAATAAAGAAATAAATGAATCAAAATAAGAATTATAAGTTTATAGATTTATTTGCTGGAGCTGGTGGTTTATCTGAAGGCTTTATTAGAGCTGGCTTTGAACCGATAGCTCATATAGAAATGGATCATTATGCATGTGATACCTTAAAAACACGTGCTGCGTACCATTACTTAAAAGCAAATAATAAACTATCAATATATGAACAATATTTAAGGACAAAGAAAGAAAAAACTGATGGTGCTTGGTTGTGGAATCAAGTGCCAAAAGAAGTTATTGATACAGTTATTCAAGAAGCAATAGGTAAAGAAACCATTGATGGGATTTTTAAAAAAGTTGATAGACTATGCAAAGGTCAAAAGGTCGATATTATAATTGGAGGTCCCCCTTGTCAAGCATATTCGATTGCCGGACGAGCTAGACTAGGGAAAAAAATTGAAGATGATCCACGAAATGATTTATATAAATTTTATGTGGAATTTCTGAAGCGATACAGTCCGGAAATGTTTGTTTTTGAAAATGTTCTTGGAATTAAAACAGCCAAAAAAAGGTGAACCCTTCAGAGACTTACAGAGACTGGTCAATGACCTCGGATATAAAATGGAACCGGTTGAACAAATTGCGTCTGAGCATGGTGTCTTACAAAAAAGACATAGGATTATCATTGTTGGTTGGAAAATAAATCGTTCAGGAAGCGATATTCCTACAACTTATAACTATCCAACCCTTGAAAAAGAAGATATGCCATATTCTATAATGAAGGATTTGTTTTGTGATCTTCCTGAAAGAAAAGCTGGAGAAGGTGAATTATGTGGTATTGTTGA
>ENA-OQBV01000926-OQBV01000926.1-human-gut-metagenome-genome-assembly--contig:-NODE-926-length-15773-cov-3.907452_pt1 | contig 15773 bp, 19 predicted proteins | sample MGYA00242750_ERZ504559 | MGnify/ENA primary metagenome ERZ504559 (study PRJEB26092, sample SAMD00036230) | human gut metagenome | host: Homo sapiens | study: EMG produced TPA metagenomics assembly of...
CAGATGAAGGGTGTTTCCTGCTTGCTGGTGAATAACGACCGCGGTAGGGAGTTCATCGAATCAAGCAACGCTCTGGACTTGTACCCCGTTGAATTTGACGACATCGCTAAGGGCAACGATCAGCTACGTCATCCGAGCGTTCTTCCCAAGGATAGGCGGCTGTATGTTGACGCATATGCCAATGGCGGCTGGAGTACTGTGGTGCGACTCTACAAGAAACGTGAACGCGGCGTTGTATTTTATGCCAAGAAAGCCTTGCGGGCCGTTTTGCCTGCGTCAGCGATCAACGTACTCAAGAAAGCTCTTAGTAAATAGTTGCATTCTTATTCGAGTTTGTCTCATTGCTCAATCGTAATCCCCTGTTGGGCCTTTGGGCAATCAAAGGACCAACAAGGGATAATTGTTAGAAAATGGATATTCTATAATTAGCTTTTCAATGCTAATTCCGCATGTATGGGGCGAGCGTCCCATGATGTAATTTGCACGATAAAAAATTATTGACATTGATTTAATTTGTTCTTACTGAATCGGTGAAATATGACCCGCCACGATTGCGTCACGGCGGGTCATATCATGTGTGCATCACTCTAAAAATGCGTTTCGTAATAATGAAATAACTATCTCATTTCAAATATAAATAGCGTCTCCATTGATCCGCCGTTTGACCAAGTTTGAACATTTGCTCCATCTCTCGCCGTTGCAAGTCTTACGTTTAAGTATTCATTTGATCCAGCTAGTTGTACGGTGAATCCGTTATTATGTTTTAATAGCTTCCAATGCTGAAGATTTGAACCGGTGTATGTTGCCTGCGAAACATTTGCGCCGTCTTTGACAGCTTCTGCTGTTAGCGCCTTCTTTGAATGCGCAAAAATAAATGCGTATGATCCGTCCTTCTGTCTTCTGAGATCAACTGATTGATTTGGGGAGTTGTAGTCAGTCCAAATTTTGAGCATTTGCAAAATCATGTTGGGATGCCAAACGAATGTCGATTGTTTTTGTTGTGTCAAGTTTGGTTTTTATGGCGTACCTACCGTTTGGAAGTGCATCGAGCTCAGTTGGAACAAAATTAAAGATTGTTTCTGCCACACCGCCATTTGACCAAGTTTGAATATTTGTGCCGTTTCTTGTGTCGCCTCTTCTAACATTTAACCACTGGTTCGCTGCCTTATTTTTAATCGTATATCCTGCCCCCATGCGTTCGATAACCCATCTCTGTAAATCGGAACCATCTATATTCGACTGGCTAACATTTGATCCATCACGATTTGATTCAGCAGACAGCGCTTTTCCTGAATGAACGAACGTAATTAGATAAGTGCCGTCATTTTGGAATTGGAGGTAGACCTTTTGCTGCCTGCCGCCGTGATCTTGCCATAGCTGTACATTTGCCCTATCGTTCTTCGACTCCATGCGAACGTCTAGGGCTTTTGATTGGTCGAGACATGAGTATATGGAATACATTCCGTTGGGCAAAACCGGTGTAGCGGCTGGTTTGATTTGCAAGAACTTTGCCGTGAATTTGAACGTAGCAATCCAAGTAGTGCTGGTTTGTGTGGTGACTATTGATGCCGCTTTTAGATATGCTTGGTCAGTTTCAGTCTTCCACTCCCTCTGATTCATCGCATAAGCAACAATCCCGTTCTGAATCCCCGAGATACTCGGCGGGAAGGACTGGTTATCTGCATTGATGGAAAAGCCCTCTTCCTTGGCATCCAGGTGCTGCTGAATGCGGTCGGCATACTTTTCGGCCCATTCATCAGCCTTGCCGTTTCGCACAAAGTAATTGTTGGACAGGTCGGTTGAGCGGTAGGCGTAGTCGGCCTTTTGGTAGTTGGCCGTGTGGTCGGAGTGGGCGATTGCCATGAGCTCGTCGGTCAGGCCAAAGTACAGATGGCGCTGGTCCAGGTCCCCGTACCAGTTGTCGTTGGTGTCGTCCCAGGTTAGGTCCATCTGGCCCCATTTGCCGTCGATCTTTACGGCGTTCCAGGTGTGGCCGTTGCCGGTGATGCGGCCGTTGGCGATGCCCGCTGCGTCGAGGAGCTTGGAGTAGATGCGCTGGTAGCTCTCGCAGGTGCCCTGGTGGCGCGTTAGGCCGCTTTCGGCCGAGCACCAGTTGAGGCTGTGGTCGTACTCCAGCTGGTCGAGCGTCCAGTCGTGGAGCCACAGCGCCATGTCGTATTCCGAGCCGTTTGTCTGTTGCCTGCACAGGTCCACGGCGTTGTTGACGATCTGCGTGACGCTTGGGCGGGCGGCGTCGTTTACAGTCACCTCCGCCGTGGTGCGCAGGTAGTAGATTCCCTTGTCGTTTTGGGGGTCGTTTCTGTCGTTGTCCATAAAGTAGAAGTGGATGCGGTACGTGCCCGATGCCGTGAAGTCAAAGGTAAAGTCGTGGCCCGCGGTGCCCAGGCTGCAGTAGCTGGCCCATGCCGGGCGCGACGGGTCGCAGGCGCTCTCATGGCTGCCGCCGTCCCAATAGGTGGGCACGTCCATGCGCGCCTTGGCCTGGGACGAGCCGTTGGTCTGGGTTATGTGGAAGGTCGTCGCGGTGCCCGCGGGGGCGTCGTTCCACGAGACGGTGAAGGTGACGCCGTTTTGGCTTGCGGTGGCGGAGTGGGCGTAGCCGGTTTGTGACGTGGTGGAGATTGCGGCGGGCGTGCCGTTGGCTTGGGCGCGGAGGGATGGGGCGGGGGCTGTGGTGGCCGTGCCGGCTGCGGCGGTGGTGGCGTCGGCGCTTTCCGTGTTGACTGCGCTGGTGCCGGTGGATGTTGCGGTGCTGTCCTCTGCGGTGTCTGCTGTCGCATTTGTGTTGATGCCGTCTTCAGCCTTGCCTGTGTCTCCGTTCGCGGCGTTGGCTTGTGCCTGCTGCTCGGCTGTTGCCTGAGGCTGGATGGCTTCCGCGATGGCTGCCATGGGCATCGTCGCGCCGACCATGGATGTGCACGCGATCGCGCAGAGCAGGTAGTAAAGGGGTCGTTTCATAGCGGAGCCTCTCGGTGAGCAGCCAATAGGGTCCGAAGGCAGCTCCAGGCCAGCACTCCGCACATATTTTGTAAGGGTTAATTTTACGGGAACCCCAGTCAACATCAGCGAACTTTCTGGGGAATGTTGGGGAGGGGGAGGGGTGGTTGGTTGCCCGGTGACGTTGTGGATCGCGTTGGGCTGACTATGCCTGATGCGGCAAATCCAGCATGAGGCCGTCTCGCGCTTCTTCGAGACTCGCCACCGAGACCTTCCAGGAAAAGTCCGCTAGGCTGCTGCTTAGGTCAAGTTCTGCGTGGTCGTATTTTTCAATTTTGCAGCCCGGGTGATTCTCGTCTGGTAAAAGGCGACATTCGACCGGACGCGACCCGATGATTCGATACTCCTTCTGATATGCATACTTGGGCGTTTTGATAACGAGATTGTGCGGGATGCCCCCAAAGATCTCGCGGATCAGTTTTGGCCCAGGGACGCCGTAGGAGATGGGACCGTGGGCGTAGATGCTTCCGCCTTCGGCAATGTGTCTGTCGGCGAGGCGCGCGAAGCTGGCGTACTGCACAATGCCGATCCATCCGTCCTCGCATCCGAACTCCTGGATCATGCGTTTCGGGATTTTCACAGTGTTGTTGACGATATCGTTCTCGCGGACCGTGTACATGCAGTAGATGGGCAGGGAAGTATATCTGTAGAGGCACACCCCGGGAGCCATGGACGCCTCGAGCGGATCGCCCTGCTCGCCAGGCAGGCCATGATAGTAGCCGGCCGCGTTCATGTAGAGGCGACCGTTTATCAAGTCGTCGACGTATGCCTCCCTGGGAGCGAATTTTAGAAGGTACTCGATGTCGTCTTTTGACATGGCGGATCCTTTCTTGGGTGGAGGTGCCCGGGTCACCTTGTGTGTGCCCCGTTTTCTCATTGCCAAGATAAGAGAAATTCTCAAAACCTTCGTGCCGGATTGACGTGGACCTGCGCCGCTTGGGTGTGCTGGCTCATTGGGACTCTGAGGCTTGTACAGCAAAGAACTCTGGGGGCTTTATTCCGACCTGCTGCGAAATGGTCTGCTAGTTGATCGGTTATAGTAACTCAGCTCGGCTTGACTCTGCGATGTTCACTTCCTTGTTTGCTTCAAGAGCAATTCGATACTGGTCTGCGTATCCGAATTCAAGGGATACGCATGTCGATGCATCGAGGTCGAAAATGTAATTGTATCCAGGGACCGAGACGATAACAGATACGAAGTGCCATGAGTGATCTCGGGATTCTTTTTTCATGTTGGAGAGCGCTTCGCGAAGCATTTCCTCGTCAGCAAGAATATTGGATCTGACAAACAACTCGTTTCTCCTAAAGAGTTCGTAGTCACCAGAGTCGAGTCTGTCCAGCTTTTTGCGAAGAGCTTCAATAATCGGCTCGAATGAATCCGTACCATTTGGACCAAACAGGACTCCTTTTTCGAAATGCGCTCCACATTGCTCAATAAGTTCGATTCGGCGTTTTTCCTGAGAAGAATCATTCTCGTATAGGAGTTTGGAATAGAGGGATTCTGCCTTTCTGCTGTCTTGCGATTGGGAAGCTGTTACCTCGATGCCTAGGGACTGCGCCCGATCGATCAGATCCGGTTTGTCGCTGTAAGCCAAATTGCCATATTTGTTGCTATCGATAAATTGCAGAACATGTCTTGCATAACACTCCCAGATATCGATTTTGGTCCTGCCAAGGATGGGCTTGACGTAGTTTTCGCTATCAATGGGGCTATGCATATGGCTCACTTCTGGTACTCGAATCTCGGGGTTAATGTCCGCCTTATTGTGCAATATTTTTTGTCCTCGCGGCGTCCTATCCTTTTAGAAAAACACTGACTGTTTGGAGGATAGCAATGGAAACAACCGCTGAAGAGTTTGATGAAAGCCGCAGGCTCTTACTGCAAATAGCTGAGGCTTATGCAAATCTTTTATATACGTATAAGACGCAGCTCGTTGCGGCAGACAGCGCCAACGGACTCAACAACCGTTTATCCGTAATGCAGACTGTTTTGACATCGGTTTCCGCTTGTGGCTTTGTAAGTATCTGGCTATCTGGAATGGAAATTGCGGCGCTGGTTGCCGCCGGGCTATCTGTCATCAGTCTAGCAATAACAATTTATCTTAAAGGGGCAAACTTGAGCGAGAGGGCAAATTGTCATGGCGCTACCGCAGATGCAATTTGGGTGATTCTTCAGGGGTATCTATCACTTCTTGCTGACAGCCGCTCATTTGATTTGGCGGAAATCAGATCTCGTCGCGATTCTTTTCAAAAGGAAGTTGCTTCAATTTACGCAAAAAGCCCTATGACAAATCCCAAAGCCTATTCAAAGGCCCGTGAAAGCATTAAGGCGGGCAACTGTGGGTTTTCTCCGGTAGAGATAGAACAGATTCTCCCTGTTGGATTGAGGGATCTGGTTAGATAACTGAAGGGACCAACATGGACGAAAAGCAATCTTTTGAGAATTTCTTCGAATCAATTTCGCTTGATTCATTGAGTGAGTATCAATCGTCGATTGAGTCATTGACGAAATTATTGAACAAAAAATACTACGATTTGGATTCTGTCGATGATCATTGTCTTGTGGTTGGATCAGTTGGTCGGCAAACTGCTGTTTCCGAAACTAGCGATCTTGACCTTTTGTTTGTACTGCCGCAGGAAGTTTATACGAGATTCAATGCCTATGACTCTAATGGGCAGTCGGCGCTTCTCCAAGAAGTCAAAAAAACAATTAAAAGCCGTTACTCCAAGACTGACATAAAAGGTGACGGACAAGCTGTAGTGATTAACTTCACTGATAGGTTTTATTCGATTGATTTGGTTCCTGCTTTTGAGCAGGACGACGGATCGTTCAATTATCCCGATTCAAATGATGGTGGGTCTTGGAAAAAGACGGATCCTATTCCTGAGCAAGATGCCTGTTCTGTTCTATTTGAAAGGACCGATGGAGATGGCAAAAGGCTCTGCAATGCTCTAAGGGTTTGGAAAAATACTCTTGGATTTCATTTTAAGGGCTTGCTCATCGATACTCTTGTTAATAGTTTTTATAATCAGAAAGACCGTTCCAGCGACCCGTATGATCTCTTGTCCGACCTCTTTAAATTTTTGTCCGAGCAAGATTGCGAACAATCTTTTTGGCATGCTCTGGGCAGCAACCAACAGGTTACGAATGATGACAATGGGGCGTTTGTACCAAAAGCCAAGAAAGCTCATGGAAAACTAATTGATGCCACTAGCTCTGATGAAAAAGAGCAAGTTCTCATTGATTTATTTGGAAAGTCGTTTTCCGAAGCTGTTGTCGATGGTTCTTCCGATAGTGAAGAAGCCCAATTTGCTTCCAAGTATGGCGTGGCCATTGATGAGCGATTTGTCGAGGACCAATTTAAGGTTGATATTCGTCGTTCGATGGAAATCGATTGCCAAGTTATACAACATGGTTTTAGGCCCTCATTACTTAGGGATATGTTGTCTAGACATTGTCCTTTACTACGAAAGCGCTCGCTTCATTTCTTTGTTGTCAATGCTGCTTCTTTTAGGGATTGCTCTTTTTACTGGAAAGTTCGCAACCGCGGTGAAGCGGCATTTCAGAGAAACTGCATCCGAGGCGAAATTCAACGTGGCAATAAAGATGGCTTCCATGACGAGAGGACTGATTTTGTTGGCCCACATTATGTCGAGTGCTATGCGGTTAGGAACGGCGTTTGTATAGCACGATCTAGAATTGAAGTCCCTATCAGCTAGCTTAAAGTACGAATTACGTTCTTTGATCTGGTTTGATTATCGCCCAGCTGGGTCGATAAGCGTCGCTGTAAGATGTTCTCAGTGATATAGCCGTCGTGGACTCTACGTGAGGCGATGACAAAGAAGGGTCGTTGTTCGGTTTTCCGGCAACGGCCCTTTGACGTTTCTGCGACAACTGGATGTTGTCGCGGGCTATCCGCAATCACTTTGCGCCATTTTACGGGGACTATTGTGGAACGAGATTGCTTAATGCTGACCGCGTCTTTTGCGATGTTCTGGAATTTGAGGAAAGGCAGCGCTACGGTTTGCGTCCAATGACGGTTTCTGTGACCGGTTCGATATGTGCCATCGAGCTTGGATGGCTTTCTGGAGAGTACTGTTAATTGGTCCGATTACAAAACGGCAGTATCCTGCCTGCTTGAAAATGATGCCAATGGTGTCAAGCTGGTTAGCAAAAATGATGTGAGTAAAACCCAGATAACCGAGATGACCTCGAAGCTTAAGGAACAAGGCGTTTCCGTTCTTGAGGTCAAAGTATGTGCCCGGCGCTTCGGCGACCATCGTGTGCAACGGTGATTCTTCAAAGATTTCGAGTACTGCCGGTAGTGATTGGACGGTTGTTGGCTAGGGAATTTAACTCCGATTTTTGCAAATATTGATATTGCTTTTGTAGACAGGGCGCATAAATGTGATGTTCACTTGATGGTGGAACTTGGCGCAACGTCGCGGCTCTGCTGATGTTTGATTCGGGTTTGGTTTAGGACTGTCGTTATTTGTGGTGACGACAAATATAGCCAAGAGCGAGCGCATATGTCTGCCGTGGGATTTAAAGACGGCCAATATCCAGCCTAAGACACAAATTGATGGTAAAGTTACTGGGGACAAGGTCGCAGCTAGTCATTGATTGCCCCGACTGGAGCGAGTCCTCTGTTAAAGATGGACTGAGACGTTTTTACCAATTCGGGTCCGTGCATATGGTTATTCCGTAGCCACGGACCCGAAACCGTGCCTACGGAATAACCATATGCACGGACTGTGCGGCCTTGTCCTTATTGGAATCGAGGTGCAATGCTCTGCGACTGTATCAGTAAAACTGATTTGAATATCCTGAGAAGTCATCTGAGGGTTTATCGTGACGTTAATAAACTGCCCTTGTTTATCTTTCCCTGCGGCGGTGATCAGAGCCTGCATTCCTCTCGACGATTCTTTAGAGCTTATGTGTCCAACAATCACACCGAGGCTTTAAAAAACGTTTTTTGTCTTACCGCCGAAGACGTAGCGGCGGAAATGGACGGTTCGAGACTTAATTTACTTCAGCAAGAGGCCATGCTTGCCGACATATCTGACTGGATATTGATTTTTGCAGAGAGCTGTGGATCTTTTTGCGAGTTGGGCGCTTTCTCTGCTTTGCCTCATGCTGCTTTGATCACCTCTGTTGCTGTTGGAAAGCAATATAAGGGCTCTCGGAGCTTCTTGATTGATGGGCCAGTGAAAGAAATAGCCACAGGCGACTCTTCGCTTAACAAAGTCTTTTACTTAGACTTAAATAACCCAATGTCTTCGCCTGACTTGTGCCGCTTTGTTTCTGAACTAAGACCCCTCATTGGTGTTAATGCTACTAAGCGGGGCAAGGCTGGCTTAAAGGCCGCTAGAAAGATGATCAATCGAGATGAGTCCAAGATTAACGTGGGCTCGCTCGTCCACGAGTTACTTGATTTGCTTCAAATATTGGGCCCCATGTCAGAGACCGATTTACGAACGATATACTGTGCGGCCAAAGGCTTCCGTGCTAGTAAGCTCAAAATATACTCGCCCATTTTAAATGCGGATATGAAAAATGCCGGCGTTCCGATATCTTGGTCGGATGTTTGCTGCATGATGAGAGCTACCGGTCTTGTTTCTAAAGTGAGATGCAATAGGGGTCCGGATTATCTGATTAAAAGCACGATACACCTCGATTCCTATTTCATGTTTAAGGGAAGCGAAGACCAAGATTTCTCAAACATGAGGGCGCGGGTAATCCTTCGTAAGAGATCAATGGGGTATGGAGGCGTTGCCGGTGTCTATTGCGGATAGAATTTGCTTCGATCTTGGAATGACAAATCGCCAGCTACTGGACCTTGCGAGCTCAACGACAGATAAGTACCACAGTTTTTTAGCCGGTGGAAGAAAGATTGTTGCGCCTCGGCCAGATTTGAAGCTCGTCCAATGTTGGATTTCGGATTATATAAATACTGAGTTTGATATAGATCTTCCTTACGCTACAGCCTACGAAAAGGGCTCAAGCGTCTGCCGTAATGCCGGGCTCCATGCTAAGAGCAGCCATTTTCTTCTGCTTGATATTTGCCATTTCTTTGAGTCCTGCACTCAGCAAATGGTCAGGAATTTGTTTTCAGGGGGAACGTATCGGTCGACAAACGCTGAATCTCGCTCGCGTCTTACTGCAGACGATGTCGATCTTCTCGTAGCTTTATCATGTTATCGGGGTTCTCTTGCAACGGGTTCTCCGTGTTCGCCCTTTATTGCCAATCGCATAATGGCTTCGTTTGATCATGAGATTGCAGCTAGACTAGGCGAAAGATTCGTCTACTCGCGATACTCTGACGACATCTGCATTTCATCAACTGAATGGATAGACTCTGCGGAGATTTCAACTTTTGTTGGTGACCGCCTACGGCTAAAGGGTTTTGATTTGAATAATGACAAAACTCGTTGTTTTGGACGAGGGCACCTACGTAAAATCACGGGCATCTATCTCGACTGCGATGGCGTCCTTCGACTGGGGCCTCAAAGAAAAGCAGAGCTAAAGCGCTCTTTATACCAGGTGCTTATGCGCGAGTGCGATCGTAATCATGCCCATCGCGTTTTAGGCCACTTGAGCTTTTGTAAACAGGTTGAACCGGAGTATTGCAATGCACTTTTAGCTAAGTACGCGAGCTATGGTAAGGCTGTGTCTAGTGGAGGCGTTATGCCAGCGTTAGTGGAGCTCGCCTATGGGTAATTGTTAGGTGACCCTCTGTGGGGGTCACGTGACGGTTGTTTCGGTTAGCTTTTTGAACCACTCTCGAATCGGTTGCATATTCTATATAGCAATATACAAAAGCTCTTTGGGAGCTTTAAGGGTGACGCCTTCTGTTAGAGAGTGTTGCCCTTTTTTCATGCATGTAATGTGTGACGTGCTAGCTAAACGCCATTCCGACAATGGGATGGTCGAGTATGCTCGGTTTGGCACCGTGCGCCTGCTGTCATTGGTGTGGCAAGCACTTGATTTAGACTACTTAAAGTCTATAATCAAAGAAAAACTCTGATATATCTTTTCAAAATAATGAAAGGAATGTTGAGTACCATGCTTTGTCAGTTCACCTTTAAGAACTATCGGTCCTATCGCGACGAGGCTGAGCTTTCCATGCAGGCGATGCCGATGAAGGAGTTTGAGCGTTCCCTCATCGAGTGCTCCGACGGGCAGAGTTTCCTTCCGGTGGCTGCGGTGTACGGGCCCAACGCTGGCGGCAAGTCTAATCTGCTCGAGGCTCTTGACTACGTTCGTTCGGCGGTGGCCAGACCAATTAGACTGCTGTCTGCTAGCGCTGATGCACCAGAGAGTGATCTCCCCTTGATAGCCCGTTGTTCGGCGTTTGAGTTCGATGATATGCCAAAAAGCTTCAGCTTATCTACATCCGCCTCTTGAGACGGATCCCTTTTACCCTGAAATTATACATACGCAAAGTTGCGGAACCTTCATTATAATCATACCTACACACGTACGTCCCATAACCGTTACCACCCAAATCCCGAATCTCGGACACACCGAGCTGAAATGCCCAAAACAGACGATTACATTCCGAATGCCCGTCCGTAGCCTCATCCTCTATACTCTCCTGTTTCCAATATCCTTCCAAATCAGGATATTCCGGTGCCTTGTCCGTACAAGACAAACAGAATGAGACGGTCAGGCATACACAAATCCATTTAAAAATCAAACTATTTATTTTATACATATTCCCTCCTTTCTTATGGTTATCATACCACCGCCGCTATTACCAAGATAATTACCGTGATCCACGGCCGCCGAAACGGAAAAATGCCATCCGGCCAATGCCTTGGGCGAATACGTCACTTCATACAGCGAACTGAACTGTTTGCATATCTTATCCAAAGGATGACGTATGTTCCCCAATGAAGCGCGTATGACATCAGTACGCGATAGGCCCACTCGTCTGACGGTGTCCCGCTGAAAGCCCAATGGTTGGCACGCACACGGTTGCTCCGGAACTTAAGGCTGCCATCACGGTTGTAGATTGGTCCGGGCAACAATGGGTTACCGATTCCCATACCATAATGTTGCCAAGACTGGTAAAAGAAATTATTATAGTAATCGTCACAAGCACTTACTTGCATACCCGGAAAAGCCGCTCCCGGAAAACGTTCGTCTCCGTCATACAAAATAGGACCCGACTGGTCTTTCGTAGCCAATCCTTCCCAAAGCAAAGTATTGACCCAACGGTTCCGGGGCAAAGTAATCTCAAATCCTAAGTGCCCCGTCTTTTCCAACGTCCGTATTGGAGGAACATTTGTGAATGGTCGTCAAAGAAATGTTCATAATATGCACGGAACTTCCAATCGCGCCAATAATAATTCAACGCAAAGTTCCAACTGCCCACATGATTGCCTTCCACATTCACCTGATCTCCCCCGGTAGTGCCGTCTCCCCCGGCTTGGGCCAAGAAAACTTTGGCATAATTCTTCAATCCATGAGGCATCTCGTACACAGTCTCTTTCCACTCACCGTCTTTCAAAGAGAAGGTATGCTGCGTTCCTCCGAACTGCGCCGACATCAGCATGCCGAGTTCTGCTTCCAAAGGAAACCTTTCCTTGTTTCCCACCTTGAACATCAACTCCTTACTGTGATAAAGAATGTCTTCCACGTAGGCTTGGTGGTTTGCCCCCGCAAAATCACGTTGCCAACGGTCATCCGTAAAACGCCCGTAAGCGATATAGCCTTTAAAAGCAAACCACCCTTTTGTTCCCGGTACCGTATAATAATCCGCAATCTCTGCCCTAACCTGTGGAACAGGCCGCGCATTATTTCCTTCCACCATTCCGCCACTGCTCAACAGCGGGTTCTTCCCCAACGGATTGCGTTCCTTGTTCCCGATGCTCAAATTAAGAACTCTCCACGAAAAGTCCGCATAAGCCTGTTGCACGATAAATTCGGAAGGGCTGTTCACGGCCGCAGCCAAATCCAATCCGGCTCCAATCCGCCAACCATGATTAAAATATTTACGGTAAGCAAGTCCCGCACGCAAATAAGCACTGTTCGATTCCTGGCTTGACAGGCCGTTCCGGTTGGCTGTAAACCACAACGGTGCATAATCTCCAGAACTGGCATTCGCAGACATTTCCACATTGTACACCAATGTAGAGTCATTTTGTGCACAAACAATAGAAGAAAACACTACAGCCAATCCGAAAACCGCCCCTACTTTTTTCACCATTTTTATATTACTTTTATATAATCCGCCTCCCCCTAAAAAGAGACAGCATCTCCTCTAACCTAAATCCACTTATTTTTTAAATCGCTAAGCTTGGAATACATCCTCCTCATCCATAAGGAAGGTAATGACAAATATAATTTCGTTTTCAATGGCACGTCATAACCATACTTGCCAATATCCTCCTTCAATTCCATGTAGAAACGACTATGCCTCCACAAGCGGCACGGCTGACAACAAGCCACATCCAAGAGGTTGACCAACCTGTCGCTTATCGTATCCGACATGTATGTAGCCCACAAATGCTCGGGAATAGCGCCTTTACGTAATTCATGGATGGCTAAGGCATAACCTGCGTTCCATTTAAAATTCGCACAAGTCGTGTCCGCCCCTTTGTCATACACTTTCTCATATATTACATTCACGGGCTTACGTGTTTGAAAAATGACCCTTAACCAAAACACGTAGTCTTCTCCCATGTTGATTTCACGAGGAATATCCCACACCCAAGATGTCAAGACAGAACGACGGAACAAGCATCCCCATGGCACACCGATAGGCCCTTCCGCCCTTACCACCATATGACGGAATTCTTCTATGGAAATCTTAGGGCACCGCCTTCCCTTCGAAAATTTATAGCCATTCCCCAAAACAACATCCACGTCGTCAATAGCCTTGGCATACAAACGGGAAATAGCATCCTTTGGAAGCGTATCATCCGAATCGACATACCCAATCCATTTAGCCTGAGACATTATCGTCCCCACGCCACGCGCAGCAGAACGCCCCTTATTTTTTTGATGGATAACCTTGACACGACTATCTCTTCTAGCACAGTTGTCACATAAAACTCCACTACCATCATTACTTCCATCATCCACCACTATTATTTCCAAATCCGGAAAATCCTGCCCAAGTACACTGTCAATACAGTCTACAACCGTGTCCTCTGCATTATACACCGGAATGACTACCGAAACTTTCGGTAATCCGATGCTGCTACCAATGCTACCATTCACCATATATCTCCTTATAAAAGAAAAGGTAGCTGCGCATATCACGCACGGCTACCTCATAGTGGGTATACGATTGTCATTCCCATTCTATCGTCGAAGGCGGTTTGGAAGAGATGTCGTAACATACACGGTTCACTCCTTTCACCTTATTTATTATATCATTGCTCACCTTCGCCATGAAATCGTAAGGCAAATGTGCCCAATCGGCCGTCATTGCATCCGTACTGGTCACGGCACGCAAGGCTACAGCGCGTTCATACGTACGCTCATCCCCCATCACGCCTACGCTTTTCACGGGCAACAGGATTACACCGGCCTGCCAGACTTGATCGTACAACCCCCAGTCTCTCAACCCTTGGATAAAAATATCGTCGGCATCCTGCAACACACGTACCTTCTCCGGCGTAATGTCACCCAAGATACGCACGGCCAGTCCCGGTCCGGGGAACGGATGACGGGTAATCAAATGTTCCGGCATTCCCATCTGCCGCCCTACGCGGCGCACCTCGTCTTTAAACAACCATTTCAACGGTTCACAAAGTTGCAGGTTCATCTCCTCAGGCAAACCGCCCACATTGTGGTGGCTCTTGATTGTTTTTCCCGTAATATTCAGGCTCTCGATACGGTCGGGATAAATCGTTCCCTGCGCTAGCCACTTGGCATCGGTTATTTTTCCGAGCCTCTGCATCGAACACCTCCACGAAGTCGCGGCCGATAATCTTACGCTTCTGCTCCGGATCGGTCACTCCTTCCAAATCCTTGAAGAACTTCGCACTGGCGTCCACGCCAATCACGTTCAGCCCCAGACACTCGTAGTCGTGCAACACATTCTTGAACTCGTTCTTACGCAACATCCCGTGGTCTACGAAGATACAGGTCAGGTTCTTACCAATAGCCTTGTTCAGCAACACGGCGGCCACGGAAGAATCCACACCTCCGCTCAACCCGAGAATCACACGGTCGTCTCCCACCTGTTCCTTCAGTTCCGCAACCGTGGTGTCCACAAACGAAGCCGCACTCCAATCCTGTTTGCTACCGCAAATGTCCACTACAAAGTTTTTCAACAACAGCGTTCCTTGCACGGAATGGAATACCTCCGGATGGAATTGCACCCCCCATCAACTGCTCACCCACAGCTTGATAAGCGGCGTTCACTACTTTGTCGGTGGAAGCCAATCACCTTAAAACCCTCTGGCAATTTCGTGATGGTGTCACCATGGCTCATCCACACTTGCGAATTTTCCTCAAATCCTTTGAACAGAGGATTCTCTTTGTCGAACGAAGCCAAATTGGCACGCCCGTATTCACGCGTCCCGGCCGGTTCCACATTGCCGCCTAAAGTATAACTCATGAACTGTGCGCCATAACAAATGCCCAACACAGGGTATTTCCCGCGAATTTCGTCCAAGTCGATTTTAAACGCCTCCTTATCATATACGCTGAAAGGCGAACCGCTTAAAATCACACCGATAACCGACGGATCTTCTTTCGGGAACTTGTTATAAGGCAATATCTCACAGAACGTGTCCAACTCACGGACACGGCGACCGATAAGCTGCGTTGTCTGTGACCCGAAATCAAGAATGATGATTTTCTGTTGCATAAAAAGATTTTTATCTGATTTTGTACGCAAAAGTACAACAATTTATCGAGACGGGCAACATTCTGCCGACAAGAAATCCTCAGCCTTCTTCAAAGTATCCTGCTTCCCCACGTCCAGTATTTTAAGCCCGGGAAAAGGATAAGCATAAATCGGTTCGCGGTCGCACACCGAAAGGTAAAAGTCTATCACGGAAAACTTGTCCGGCCAAGCATCGAAATAAGGGAACAACTGCGGAGAAAACAAATGTACACCAGCAAAAGCATACTTCCGGCAAGCCTCCACGTCCAGCCCTTTGTAGGGCGACTTCACCTCCCCGGTCTTGACGTTTGTCCACCCCACCAGACGTTTTTCCTCATCGAACAACAGATAACGTTGCGTCTGCCGTTCGCTCACTAGCAATAAAGCCGCCGCTCCTACCCCGTGCCGATAAAAATCCCGCAAATCCACATTGCTCAATATATCCACGTTGTGTACCAGAAACGGGCGTTCCGCGACACCGCTCTCTAATAAAAGAGGTATGGCCTTCTTGATACCTCCTCCTGTTTCCAGAAGTTTCCCGCTCTCGTCGCTGAAACGGACATCCGCACCGAAAGCGTCATGTTCCTCCACAAACCGGATAATCTGGTCGGCAAAATGGTGCACATTAATCACAATCTCCGTAAATCCGGAAGCCACCAGTTTACGAATCAATATCTCCAACAAGGGTTTTCCTCCCACCGGGACAAGCGCTTTCGGCATCGTGTCCGTCAAAGGCTTCAGGCGGGTTCCCAACCCCGCGCAAAATCAATGGCTTTCATATTTGCAAATATACTGATATAATCTCGTTCAAGACATCACATTTCACACGTTTTATCCTTCCGAACAAAAAAAGAATAAAAACATTGGCGTTCCACGGAATAATCCGTATTTTTGTAAAAACGACAC
>ENA-OQBV01000928-OQBV01000928.1-human-gut-metagenome-genome-assembly--contig:-NODE-928-length-15748-cov-3.487933_pt1 | contig 15748 bp, 19 predicted proteins | sample MGYA00242750_ERZ504559 | MGnify/ENA primary metagenome ERZ504559 (study PRJEB26092, sample SAMD00036230) | human gut metagenome | host: Homo sapiens | study: EMG produced TPA metagenomics assembly of...
ATAACGATCGTCGTCGATACGAGGGGTGTTCGGCAGTATCGGTAACAATAACAAGTGCCCCTTCATAGTCTTGATCAGCTACCTCGTCCATCTCAGCAATCCAAGATAAGGTAGGTTCATTAACACCTGTCGCAAGAACCTTTTTATCTGGAAAGTTTGTTTTTAAAATTTCCTTCAGTCCTACCTGACTACCAATGGCATCTGGGTCAGGTCTTTGGTGGCGGTGAATAATAATAGTGTCGTAGGCTTTGATTTTTTCTAAAATAGCTTGAAATACAGTCATGAATGTCTCCTTGTGATTTTGTTTCTATTATATCATGAAACAATAGAAAAACGGTTAGCCTAGGCAAACCGTTATAAAAATTAGATATCTTTATAGTCGACTTCAAGTCCACGTTTAACCGCTGGACGGTCGGCAATTTTTTCAGTCCAAGCTTGAAGGTGCTTGTATTCTTTAACGTCAAGGAAGATACCAGCCTTGTCCCAAATCTTATCTTGAGCAAGGCGGCCATACCAAGACCAGATGGCGATATCAGCGATAGTGTATTCATCACCGGCAATATAAGGTTTGGTTGCTAATTCTTTATCAAGCAAGTCAAGTTGGCGTTTGGCTTCCATGGCAAAACGGTTGATGGCATATTCGATTTTTTCAGGTGCATAGTGGAAGAAGTGCCCAAAGCCACCACCTAGAAAAGGAGCAGCACCTGTTTGCCAAAATAGCCAGTTGAGAACTTCTGTACGTTTTGCGTGATCAGTTGGAATGAGTTTGCCAAATTTTTCAGCCAAGTAAAGGAGGATGTTAGCTGATTCGAAGACACGAACTGGTTGGTCTTCAGAGTAATCCATCATGGCTGGAATCTTTGAGTTTGGATTGATTGAAACAAAGTCTGAGCCGAATTGGTCACCATCACCAATCTTAATACGATAAGCATCATAACCTGCTTGAGTCACACCAAGTTCTTTCAATTCTTCCAGCATGATAGTTGCCTTGATACCATTTGGTGTCGGAAGAGTATAGAGTTGGAAAGGTTGGTCACCTTTAGGTAAAGTTTGTTCAAAACGTGCACCAGCTGTAGGTTGATTGAGGCCACCCCAGGCACCTCCCATAGAGGTTGGGTTTTCCCAAACTTCTGGTAAAATATAGTCAGACATAAAGTTTCTCCTTGTATTCTTGATAGTTACATCCTAACAAAATGCTAATGGCATTTCAAGAATCTACTACGTCCTATTAGGCGCGACACCTTGACTTTTTCTATAAGAATGATAAGATAGTAAAAATTAATTTTTATCTGATAAAAATATATTGTTTAGAGAGGAAGAAAAGAATGAACTGCTTATTGATTTTCATAAGTTGGCTAAAACAGAACTTACACTGCCATTTGGATGGTTACTCTATCATTGGAAACCATTCGTCACCTAGCTGACTTGGCACAGATTGAGTTACCTGAGGATGATGCAGAGCTCAAACACCATGTGACAGCACCAGCTACCTGTGAGAGCCTCCTAGATTATCTTGAGGCTTTTGATTATATTCGTCCTTTGCTTCAAACAAAGGAAGCTTTGACCATTGCGGCTTATGATGTCGCTAAACAGGCTGCTCTTGAAAATGTTATCTATATTGAAGTGCGTTTTGCTCCAGAATTGTCAATGGATAAGGGATTGACTGTCGCTGAGACCATTGATGCTGTTTGTCAAGGCTTACGTCAAGCTCAAGAAGAATTTGGTATTGTAGCCAAGGCCCTAGTTTGTGGCATGCGCCAATCAGATCAAGAATTAACGGCTCGTATTCTTTGATGAAGCAAATGAAGTTGAAAATAGTGACTTTGTTGGTTTTGATTTTGCTGGAGATGAACATCATTATGGACCTAAAGCGATTAAACCTTTGATTGAACAAGTCCAAAGTTACAACCGTCCGATGACTTTTCATGCTGGTGAGTGTGGTTGCCCTGCCTTTTTGGCTGAGTCGATTGCCATGGGAATTAAGCGTAATGGCCATGCAACGATTTTGGCTCAAGAACCCGAGCTTTTGGAAGAGTTTGTCAAAAATGGTGTCACAGGAGAGTTATGTTTAACAAGTAATCTCCAGACCAAGGCAGCTGTTACAGTTACTGATTTTCCTTATCTAAAAATGAAAGCGGCAGGGGCTAATATTACTATTAATACGGACAATCGTACCGTTTCTGATACAAACCTGACCAAAGAGTACGAACTCTATCACAAGCATTTTGATAGCTCAGTTCAAGACTTCTATGCCCATAATAAGACGGCAATCGAAGCGTCATTTGCTAGTGATGAGGAGAAAGCAGAACTTCTTGAAAAATTGGCTAAAGCCTATTCATAGGAAGTAAATAGACTGGCGAAACTTTATAAAGGTGATAAAATTGAGCCAATTGGAACATCAGTCAAACCTATTATAAAAATAAGGGAGTGAGGCGAACTTTTTTCAAAAATTGTTCAGTCTCCCTCCCTTTTACGCTTGGAATTATGATAAAATAAGTACAATACATATTTTAGAGGAGACTGGTTTGGCACAACTTTATTTTCGCTACGGCACCATGAATTCTGGGAAATCCATTGAGATTCTTAAGGTTGCCTATAATTACGAAGAACAAGGAAAACCAGTGGTACTATTGACCAGTCGTTTGGATAATCGAGATGGGGTCGGCTATATCTCTAGTCGTATTGGCATGAAGCGGAAGGCCTATCCTATTGGTGATGATACGGATATTTTTGGTTACATTGCTAATATGGATCCACGACCTTACTGTGTTTTAGTTGATGAGGCACAGTTTTTGACCCGTGCGAATGTCTATGATTTGGCACGAATTGTTGATGAGTTAGATATCCCAGTGATGGCTTTTGGTCTCAAAAATGATTTTCAGAACAATCTCTTTGAAGGATCTAAGTATCTTTTGCTTTTGTCTGATAAGATTGATGAGATTAAGACTATTTGTCATTATTGCTCGAGAAAGGCAACCATGGTTCTTCGTATGGAAGATGGTAAGCCAGTTTATGAGGGAGCACAAGTTCAAATTGGAGGACACGAGAGTTATATCTCTGTTTGTCGAAAGCACTGGTTTAATCCCCCTCAAGAAAACATAATCCCTTTGAATAAGGCCTAAAAACGACTATTAGTTATATAAGGAGTAAAGATAACAAATGAATATTTATGATCAGTTACAAGCGGTTGAAGACCGTTATGAGGAATTGGGTGAATTGCTTAGTGACCCTGAAGTCGTTTCAGACACTAAACGCTTCATGGAGTTGTCACGTGAAGAGGCAAATACTCGTGAAACTGTGACAGCTTACCGTGAGTACAAGCAAGTCATCCAAAGTATCTCAGACGCTGAAGAGATGATTAAGGAAGCAAGTGTGATCCTGACTTGGAAGAAATGGCTAAGGAAGAACTTAAAGAATCTAAAGCCGCTAAAGAAGAGTACGAAGAACGCTTGAAAATTCTTCTCTTGCCAAAAGACCCTAATGATGACAAGAATATTATCCTTGAAATCCGTGGGGCTGCAGGTGGTGATGAAGCTGCCTTGTTTGCAGGTGACCTTTTAGCTATGTACCAAAAATACGCAGAAACACAAGGTTGGCGCTTTGAGGTCATGGAAGCTTCTTATAATGGTGTTGGTGGTATCAAAGAAGTGGTTGCCATGGTTTCAGGACAATCAGTCTACTCTAAACTCAAATATGAATCAGGAGCACACCGTGTGCAACGTGTACCTGTGACTGAGAGTCAAGGTCGTGTTCATACCTCTACAGCAACTGTTTTGGTTATGCCAGAAGTTGAAGAAGTAGAGTACGAAATTGATCCTAAGGACCTTCGTGTCGATATCTATCACGCTTCTGGTGCCGGTGGTCAGAACGTCAATAAGGTTGCGACTGCGGTTCGTATGGTTCACATTCCTACTGGAATCAAAGTAGAGATGCAAGAAGAACGTACACAACAGAAGAACCGTGATAAAGCCATGAAGATTATCCGTGCACGTGTTGCGGACCACTTTGCACAAATCGCTCAAGATGAACAAGATGCTGAGCGTAAATCTACTGTTGGTACAGGGGACCGTTCAGAGCGTATCCGTACTTACAACTTCCCACAAAACCGTGTAACGGATCACCGTATTGGTTTGACCCTTCAAAAACTAGATACAATTTTGGCTGGGAAAATGGATGAAGTCATTGATGCTCTTGTTCTTTACGACCAAACTCAAAAATTGGAAGAGCTTAACAAATGATTCTAGCGGATGTTCTAGCTGACTATGAAAAGCAGCTTGAGGCTGTTGGAGAAGAGCCAGAGGCCCTTTCCTTTGTTTATCGTGGTTTGAAGCAGTGGGACCTGACTCATTTTGTTCTTCAATTGCGTCAGGAAGTTTCAGAGGAAGATGCTGAGCAATTGGCTCATATTTTTTAGCCAACTAAAGAATCACAAGCCTGCCCAGTATATTTTGGGCTATGAAGATTTTCATGGTTTACGTTTTCAGGTTGATGAGCGTGTCTTGATTCCACGTCCTGAAACAGAAGAACTAGTGGACTTGATTTTAGCGGAAAACCCAAGCACAGAGCTTAAGGTTCTTGATATTGGAACTGGGAGTGGTGCAATTTCGGTATCCCTGAAAAAGAGTTGCCCTCTTTGGCAAGTAACAGCTAGTGACTTATCAGTGGATGCGCTAGAGCTTGCCCAGGAGAATGCTAAGCTAAATCAGGTAGCCATCAGCTTTGTTCAATCAGATATTTTCGAAAATATTTCTGGTAGTTTTGATATCATCGTGTCAAACCCTCCCTATATTTCTGAAAACGATAAGGACGAAGTTGGGGTCAATGTCTTGGCTAGCGAGCCAAAGATGGCCTTGTTTGCTGATGAAGAGGGACTTGCCATTTATAGACAGATTATTGAGGAGGCAGATAAGTATTTGACTCCTAGAGGAAAGCTCTACTTTGAAATTGGCTATAAGCAGGGAATGGATTTGAAAAAGCTCTTGTCTCTACATTTTCCAGATAAGCGAGTGCGTGTCCTTAAGGACCAATTTGGACAAGATAGAATGGTCGTGATGGATGATGAAAAGTAAGAAAGTATTAAGAGAAATCTTGGATGACGGTGGTGCAGTCGTTCTTCCTACAGAGACTGTCTATGGTCTATTTGCTAAGGCTATGGATGAGAGTGCTGTAAACCATGTCTATGAGCTGAAAAATCGTCCTAGAGATAAAGCCATGAATTTGAATGTCGCTTCTTATGAAGATATCCTGTCTTATTCGAAAGAGCAGCCCAAATATTTGAAACAATTGTATGATGCTTTTTTGCCTGGACCTTTGACTATCATTTTAAAAGCTAATAATAAAGTCCCTAAGTGGATTAATTCGGGTTTGGCGACGGTTGGCTTCCGTTTACCAGACCATCCTGTTACTAGAGAACTGATTCAAGCGGAAGGTCCTTTAATTGGTCCCTCAGCCAATAAGTCTGGGAAGGCTAGTGGTCGTTATTTTGACCAAATAAGAGACCAATTTGATTTTCAGGTGACTGGCTATCAAGATGATGATGCCTTGTTAGGTGTAGATTCGACGATTTTGGATTTATCTGGCAACAAGGTGAAAATTTTACGGCAAGGTTCTATCACTCAAGAAGACATTCTTGCCAAGCTACCAAAAATCCCTTTCGAGGAGGTATAACATGCTACGTGATTTGATAGCGTCAGATGTTGAAGCAATTTGTGAGATTAACAAAGAAGCTTTAGGTTATGCTTTTAGTTCAGAGGAAACGGCTAGTCAACTAGCTAGATTATCCAAAGACCCACATCATTTTCTACTAGGTTATGAGGATGATGCTAGTCATGAACTCCTTGGCTACGTTCATGCAGAGGATTATGAATGTCTCTATTCCAATGCAGGATTTAATATCTTGGCTTTAGCAGTTTTACCTCAAAGACAAGGGATGGGGATCGGTAAAATTTTACTTGAAGGGTTGGAGCAAGAAACAAAAAGACGCGGTTATGAGTTTATTCGCTTAAATTCTGCAGACCATCGTCTGGGTGCGCATGCATTTTATGAAAAAGTAGGTTATACTTGTGATAAGATGCAGAAACGGTTTATTAAATTGACAAAAGGATAAGACTTATTGGCGGCTCTACCCGAGTTGACCAGAGAATAAATGACTAACAGAGACCTATGGAAGTGTGAGATAATTTCCAACTGTATGTGGGTGAGTTGATTGAACCCCATTAGACCTCAAAGGAGACCTCTATGATTTTTGATAAAGAAGATTACAAAGGATTTGACCCTGAACTATGGAACGCCATCGATGCTGAGGCAGAACGTCAGCAAAACAATATTGAGTTGATTGCCTCTGAGAACGTGGTATCTAAAGCAGTAATGGCTGCTCAAGGAACTCTCTTGACTAACAAGTACGCAGAAGGCTATCCAGGTAAACGTTACTATGGTGGTACAGACGTGATTGATGTGGTCGAGTCTCTTGCTATTGAGCGTGCCAAAGAACTTTTTGGAGCAAAATTTGCCAACGTGCAACCTCACTCAGGTAGCCAAGCCAATGCTGCGGTTTACATGTCTTTGATTCAACCAGGTGATACGGTTATGGGAATGGATTTGTCAGCGGGTGGTCACTTGACACATGGTGCACCAGTTAGCTTCTCTGGTAAGACCTATAACTTTGTGGCTTACAACGTTGATAAAGAAACTGAACTCCTTGATTACGATGCTATTCTGGCTCAAGCTAAAGAAGTACAACCAAAACTCATCGTGGCTGGGGCTTCAGCTTACTCACGTATCATTGATTTTGCTAAATTCCGTGAAATTGCTGATGCTGTAGGTGCCTACCTCATGGTAGATATGGCTCACATTGCTGGTCTTGTAGCCTCTGGTCATCATCCAAGTCCAGTTCCTCATGCACATGTGACAACTACAACAACTCACAAGACACTTCGTGGTCCTCGTGGTGGTTTGATTTTGACTGATGATGAAGAAATCGCTAAAAAATTGAATTCTGCGGTCTTCCCTGGTTTGCAAGGCGGTCCTTTGGAACATGTTATTGCTGCCAAGGCTGTTGCTCTTAAAGAAGCACTTGACCCTGCCTTTAAGGAATATGGGGAAAATGTTATCAAGAATGCTGCTGCCATGGCTGACGTTTTCAATCAACATCCAGATTTCCGTGTTATCTCAGGTGGCACTAATAATCACCTATTCTTGGTTGATGTGACTAAAGTTGTTGAAAATGGTAAAGTTGCACAAAACGTTCTTGAAGAAGTTAATATTACTTTGAACAAGAATGGTATTCCTTACGAGCAATTGTCTCCATTCAAGACATCAGGTATCCGTGTTGGTAGTCCAGCCATTACAAGTCGTGGTATGGGTGAAGCTGAGAGCCGTAAAATTGCTGAATTAATGGTTGAAGCTTTGGAAAATCACGATAAACCTGAAGTTTTGGAACGCATTCGTGGAGAAGTTAAAGCTCTTACAGATGCCTTCCCACTCTATTAAAAACTATGTTAGATTTATATATTAAACGCATTATCATTCACCAGTTTTCGCCAAATGATACGGAGCTGGTTTTAGCAGAAGGGCCTCTTGAAATAACGCCACGCTTAGATGAGTATTTTCGAAAGAAACTCTCTAAAGTTTTCTCTGATGAGGCTAAACGTGGCTATTTCGATGCAGAGAATGTTTTCATCAGTCATTTAGGAGATGATTTGATGGAAAGCTCAGTCAAGATTGCCCAACTTTGGAAGGAAGAATTTGTCATTTCTGAAGATCAAAAGACCAATGATTTGGTCTTTATTCAGTTTGACAAAGAAGGGCAAGAATATTTTGCTTTCTTGCGTATTGCTCTCAAGGACAGTTTGATTCATTCTTTGGGAGATAGCCAACATCCTATTCAATTGTCACAAAATAATTTGCCTTCTGCGGCCCAGACACCTGATGAAGCTTTGGTAATCAATCGTAGTAGTAAGCAGTATTATTTGATTGAAAAGCGAATCAAGCATAATGGAAGCTTTGCCAATTATTTCTCTGAAAATCTGTTGCAAGTCCAGCCTGAACAATCTGTCAAGAAATCGATTAAGATGGTTGAAGACACTGCCCAGAAGATTGCTGAGAATTTTAATCAGGATGACTTTAACTTCCAAGGAAAAATGAAATCTGCTATTTTCAATAATTTGGAAGAAGACCAAGAGTTATCACCTGAAAAATTGGCAGACCAGCTCTTTGATAATAATTTGACAGCTCGTTTGACCTTCGTTGATGAGCTCAAAGAGGCCATACCTGAGCCTATCTCGGTATCAGATATTGACCATTCGCGTCAAATTAAGAAATTGGAGAATCAAAAATTATCGTTATCGAACGGAATTGAGTTAATTGTGCCTAATAATGTGTATCAGGATGCTGATAGTGTTGAGTTTATTCAAAATCCTGATGGCACCTACTCTATTCTCATCAAAAATATCGAGGATATCATCAATAAATAATATGTTTAAATGGATAAGACGTCTGGCGGTTTTTGTCGTAGTCCTCATCATAGGTATCCAATGCTATCGAATCCATGCCAATATTCAACATGTCTTAACCTATGAATCCATGGTTAAGGAGGTTTTGGCAGAGGACGACATTGATAATACAACCAATGTCGATTTGGTTCTGGCTATGATCTACACAGAAACCAAGGGGAAGACAGATGACGTGATGCAGTCCAGTGAAAGTTCTACAGGGGTGACCAACTCCATAACAGATCGAAAAGAAAGTATTCGTCAAGGGGTGACGGTGCTGTCGGAAAATCTGGAAGAAGCTGCCCACCATAAGGTGGATCCTTGGACAGCAGTACAAGCCTATAATTTTGGTAAGGCCTATATCGATTATGTGGCTGATAATGGTGGAGTTAACACCGTCGAACTCGCAAAGGCTTACTCTAAAAATGTCGTTGCTCCGAGTCTAGGAAACACTAGCGGGCAAACATACACCTATTACCAACCGGTTGCCATGTACTATGGTGGCGGAAAACTTTATACAAATGGCGGAAATATTTACTACGCTAAGGAAGTACAGTTTAATCTCTTTTTGATGCGTATGTTCTCGCGCCTCTAAGAGTAAGGACGTTAAACTTAGGAAAGACAAATGAAAGCATTATTAGTTTATTTTAGAGGATATGTCAAAGACAGTATCCTGGGACCTGTTTTTAAATTAATCGAAGCCAGTTTCGAACTCTTGGTCCCTCTAGTGATTGCTGGAATTGTCGACACAACTATTCCAAATAAAGACCAAAATCATCTGTTTATGATGATTTTTCTCTTGTTCGGACTTGCCGTTATTGGGGTTGTCGTTGCTATTTCAGCACAGTATTTTTCATCCAGAGCAGCAGTTGGCTATGCCCGAGGTTTAACCAATGATTTGTATGCGAAAATCATGCGTTTATCAAAGGAAAAGCGGGATGAGATTGGAACGTCAAGTTTGGTGACACGTTTGACTGGTGATACCTTTCAAATCCAAACGGGCATCAATCAATTTTTGAGGCTCTTTTTGAGGGCGCCGATTATCGTGACGGGAGCCATTATTATGGCATTCCGAATCAGTCCACGCTTGACCCTTTGGTTTCTTGGCATGGTCTTGGTATTGACTCTTATTATTGTACTAGCCAGTCGCATCGTCAATCCTTTATATGTCAAGATTCGAGTGATTAATGAATCGATTGTTACCAATACGCGTCAACAACTTGAAGGTATGAGGGTTATTCGGGCTTTTGATCAGAGTGAGCGTGAATTAGATAACTTTACTACTGTCAATAAAGACTTGAAGAAGTGGCAGCTCAAAACAGGAGTGATAGCAAGTCTCATTAGTCCTTTGACTTTCTTGGTTGTTAATATGACCTTGATTGCTATCCTTTGGCAGGGAAATCTGCAAATTCAAGGTGGCCTTTTGTCTCAAGGGATGCTGATTGCTCTAGTCAATTATCTCTTGCAAATTTTGACGGAGCTCCTTAAATTGGCCATGATGTTGACTAATCTGAATCAAAGTTTTATTTCAGCGAAACGGGTACAAGCTATTTTTGAACTCCAAGATGAGGATATTGAGGCACCTTTAGAAGTCCGCACTTCTAGTCAGGCTTCTACAGTGCTAGCTATTGATCAGATGACCTTTACCTATCCTACAGCTAGTTCGCCATCACTCCAAGAGATTCATGTCAGTCTTACTCAAGGTCAGTCACTAGGTATTATTGGTGGTACAGGTTCAGGTAAATCGACATTGGTGAACTTAATCATGAACTTATATCAGCCTCAGATTGGTTCGCTAGCTATTTTCAAAGATCAAAAATCACCAAAAAACCTTAAAGAGTGGCGTTCTTGGGTTGCCTATGTCCCGCAAAAAGCTGAGTTATTTAGAGGAACCATTCGTTCAAACTTGTCCTTAGGACTTGACCACGAACCGAGTGAGCAAGAACTGTGGCATGCGCTTGACATGGCTCAGGCTGCTGATTTTGTAAAAGACAAGGATCTTGGTTTGGATGAGCCAGTTGAGTCATTTGGCCGTAATTTTTCGGGGGGTCAACGTCAACGTTTGACTATTGCGCGTGCGTTGATGAGACCAGCACCATTCTTGATTTTGGATGACTCCACCTCAGCCCTAGATTACTTGACTGAAAGTCGCCTACTAGCAGCTATCAGAGACAATCTTAAATCAACGAGTTTGATTATTATTTCGCAAAGAACAAATAGTCTAAAAGCTGTTGATCAAATTTTGGTGCTTGATAAGGGACATCAAGTTGGCTTGGGTAATCATGAAGAATTGCTTGCCACAAATAAACTCTATCAAGACATTCATTATTCTCAACATCAAAAGGAGGTCGCTGATGAAGGCTAGAAATAATAAATCAACGCTTAAACGTTTAAGTAGAGATATCTTAAGTCAGCGCTACCTCTTTGCCTTAGCAACTGTTGGGACCATTATTCAAGTTGCCTTAACGGTTTACTTACCTATCTTAATTGGTGATGCAGTGGACGCTGTTCTTAAGATGAACGCCGTTTTATTGATGTCACGTTTAATTTGGCAGATGCTTGTAGTTATCTTAGCTAATAGTGCAATCCAGTGGCTTAACCCTTTGATTTATAATCGATTAATTTATTCATATAGCGAAAGTTTACGTGAACGAGTCATGATGAAAATTCATGCTATGCCTCTCAGTTACCTTGATCGTCAAGGAACTGGAGACATGGTTAGCCGTGTGACTACAGATAGCGATCAGTTAAACAACGGACTTCTCATGGTCTTTAACCAATTTTTCGTTGGGCTTTTGACTATTTTTGTCATAATCTTTACCATGGCTCGCTTAGACTGGTTCATGATGCTCTTAGTTCTAGTGATGACGCCTCTGTCAATGCTTGTGGCACGTTTTATCGCAAAGAAGAGTTATCAACTCTATCGCAATCAAACTAAATGGCGAGGTGTGCAGACTCAGTTGATTGAGGAAAGTCTGACTCAAGAAGCTTTAGTACAGAGTCTAAATGCTCAAGACCAGATGGTTAGGAGTTTTAAAGACGTCAATGGTAAGTATGCTGATTATTCACAGGGTGCTATCTTTTATTCGTCAGCGGTTAACCCAGCTACACGTTTTGTCAATAGTCTGATCTATGCTCTTATTGCAGGTGTTGGTGCTTATCGAATCATGTCGGGTGGCGCTTTTACAGTGGGACAATTGACCACCTTCCTAAATTATGTGACTCAGTATACGAAACCTTTTAATGATATCTCATCTGTCCTATCTGAACTTCAAAGTGCTTTGGCCTGTGCTGATCGCCTTTATATGATATTGGATGAAGAGGAAATAACAGAAACAGGTAAGGCGGTCTTGGAAGAAGCAGATGTGCAGGGACGTTTTCAATTTGATCATGTCCAATTTGGCTATTTGCCTAATAAACCTCTTATCAAGGATTTGTGCATTGAGATCCCTGCCGCAAGTACTGTTGCCATTGTTGGTCCAACAGGAGCGGGGAAATCTACCTTGATTAACCTACTCATGCGTTTCTATGATTTGGACAAGGGAAATATTCTACTGGACGGTAGACCTATTACAGATTATACCCGTGAGAGTCTTCGGAAACAGATTGGGATGGTTTTACAGGAAACTTGGCTTGAGGTCGGCACTATTCATGATAATATTGCCTATGGAAATCCCAGAAGCCAGTCGTGAAGAAGTCATAGCAGCGGCCAAGGCTGCCAATGCTGATTTCTTTATTCAGCAGTTGCCTCAAGGCTACGACACCTACTTGAATGATGCGGGGCAATCCCTTTCTCAGGGACAACGTCAGCTTTTGACCATTGCTCGCATATTTGTCAATGTGCCTAAAATCTTAATTTTGGATGAAGCCACTTCTAGTATCGATACTCGTACAGAGCTTCTCATTCAAGAGGCCTTCGCTAAATTAATGAAAGGTCGAACAAGTTTCATCATTGCCCATCGATTATCTACCATAGAGAATGCGGACCATTATTTTGGTCATGAATAATGGGGATATCGTTGAACACGGAACCCATGAACAACTGATGCAAGCTAAGGGAATGTACTATCGTATGCAGACAGCCCAAAAGACACAAAATAGTTAAATCCGACAGAGCTTTAAGCTCTGTTTTTTATGATTTTAGCCAATCATTTATCACGGAAGCTTATTAATGAAAAAGAAATGAAATTTAGTTATTTTTTCTTTTTTATTGGAAAAAATACTGATAAGATGGTAAACTAGAGAGGATATTATATAAAAAAAGGTATCGAAAATTAGAATGTTAAAACATAAAAACGTCCTAGTGTTTTTAGGACAAACCTTGCTTTATTTCGCCATTTTTATGGCCCTAATTTATCTCTACAATTACCTAGGACAAGGTCAAGGTAATTTTATCTATAACGAATTTTAGGAAGAATAATGACGAATACAAAAATTAAAGATATGATCGAAACGATTGAGCAGTTTGCTCAATCACAACCTGACTTTCCTGTTTACAATATTTTAGGGGAAGTTCACACTTACGGTGACTTAAAAGCTGACTCGGATAGCCTAGCTGCCAAGATTGATAGTCTTGATATTCCAGAAAAATCACCTGTTGTGGTTTATGGCGGTCAAGAGTATGAAATGTTGGCAACTTTTGTCGCTTTGACTAAATCTGGTCACGCTTATATTCCAATTGATAGTCACTCAGCTCTTGAGCGCGTGACGGCTATCGTTGAAGTAGCAGAGCCTAGTCTGATTATTGCTATCAATGACTTCCCACTTGAGGAAGTCCAAGCTCCAATTCTAACATTGGATCAAGTGACAACAGCTTTGAAAGCAAGACTAGCTACGGAAGTGACTCATCCTGTTAAGGGGGATATACTTATTACATCATCTTCACATCAGGAACTACAGGTAAGCCTAAAGGGGTCCAAATTTCACACAATAATCTCCTTAGTTTCACCAACTGGATGATTACGGATAAGGAATTTGCGACTCCAAAACGTCCACAAATGCTGGCTCAACCGCCTTATTCATTTGACCTATCGGTAATGTACTGGGCACCTACATTGGCACTTGGAGGAACACTTTATGCTCTTCCTTCAGCTATTACACAGGACTTCAAGAAGCTCTTTGAAACGATCTTCTCACTTCCAATTGCCATTTGGACATCAACACCATCTTTTGCAGATATGGCAATGTTGTCTGAAGACTTCAATTCAGAGAAGATGCCAGAAATTACGCATTTCTATTTTGACGGAGAAGAGTTGACTGTCAAGACTGCTCAAAAGCTTCGCCAACGTTTCCCAGAAGCACGTATTATCAATGCTTACGGACCAACTGAAGCAACTGTCGCCTTATCAGCAGTAGCAGTAACTGATGAGATGCTGGCTAACCTTAAGCGTTTGCCGATTGGTTATACCAAGGAAGATTCACCGACTTATATTATCGATGAGGATGGCAATATCCTTCCAAATGGTCAACAGGGTGAAATCATCGTATCAGGACCAGCAGTTTCAAAAGGATATATGAACAATCCTGAAAAGACTGCGGAAGCCTTCTTCGAGTTTAATGGCCTTCCTGCTTACCATACTGGTGATGTAGGAACGATGACTGATGAAGGTCTCCTTCTTTACGGTGGTCGTATGGACTTCCAGATTAAATTTAATGGTTTCCGTATTGAGCTAGAGGATGTTTCACAAAACCTTAATAAGTCTAAGTATATTGATTCAGCAGTAGCTGTGCCACGTTACAATAAAGACCATAAGGTTCAGAACCTCTTGGCTTATGTGATTCTTAAGGATGGTGTTCGTGAGCAGTTTGAACGTGAAATTGATATCACCAAGGCGATTAAGGCAGACTTAGAAGATATCATGATGTCTTACATGATGCCTACTAAGTTCCTCTATCGTGAGAGCTTGCCTTTAACACCAAATGGGAAAATCGATATCAAGGGTCTTATCAGTGAGGTTAACAACCGATGATTGACTTCTTGAAACAGCTCCCCCATTTAGAAGCCTACGGTAATCCCTTCTATTTTATCTATCTTGGATTAGCTCTATTGCCAATCTTTGTGGGTCTCTTCTTTAAAAAGCGTTTTGCAATTTATGAGTGTTTGGTCAGTCTAGCCTTTATTGTTCTTGCTCTGACAGGAACACATGCTAGCCAATTACTAGCCTTACTCTTCTATATCGTTTGGCAAATCATCTGGGTTTATTCCTACAAACATTACCGCAGTAAAAAGGACAATAAATGGGTTTTCTATTTACACTCATTTCTTGTAGTCCTTCCCTTGATTTTTGTTAAGGTAGAGCCTGCGATAAATGGTACTCAGTCCCTTTTAAACTTTCTTGGTATTTCTTACTTGACCTTCCGATCAGTTGGTATGATTATCGAGATGCGGGATGGTGTCCTTAAAGAGTTTACACTTGGAGAATTCCTCCGATTCATGCTCTTTATGCCAACCTTTACGAGTGGTCCTATTGATCGCTTCAAACGCTTTAACGAAGATTACCAAGCGATTCCTGAGAGAGATGAGTTGATGAATATGTTGGAGCAAGCTGTCAAGTATATTATGCTCGGTTTTCTCTATAAATTTGTCTTGGCTCAAATTTTTGGAAGTATGCTTTTACCTTCACTGAAAACACAAGCTTTAGCTCAAGGTGGTATCTTTAATTTACCAACACTTGGTGTTATGTATGTTTTCGGTTTTGATCTTTTCTTTGACTTTGCAGGCTACTCGATGTTTGCCTTAGCAGCATCTAACCTTATGGGGATTAAGAGCCCAATCAACTTTGACAAACCTTTCATCTCACGAGACTTGAAAGAATTTTGGAATCGTTGGCATATGAGCTTGTCTTTCTGGTTCCGTGACTTTGTCTTTATGCGTTTGGTTATGGTTTTGATGCGTAACAAGGTTTTCAAAAACCGTAACACGACATCAAATGTTGCCTATGTCATTAATATGATGGTTATGGGATTCTGGCATGGAGTTACCTGGTACTACATTGCTTATGGTATTTTCCATGGTATTGGTCTAGGAATTAATGATGCCTGGTTACGTAAGAAGAAGACCATTAATAAAGAACGTAAGAAAGCTGGTCTTGAGCCACTTCCTGAAAATAAATGGACGAAGGCTTTGGGAATCATAGCCTTCCAGATTGATGCCATTGCTGATCATGACTGCTTCTGCCTTCTGATTGAGCGGCTCCGGGAATAAAACGATCATTCCTCTTGCCCCAATCTCAACCGGATGTTTTAATACATACTCCCCA
>ENA-OQBV01000932-OQBV01000932.1-human-gut-metagenome-genome-assembly--contig:-NODE-932-length-15699-cov-4.913113_pt1 | contig 15699 bp, 22 predicted proteins | sample MGYA00242750_ERZ504559 | MGnify/ENA primary metagenome ERZ504559 (study PRJEB26092, sample SAMD00036230) | human gut metagenome | host: Homo sapiens | study: EMG produced TPA metagenomics assembly of...
CTGTAGGTAATCTTCTATATACTTTGATATTTCTCTTTTTCTTCTTTCCAGGCACTGCTTTACTCTCCACCTATCATCTAATCCATCTAGTCCTTTAATAATCGCTTGCACAATATATGGCATTAACATGATTACAAATGAGATAGCAAACGGCTCAATGCCCCTTTTTGATATGCTTTGTATAATTCCATTGACAATCCATATTGTTGTCCACACTGTTTTGTACGGATAAAATTTTATAAAATAACTTGTCGTTGCTTGTACTAATAAGCATATCTATCATTTCTGACCTCACAATCATTTCCCAGATCACTTCATTTTCGCTTCGGCTCTGTCGCTCCCTGTCCTACGCTGAAATCTAACGTTACCGCTTTGCCTCCAAGGGCTCGGTACGTGCGGTTGGCTAGACCTTACCCGACAGGATTTTTCTACTATATACAATCAGCTATGCTGATTTCTCAGCTCGCACTATAAGCTGATTGTAGCAGATTGATCGATAGATAGCTAGTGCAATTTGAATCGTACTCCATCCGCTACAATATTTTTCGTTCAAATCACCAATTATTTAAAATGGAAAGCGCTCCACACATTCATCCAACATATCTCCGACCTGAATCCGCAGAACAGAAAGCAGCACAACACGCAATTTCAATCCACGCTCCCACAAGGGGAGCGACGTTGCTAGATAGAGCTTTTACAACGCGATTCCAAATTTCAATCCACGCTCCCACAAGGGGAGCGACAAAGTAAGAAAGCGGGATAGGAGGTGGAGTAAATATTTCAATCCACGCTCCCACAAGGGGAGCGACCAAATTTACCATACGTATTCCTGAAACTTATGATATCTCTGAAATCATCGAGATCGAAAATGCTGTAGACCGAACTTCTTCTATCGGAAAACGAGATTATGCGATATTGCTTCTCGCTTCGCGATTAGGAATGCGTGCGGGAGACATTGCCTCGCTTAAATTAGATTCTCTTGATTTCAAAAATCAGCGTATCTGCTTTATCCAAAATAAAACGGGAAGTGTTTCAGAACTTTACATGGTGCCAGAAATCAAAACAGCACTGATGGATTATCTGTCAACAGATCGTCCTGCATCCACAAGCGACTATGTATTTTTAAAATCATGTGCCCCTTATTCAGAAATATCGTATTCTGTTGTCTCATTTGCTGTAAAAAAACATATGATTCGCTCTGGTATTAACATTGCAGGTAAAAAACATGGACCTCATAGTCTGAGAGCTTCTCTTGCGTCATCGATGGTAAACGATGGCATATCTTATGAAACCGTAAGAAAAGTACTGGGACATGATAGTCCCAATGCAATCAGGCACTATGCACGTCTTGATATTCAGATGCTTAGGAATTGTGCTCTTGCATGCCCGGCACCTTCAGGAACACTTCACCAATTCCTGAAAGGAGGTCGTATATGAGAACCGTGATTTTTAAAAGTTGTTTTAAAGACGACATGCAGTCATTCATGGAGTATCGTGTTGCGACTTTCGCATGGAATACCTATCGTTTGGATAATTATCGCCTGTCTTCTTTTGACAGATATCTTACAAAAATATCTTATAATGATGAAATTGTACCACAAACAATAATAAATCAGTGGCTTAATGATGTAGGTGTTCCAGAGGCATCTATTAATGGATACATAAAGACTATACGAAACTTTATGAAATATAGAGCCGATATGGGAAAAGTTGTTTATCTTCCGCCCTTCCAGAAAACGAAAGATTTGTATATTCCCTATATATTTAGTGATGAGGAATTGTCGAATATATTTGCTATTGCTGATGCATATCCAATGACAAACAAATTTAGCAGCATTCCGCATATACATATGGAAATGGCGGTTCTCATACGCCTTTTGTATTGTTGTGGACTCAGATTAGGCGAAGCTCTAAATTTGAAGATGGAGCATCTGGATCTAGAAAACGGAGTCATCCGTATTATACATTCAAAAAAAAGAAACAACGATTAGTTCCAATGCATGAAACATTAACAAACATGCTGAAGGATTATTGTAAGGTGATAAAAATCTATGGTATAGATAATCCATTTTTATTCCCAAGACAAAGCGAACATTTATCCCCAATAACTGCTGAACGCCAATTTAAAAAGATTCTTAGGAAAGCTGGTATTATCAAAGGGAATGAAGATCCTCATAAACGTGCTCCATGCCTGCACTGTTTAAGACATTGTTTTATGTTCCATGCTTTTAAACAGCTGGAAACTGCAGGATATCATATCGATATGGCTTCTCCATATTTTTCTGTATATTGTGGTCATGAATCCCTTGTGGAAAGTGAAAAATATATGAAATTCAGCAGTGAACTCTTCGAAGAAGATATGCTCTTGTTTGCTGATTTCACAGAATCTCTGTTTCCGGAGGTTGATTTATGAGAAAGCAGAAGACTCCTTCGATTTTTATGAAATATCTTGAATACTATGTAAATACATATATGCCGGAAGCACGTGGGTTAAGTAAGAACACAATCAACTCTTATAAAACAACATTTACACTTTTAATAAAATATATGTATTCAGTCAAAAACACGAAAGCAGATGAGATTACTTTTGACTGTTTAGATGTAAATACGCTTTCCGATTTTATGTCATGGCTTGAAAATGAACGTAAATGTTCAGTTACAACCAGAAATCAAAGACTTGCCGCACTGTATTCTTTTTCCGAGTATGCACAAAACTATGACTTTGATGCAGCATCAACTTTTAGAAGTGCTGTATTGAGGATTCCATCAAAAAAAGCACCTAAAAAGCGGCGTGTTGGTTTTACCACCGATGAAGTAAAGATCCTTCTGGCACTGCCTGACCAAAAAAGTGAGACTGGTTTAAGAGACATGGTTTTATTAAGCTTTATGTATGCAACAGGCACACGTGCACAGGAAGTGTGTGATCTTACTGTAAAATCTGTCAATTTCAGATCAACTGGTACTACTATTGATATAGTAGGAAAAGGTTCAAAAGCACGTCGCATACGTATTCCTGACCCTTGTGCATCTATGCTTAGAAAATATATTAGACATCGCAGAATAGAAACAGAACCTGACAGACATATATTTTCGAGTCAGACGCATGAGCATATGACAATATCATGCGTGGAAGAAATATACAAAAAATATATAAAACTCGCTAAAGAAAAAACGCCCAATCTTTTCAAAGAAGAACACTATTCACCTCATAGTATGAGACACACGACCGGACAACATATGTTAGAAGCGGGAGTTCCGATTATGGTAATAAAAGCTTTCCTTGGACATGCATCAGTTCAAACGACACAGATTTATACAGAAAGTCCACAGGCAACAGTTGATAAACATATCCGTGAATGGAACGAAATGAATTTTCCGCGTTCGATTTATATTGATGAAAAAGACTTGGAAGAAAGAAATGTTCCTGATTTTTTGAAGAGTCACTAATAGGATATCATTATTCGAGAAGATTTCTTAGAAAGTCTTAATTTCTGGGCTTTCCAAGAGATTATCTCGAATAATAATTCTATTCTAATAACAACACAAATCCGTCAGCTTCCCAGAGCAAAGCTTTGATCCTGTCACAACGTTTTCCACAGAAAAGATACAGGGCGCTTCGCCTTGGATCCATATGGAGTTGATTCTCTACAATAGCACACAGCCCGTCAATGGATTTCCGCATATCCGTTCTGCCTGTTACGATATAGATTTCATCGGCGGCTGTGATATCCCCTAACATTCCAACTCCTTCACAATGCGAAGCGTTTGAGCCAGAAGCTGAGGATCTGTTCCATTTGGTATTGTTAGATGCAAACTTCCTACAGACAGCTTCATTGGCTCTGCTACGGAAAGGTTATTTTTTTCCGTAGCTACCGGAATCACATTTAATGGCTGTTCATATGGGAGCGGGTCAGTATCATGAAAATCCACTCTGACAACTTCCTGGCTTTCCGGTGCACGATAGCTGCGTCCGGTTGACGCTGGCAAATCCACACAACCTTTCTGACGCAGCCTTTTTACCCAGTTGTAAAAAGTTCCCGGTTTAATGTCATGTTCCACACACCATTGATGATCTGTCAACCCACTTTGACGGCATTCCATGATGAGACGGTATTGTTCTTCGGTAGGTATTCTTTTGCTTCTCATGAGCACACCTCCATAAATCGGATAGAGTAAAATGCTCGCATCTATCATTTCTAGCAAGAGAAGATGAAGTGAAATGCTTGCATTTTCTATTGATTATTATGGAATGATTTTTAGGGCAACACAATCCGTCGAATTATTTTGCGCTTACAATAAAATGGAACTTTTACCATAAAAGTTCCATTTTAAGTTAGCTATTAAAGAATTTGTAATAAGGTAACCTCTTTATATCATTTTTTTGTCAAAGACTTTTCGCAGTAAAATGTCTATATGCTTTATTAACTTATTTTACCAAGATTTACATGTAAAGTTCTTTTTACATGTGTATTTAGAGCAGTTAAAGCTTGATGTACAAGTAAAGTTTGATGTACAAGCTCTTGGTTCGATAGTTGCTACTGTTGCTTTTGTTGCTACTGGTTTTGTATAGTTCATACTAAATACCTCCTATAATTAAATCTAAATCATTTATCAAAAACAAATTCTTTAATAGCCGGTTACCTTATTGTTGTTTTAAAAAATCTTCAAGAAATTGTTCTTTTCGAAGTTCACACTCTCCATCAGTTTCTTGAATAGAACCGTTGTTCAAAGCTAGTGCTAAACACCCTTTTCCGCATGATGATTGCCATACACATTTTTCACACTCATGCATATATTTCATTCCATATCTCAGGAACCATACTAAATGAGAAAGTCTATCACCTTTACATATTTCACTTAATGTTTCGTCATAAACATTTCCTATAGAATAGTTTTCTCCTGAAAATATTTGACATAAATATACATTACCGCTTGAATCAATACGTGGTGTCAGTGGAATCTTCTTTCCATCTATACTATCCATAATTAGTGGACAAACCCCTGTAAATTCATCTGGAAAAGAAATATTTATCCCATTTTCAATATACCTCAATATTTCTTCATCTGAAGATATATTTCTAATAAACGCCTTTTTATCTTTTGGCAACAAATACATTTTATCGATATTTTTCTTTCCTCTACCAAGTAGCGTTAACGTAGCCAAGTCGATATGTTTAATTCCCTGCTCTGCTAACATTTTTATCATCTTTTTTACATCTGTAATATTAAACGCAGAAACCATGCACCTTATTAAAACTCTCTCTGCAAGCCCCGCATCAAGTAAATATTTCAAACCTTTTATAGTTTTATCAAAATTACCCTTTCCACATAATTTATCATGTGTATCTGGACATGAACCATTCAAGCTTACTTGTATAGATAAATTATGAGCTTTTAACGCTTTAGCAATTTCTGGTGTAATCAATGTTGCATTAGTTATCATTAATTTTCTTCCAAATTCTTTCTCATCTAGCTTTTTAACAAACTCCCAAATCAAAGGGTGTAATAATGGTTCCCCACCTGATAATGTAACGGTTGTATCTTCTCCATTTGGAAGACTATTAAGAATATTTTCATATTCTTTCATGTTGATTAAATTGCGCAACACGCCTGATTCATTATAACAATGTAAGCACCGTAAATTACATTCAGATGTAAGCTCTATGTACGCTCCTTGCAGACTGTAATTATCTACTAAACTTTCATTTATCATATTATTCACCTTCTATCCTTCTTTAATTAAACCGTTTTCTCCTAAGTATTCTAGAATTTCAATACAGTCATTCTTTACCGTATCATAAAACTCTGCCACATCTAATTTATACATGTGTAATACACATTGCACTACTTCTTCTAACTCCCTTCCCTCACAGTTTTGCCATATAGCAAATGCAGTATTATTCAACGTAATTATTGATTTTCCATCATTAGTAAGAACAAGTACATTCTCTTTTACATTTTCATACGGTCTATTCCTCTTTTGATATTTCATACGCAAAATTCCTCCTATTGATATGAAGTTATTTTTCTACTTTTTCCCATCCCTCTTTTTCTGAAATCACATCCAACGAACTAATTTGTCCATTTTTATTCCTTGAAACATAAATCCAAACACTACTCTTAGCACCTTCATCCACATAAATACAATACCCTACATCTACAAGCCCTCCTATTTCACTTCCTTTAAAAAACCATTTGCCATTAACATATTCAATTCCATTTTCTTCATATACATACAGCGGATGTTCTCTTTCCTCAAGTTCATTCAGCTCCACTACTTGTGATTTTCCTATACTTTCTGAGATGCTTTCAATCGAATCCATTTTAAAAAATATCAGTAAAATAATAAATGTCGTTGAAACAAGTAATGAACATGTGTATTTCTTTTTCTCTTTATCAAAATTCATTATAGAAACAATTCTTTTTTTTACTATAGAATCTCCAAATCCATTTAATAAATAAACTGGATTTTTAGAATTTCTTGCAAACTTCAAAAGTAACTCTGCATATTCCACTTTTCCTCCCAGTTTAGAAACCACATTATAATCGCATCTGAGTTCCAAATCCTGATCAAAAAACTTAACCAAAATCCACACAAAGGGATTAAACCAATATATCGTTGCTATAATTACTGCTAAAATCTTCCATAAAGAATCCCTATGTTTCGCATGTACCAATTCATGATACAATAAATATTTTTGTTCCTCCTCTGTCATAACTAAAACTGATTGCGGCAACAAAATCGTCGACTTAAAAATACCAAATGTTAATGGGGATTGAATACTCGTACACATTTTTGTGTGGATATGTTTCTTATTATGAGATATATGGAATAGACCATTAAATCTATCTGCACTGGTCGTTTTATAAATTCTTTTTAAAAATCTACAATAATTTAGAACAAACATACATAGTAGACAAATACTAATAAATATCCATATGCACATTATCCATACATTAAGATTTTCAAAAATTCCAAATTTAATTTTCTCATTTGCATTACTTTCATTTTTCAATACCCAGCTTGCTACCATCATTTTGATTATCGGCACAAAAAAGATAACAGTAATTTGATAATAATTGCTTCCCATAACACACTATAAAAATATGATGCAATTCTTTTTCCCCCGTATTTTCTTATGAAAATCACAAAAATTATAAAAATACTAACTAAGATATTTAGCCTTAATAAATTCACTACTTTTCCTCTTTATATCTTTTAATAAGATTCTCCATTTCATCTAATTCTGAATCACTAACGTCATCTTGAGATAAGAAACAGGATAAAAACTTCGTCCGTGAACCCGAAAACATCTTTCCTATCAATTCTTGTGTTTCCTTTTTTTGAACATCAATTTTATCTATTATCGGGACACACAAAAACCCCGGTTCTCTACGTTCTATGGCTCCTTTGTCTACACATTTTTTAATCACAGTATATGTTGTATTTTTATTCCAATCTGTAAGATTTTGCATTATTTTTACAATTTCAGATGCTTTTAAACTCCCTCTTTCCCACAAAACATTCATTACTTTAATTTCTGAGTCATACAACTTCATTAAAACGGTACCTCCTTTATACTATTGCAATAGTCTTTTGTCGTTGTGTAAATACTATCACAATAGTCTTATTATGTCAATATATTTTTCATTTTCATTGCAGAGCAAGTTTCGCCTGAGTAACTCAAAACTCACTTCGTGACTTTTTCCTACTCGGCAAACTTGATGGGGATTTCGCTCCCCATACCCTCAACATCATCATATTTTTCAAATATGTATATTGGCTCCTATCTTGATAGTCGCAGCGTGATTGTTCCATCACGGTAATAAAAAAGATGTCTACTGCTACACTTTTCATAGCAATAAACATCTTTTTCTAAATTACTGTTCTTCTTTCTGATCTTGGGCTTTTAATATTGCAAGAACATCTTCTACGGTTCTTCCCGAAGCAACTACCGCCCGGAACAATGTTTCCTTTTCCTGCTCCTCAATTTTCGCCTGAATTTCTTTTCTTTTAGAACGAAGCTGCTTCAATTCATTCTCTACTTCCTGAATTCTTTCGTTTACTGTTACAAGCTGTTCCTCCAAAGTAAGCACATTCTGTTTTTTTCTTCCTCTTGGCATAGTCAACCTCCATACAATTATTTTTTCTATTGTATCATGTTTTCAAACTATTTTCACAGTGATTTTATATTTTCCAATACAGTTCCCTCTATCGGCTTATATATAAATAGAATTTTTATAAAAGGAGATTTTATACTATGGCAAGACCAAAAAAAGAAAAATCATTACGGCATACACATCAAATTATGCTGCGTCTTACTGATACAGAATACGAAATTATATCTTCTCAGGCAAAATCCGCAAATCTGCCTTTGGCAGAATTTGCCCGTAGACAAATTATGAACAAAAGAACAATTCTAAAATACGAACTGGTGGCTGATCTGCCGGAATTAAAAAAATTGATTTCCGAGTTTGGAAAAATAGGAAGTAATCTAAATCAGATTGCCCGGTACTTCAATAGCGGCGGTATTCATTCACAGGAAGTACAAAAATCACTCCAACAGAGTCTTTCTAAAATCTATGAAATGAAATACGAAGTCTTAAAACTTGCCGGAAACTTTTCTGCCCAAAATATATCTGCTCCCACTCATTCAAGAGGTAATGAATATGGCAATTCTTAAGCATATTGCAATTAAAAATATGGACTACGGAGAAGCACAACGTTATCTTCTGTTTCAACATGATGAACATACGAAAAAGCCAGTCCTTGATGAAAATGGAGAACTCATTCCAAGAAAGGAATATTACATTGACGGTATCAACTGTGATCCCTTCTCTTTTGATTTGGAATGTAAAGAGTTAAACGCACAATATCGTAAAAACCAAAATTTTGATGAAATCAAATCTCATCACTATATTCTAAGCTTTGATCCGAAAGATACCGAAGATCATGGATTAACCGGAGAAAAGGCACAACGACTCGGATTAGAGTATGCTCAAAAAAAATTTTCCGGGACATCAGGCTCTTGTCTGTACCCATACAGACGGAAATAATGAAAGCGGAAACATTCATGTACATATTGTAATCAACAGCCTAAGAAAATATGATGTAGAGCGCCAGACATTTATGGAACGTCCCTGCGATGCCCGTGCCGGATACAAGCATCATCTAACACCGACTTATCTTATTTATTTAAAACACTCACTTATGGATATTTGCCATAGAGAACATTTACATCAGGTGGATTTACTTTCTCCGGCAGAGAAAAAAATCACAGACAGAGAGTATCGTGCAAAGCACACTGGGCAAAAAAAGCTGGACGCTCTGAATAAAGAAATGTTGTCCAAAGGAATTGCTCCACGCCAAACCGTTTTTCAGACACAAAAGGAATATCTGCGAACCGCTATTGAATACGCCGCTGCTTCTTCCTGCAATATCGAACAATTTCAGGCAGCACTTTTCAATAACTATCAGATTACTTTAAAAGTAAGCAGAGGACGTTTCAGCTATCTACACCCGGAACGAAACAAGTTCATTACCGGAAGATCACTAGGTTCCCATTACACAGAAGATTATCTGCTTTCCATTTGGGAAAAGAAGAAAGAACCCCAAATGCAATCTCACACAGGCTCGGAACTTTTCACTCCTCATTCTGCTTCTACTGTTACGGAAAGAAAAGGAACTACAGCCTTCTGTTTTATAAAATCAGACCTACGGCTTGTCATAGATCTGCAGCAACGTGTCAAAGCGCAGAATAATCCGGTTTATGCCAGAAAAGTAAAGCTTTCCAATTTACAGCAAATGGCAAAAACCATTGCTTATGTACAGGAACGTGGCTATTCCACAGAAGCGGATTTGATGACCGCACTGACCACATCACAGTCGGAAACTGCCAACTGCCGAAAAAACCTCCGTTCCACACAACAGGAATTGAAAAGGCTCAATGAACAAATTCATTACACCGGACAATACCTTGCAAATAAATCTGTTTATAGGGAATTTTTACACGCAAAAAATAAGAAACAATTCCGACAGGAACATCTGTCAGAAATTACGCTTTATGAAACTGCCCGGAATTTCTTAAAGCAGCACTCAGAAAATGAAACATTGCTTTCTATGAAATTATTAAAATCTGAAAAAGAAAAACTGCTTTCCATAAAAAATATGCAGCGTCAGGAATATCAAAAAAGAAACAATACGAAAAAGAATTGCAGACTGTAATGTAAAAATGTCGAGATGATTCTTCATGGAAAGTCTGATTTTGAAAAGAATTTCTGAAAAAGGATATATACCACCACGCTAACCCTTATGCTCCAAAATTTCTTTCTATTTTTGTTGTATTCTTTTGTTATCTGTTTTATACTAAAGGCAAGATAGAAAAGGTGGCGATTTAGTGGAACTGGAAACAACGCTATCGCAAACAATTCGTACTGCAGGAAGCAATTCAGATTATGACTCTGCTTGTAAACGGCTGCTTTCTGAAAAAATCATTCTTGCTTGGATTATGAAGAATTGTTTAGAAGAATATCGGGAATGCAGCATTTCAGAAATCATTGAAAAATATATTGAAGGTGAACCGCAAGTCGCAGAAGTTCCGGTTCTGCCTGATCAGACCAATCCCTCTTTAATCAAGGGAGAACGCACAGAAGATAAAACCATTACGGAGGGAACGATTACCTACGATATTCGTTTCACAGCAACTGCACCAAAGTCTGGTGAGTTCATCCGTTTAATTATCAATGTAGAAGCACAAAACAATTTTTATCCCGGTTATCCGTTGCTTAAACGCAGCATATACTATTGCAGTCGTATGATTTCTGCTCAATATGGTACTGTATTTTCATCTGCACAGTACGATAAAATTCGCAAAGTCTACTCCATCTGGATTTGTATGAACCCACCAAAATCCAGAGAAAATACTATTACCCAATATTACATTGCAGAAAAATCGCTTGTGGGACATGTTACCGAAAAAGTGGAAAATTATGATTTGATGTCTGCTGTTATGATTTGCCTCGGCAAACCGGACAGTGAGAATTATCACGGAGTTTTAAAATTATTAAATGTTCTGCTTTCTTCAGAAACAACACCGAAGGAAAAAGAAAGAATTCTCCATGATGATTTTGATATTGCAATGACGCAGAATTTGAAAAGAGAGGTGTCGCTCATGTGTAACTTAAGTCAGGGAATTGTTGAAAGCACTACTGAACGAAATACTTTAGACAGTATCCGCAATCTAATGGAAACACTAAACTTGACTACCGAAGAGGCTATGGCAGCTCTGAAAATTCCAGAAGCAAAGCGCCCAAAATATGCCTCCATATTAAAAGAACTATAAAAAGAACAAGGGAAGCCTGAATACACAAATTCAAGTTTCCCCTTCTTTTTATTTCCTTTTCCGCTCTCTCTCATTCTCCATAACCGATTGTGGCAAGTTCTTCGCATTTAAAGCTGCCTGTTTTAAATGCAGACGGTCTAACACAGAAGTTCGTGTTCCGATCTTACGGGGCTTTGTTGGCAGATTATTCATTCTTCCATCAATCATATTATAATTTTGTTCTTCTGTAATCTCTGCACTTCTTAAATATTCTCCATTTTCATAGGATTTCTGCCAGTTTTCCAACACAGGTGTCCCTCTTTTTTCCTGTGTTTCTTGTGGGTGCAGATAGGAAAGAATCTGTTCTTTGACGGTTTCGTCAAATCCTGCCGTAACCTGATCCACGATTAACTTTCCAGTTCCATCTACCACTACCCAAGCAGCATTTTTCCCGTATGTCGTATGCTCCATCAGGAAAAATTCTTTTCCTTCCACCACCAGATTATCGAAGGCAAGCCATCTTCCTTCTTTCCCTTCAAGCTGAAAATTAGTAGTGGCAAGAGAAATCAACGTATTGGAAAAACCATTCCGAATAAAATCATCTAAAACAGTAAAGCCCTCTTTTTCTAAATAGTAGGCTGCCGCTTCCCCATTCTTATCTAAAATCAGCATGTCCCCAATGCTTAGGGAATGTCCGGAAAAATTTTTCGGTAACTGCTTTGTCAAACGGTTTCGGATATTATCCGGTGTTTCATCGTACCGCATCCAGCTTCTATATACTTGTTTATAATCTGTATAGCGTATCTGGATATGTTCTTTTTGTAACTCTGCATAAGAACGAAAACGCTTTTTTCGGTTTTCGGGGATTTCTCTAAGCTGATACACTGCAAATTGATTACCTGCCATAACCGTTTCTCCTGTATTTCCATTTTTCCATTACAATTCTGCTTCTTTCTTACGAGTATAGGACGTTTCTTCTTTTTTCTCCTGTTTCTTTAACAGTTCTTTACGCTCCTTTAAGGCTTTTAGCACAGAAACTTTTCTTCCCATTGTTCCCTCTGCTTTTGTCTGCTCCGCTGTGTTTTCCCGTTGTTTTTCTGCCAAGATTCTTTCTAAATCTTGCATTGCTTTTTGTACCAACGGGCTTTCTTTATAATGGGGGACTAAGTCAATCAAGTCTTTGGAGATTTTCCCTCCAGACATCAATTCGTATTCTCCATCATAAATGCTTCCGTCTTTCAGGCAAAATCCAATTCCTTTTATTCCATGAATGCGGTCTGCCGGAATCGTTTTGTATTTTTCTACGGCTTCTTCCAATGTCAGATTTTCATAATATTCCCCCATAGAAGGAAATTCCATACATTCTGCAGCATAGAAAGAAATTCGGGGTTCTTGTAGCGTTTCCTGTGGTATCTGTCCCTGCTTTTCTGCTTCTCTTTCGTCAAGATACTGTTCTGCACGCTTTATGTATTCCTGCAGTGTCCCGGTTTTTTTCCAACGAAATAGGATTTTATGTCAATTTTCAAATCCGGCAATCCTCATTCCATTTTCCGAAGCAGATTAAAAAAGGCATCTTCCCTGATGTCCCCGGTATAAGAAAGCGCCACATCAAGATCGGAGTCTTCCCTATACAAAGTTTCTCTTGTACGGCTTCCATATACCCTTGCTGCAATAAAGTGATTTCTTCATATCCAGCCTCTTCCAGTTCTGCCTGTGCGTAACAAAGTATCGCTTCTTCAATGTTCTGTCGGCTTTCACCATGCAACAGTTTTTCTTCCCGAATGCCAATCTGTGAAGTTGGTGTCAGTTCCCCTTCATAGAATCTCTTTTTCTCCCCTTCTATTACAGATTTTTTAAGTTCTTCATAGGAAAATGGCTCACAAGGCAATTCACCTATTCCTTCCTCTTGAAATATCTGGGAAAAAACCTCTTCTTTGGAAGCAGTTATATTCTCATAAAACTGTCCACCAATCTCACGAAACGCTTGGTCATAAATGATACATTCATAGCCTTCTGAAATTTTCTGTAACATCACATACCCATATCCAGATCGAAAAGCCACGTTATTTTCTTCACTCTCCATCAGGGGTTTTAATGCCTCATACGACTTCTGCGGAAAATATTCTGCCCGTTCAACCTGTTCCTGAAGCATTTCACTATCGATCTTTCTACATGCAGTCAAATCTGCCCCTTCCTCTAATAGCAGTGTTTTTGCCGCTTCTTGAAGTGTAACATCAAAGGTATCGTATACCCCTCCATCTAATTCTTGAAACTCTTGATTGTAAAAGGTATAATCATACCCTTCCTCTGTTTCCTGAATAAAGAAAAACTGTCCCGTTGTTTCTATCTGGTAAGCTGCTTCTCTTTCTGCTTCGTCGAATAAACTTGCATTTGAAGTTTCCACCTTCTCCTGCTTTTTGGCAGTTTCTTTTTCTTCCAGATACTCTCTGATTGCTTTCACAGCCTCCTGATCCAGACCATTTTCCAAATCCTGTGCTACCACTTTACCATCTCCATTTACCAGAACCGGCGCTACCGAAGCTCCGTATTCGTTATGCTCCATGAGATAGAAATGTTCCTTCTCAATTTCCACTTCTTCTACCGTATGCCATAAGCCTTCATGCTGTTCTAATTCCACTGCTTTGGTATCCATACCAATTTTTATTTCTTTTTCGTTCTGAATACCATCTCTTTCACCTCTGTCTGTTTCTAATTCTTTCATTTTTTCTTCCAGTTCCTTGATAAACTCTCCTGCTGTTCTTCGTATTGCGTCCATGAATGTCCTCAATTCCCACATCTTCAGATTGTCACTCCAACCCGCAATATAAGGAAAAGAATAGTCAGAAGTATCCAGTCCGAAATATTGACACACTGTATAGGCAATGCTTTCCGCCTCTATCTCCTTTGTTCTCTGATCTTTTTCCTCTCCCGTCTGTTCCAATACTTCCCTGTCATGCAGCTTTGCATGGGCAATTTCGTGAATAAGTGTTTTTATCGTCTGGCTTTCACTCATATCTTCTTTCACAACAATCTCTTTCTTTTTATTGCTGTAATACCCCTTTGCTTCTCCTTCTGTTTCACCAAAGCGGATAGGAACAGGGGATAATTCTCTGACTGCCTGTAAAAACAAGGGAAAATTTTGTACCTGCCCCGCTAAATCCGATATTGCAAGTTCCGGTAAAGGCTCTCCATACGTTTGTGATATATCAAATACACGGACTACCCGAAAATCAGAAACGACATGCTCCACCACTTCTGTTTCTGGCTGCCCATCCGGTCCCAAAATCGGCTCATTTGTTTCCGGATCAAATTTTTCTACCAGTTCCTTTTCTTTCCTCTGTGAAGGAGCAATAATCTGAATTCCCTTCTCTCCCTTTTTCACCTGACGATGAAAATTTTTCTGCCATGCAGAATATCCCGCTACCAAAGTTGCTTCTGGTCTTTGCAATGCAATCAAAACCGTATTATTAAAGCTGTAATTATAAAATTTTGACATAGTTTTTAAATATTCTGTATACCGTTCTGAGGTAAATAACGCTTTTACACCTTCTTCCAACTGCTTCGTAATTTCATACATTTGCTGCTCTCTATTTCCTGCCATAGACAAATCCTCCATCGTAAAAATGTCCCGTCAGTTTCCTAACGGGACTTCCTCTTTATAACTGCTGTTCCTGCTTTTTCTTCTGCATATTTCTGTTTTTCCAGCCTTTTTCCATATTTCTTTGTGTGGTTTTTAATCTGCCAAGCACTGAAGATTTTTCTACTTTTCCTTTTCGACCTTCTGACACTCTGCCTGCATAATTGACTGACCTTCTCGGCAAATCTGCCACCTTGATCTACTTCTTTCTCCTGATCTTGCGGCATTTCCTTTTTCATCCATATTCAAAATGGGAGTTTCAGTTCTGCAATGCCTTTCCATCTTCTCCTGCAATTCCTTTTCTTTGGGAAAAGGCTTCTCAGCTTCCTCCTGTGCTGTTTCCAACTGCTTCTGCAGTGTTTCCAATTTTTGCTCTGCTTCTTCCATTTTCTTTTCAATTCCACCTAGCGCATTACTGATACGCTGTAAATTTTCCAAGAATATCCTTTCCCATCTCAATCAGATAACTGCACTTTCTCTTAATGGTCATGATGTACCGTTGATTAAAAGCATCAAATTTTGCGTATAAAGAAAAGTCATGAAACGTTCCTATTTTTCCCTCTGTATGAATGGCTTTTAATCCTTCACATGCTGCCAAAAGTGCGGTTCCTGCTTCTTTTTTTATCCGTAAAGGTTTTATTGAAAACAATCATGGAAAACTCTTCGTTCTCAAAAATAGGACGGACGGCTTCTGCATCGGAACGAAGCCCCGCAAGGCGTTCTTTCTGTGCTGCAATCTGC
>ENA-OQBV01000933-OQBV01000933.1-human-gut-metagenome-genome-assembly--contig:-NODE-933-length-15650-cov-3.947497_pt1 | contig 15650 bp, 17 predicted proteins | sample MGYA00242750_ERZ504559 | MGnify/ENA primary metagenome ERZ504559 (study PRJEB26092, sample SAMD00036230) | human gut metagenome | host: Homo sapiens | study: EMG produced TPA metagenomics assembly of...
TTTGATTGCACCACTGATTTTGTTGTGCTTGTCGTTTCCCCATTGACAGTGCTGCTCCAAAAGGCAGACTCATCTTGCCACAGCAGCAGACAATCCGTGATATTTTAGATGCAGGTGCAGTCTCCATTGTTGTAAAAGATACGGAATTAAAAGATACATTGGACAAACTTGCTGTCAAACCAAAACTTGTCATCACCGACAGTCAGGCATTTGGAAAAGTCTCCAAAGAGGTTCCTCGTGATATTCCGTTAACTTCTTTTTCCATCTTATTTGCCAGATATAAGGGAAATCTAGACACATTGATTACCGGAGCCCGGACACTTGACACCTTAGAAGACGGAGATACTGTACTCATCAGCGAAGGCTGCACACATCATCGTCAATGTGACGATATCGGTTCCGTGAAACTTCCGCAGTGGATTTTAGCGCATACCAAAAAAGAACTCCACTTTTCATTTACAAGTGGAACCGAATTTCCAAATGATCTTTCTGATTATCAACTCATTGTTCACTGCGGTGGATGTATGCTGAACGAACGTGAAGTGAAATATCGAATGAAATGTGCGCTTGATCAAAATGTTCCTATAACAAATTACGGCATCGCAATCGCACATATGAAAGGCATCTTAACCCGTAGCCTGGAACCATTTTTATAGACAGTACATCGTGAATCGGAGAATCCTTTATGTCCGGATTCTCCGTAATTCTTTAATCTAAAAACTCTTCTTCCGGCATTCTGACACCCACTGTACTTGTTACCGGAAGTGAAAACACAATCGCCTTTTCTTTACTTTCAAGCCCTGCCTGCTCCATAATCGCTTTCATAATCTCATTTTTCTGCGATGTCTTCGCCACGATCAAAATAATCTCTTTTTCCTCTGCAAGAGATACTCCTAGAAATTTTTCTGCTTTTTCCATTCCGGTTCCTTTTGCATGAATAACCGTTCCTCCACCTGCATTCGCACTCCGTGCTGCATCCATAACATTATCAATACTTCCCTGATTTGCAATTGCAACAAGCAATTCGTACTTTGTATCTTTCAATACTGTTTCCTCCTCTTTTTCAAACTCTTGCCCACCAATCAAATACTGCAGCACTTTTTTTCCACCGATACTGCTCACTGGCACGATAAATGCAATTCCGGTTCCCGGCACATCAATCTGCATCTTAATAATCAATTCCCGCCGAAGTTGTTTCCACATACTCTCCGTTACGATTGAAAAATACACCGCTTTTTCGCTTGCCTCCAATCCGAAATAATCCAAAACGGTACTGTCTGCAGTTCCTCTTCCCAATGCTCCAAAAACAGGAGCCATCTCATTTTTTTCAAATAAGTCTTGGAATTGATTGCGTAATTGCCGGTTTGTAATTGTAACCATCATATATACTTTGCTCATAAAATTCTCGTCTCCTACAATTCAATAATATCTGTATCTCCAAATGCTTCCAACGGTAATACCAAAACAGGTTCTTTGGTTTCTTCTGCCACATGTTTTGAACGTAGTTTGTAGATTGCTCCAAGCACCTGAATCGTAATCAACGGGGTCATCGCTACCATAGCAACTACACCGAATGCATCCGTTACAATATTACCGCCTACTGCCTGGCACGCTCCCATTGCAAACGGCAATAAAAAGGTTGCTGTCATTGGACCGGATGCCACTCCGCCCGAGTCAAATGCAATTGCAGTAAAAATCTTTGGCACAAAAAAGGATAAAACAATCGCAATCGCATATCCCGGAATGATGAACCAAAAGATAGAAATTCCTGTCAGAACCCGAACCATCGCAAGTCCAAGTGATACAGATACACCAATTGACAGGCTGAGCCCCATCGCATTTCTGGAAATGGCACCGGACGTAATTTCTTCTACTTGTTCCGTCAATACATATACCGCCGGTTCTGCCTTAACAATAAAATATCCCATAATCATGCCAATCTGGATAATAATCCAACGATAAGGAAGCGCCGCAATTAGTTGTCCCAGATAATTTCCAGCCGGCATAAATCCGATATTTACTCCTGTGAGAAATAGCACCAGTCCTATATAAGTGTATACAATTCCAACAAGAATTTTCACTAACGTTCGTTTTTTCAACTTCAGTGAAATACACTGAAAAACTGCAAAAAACAAAACAATCGGCAACAATGAAATCAGTATCTCTTTCATATATGTTGGGATCCCATCTGCAAATAGTTTCCACAATTCCACAGAATCACTCGCATCCGGAATAACAGTTCTAGTATAAGTACTTCCCTGCGGATTATAGATAAGCCCTAAAATCAGGACTGCCAAAATCGGTCCAATTGAGCAAAGAGCAACTAGACCAAAGCTGTCATTTTCCGCATGTTTATCACTACGCACCGCCGAAAAACCAATTCCAAAAGCCATAATAAACGGCACTGTCATCGGACCGGTGGTCACCCCTCCCGAGTCAAATGCAACTGCTAAAAAGTCCGCCGGCACAAAAAATGCAAGCAGGAATACAATTGGGTACAACACAACAAGCATATGCGGCAATGCAATTCCAAACAGCATTCGAAGCACCGCTGCCACAAGGAATATCCCTACTCCGACCGCGACTGCTATGATTAATGTATAATTGGGAATAGATGGCACCTGCTCTGCCAGCACCTGTAAATCCGGTTCTGAAATTGTAATGATAAACCCTAGTACAAAGCAGAGAACCACAACCGCTCCAAGCTTTTTTGTCTGCGTCATCTTTGTCCCAAGCCGTTCTCCCATCGGTGTCATCGCCATTTCTGCTCCCAATGTAAAAAACATCATTCCAACAATAAGCATCAATGCTCCAATAATAAAAGCCATCAGAATGCTAGTCGGTACCGGTGCGATTGTAAAACACAAAAATAATACAATCCCAATAATTGGTAAGACTGCTCCCAATGACTCCTTTAGTTTTTCCAGTAATTTTGTACGATATAATTTCAAATGTTTCCGCGCCTTTCTGCCTTCTTTGGCTGAATCTAAGTTTACAAGTTTCTTATCCGTTTTTTTCTCTTCTATTCTATCATGAAATTCATTCTCAAAAAAGAAAATTTTCTATAAACTTTTCTCGTGCTAAACCCTGTAACTTCTTTTCATTTCCTGCTATACTAAATGAAGATACAACAGGAGGACAACGATTATGAATTTTTTAAGTATTTTTGATGTGATCGGACCGAATATGATCGGACCTTCCAGCTCACACACAGCCGGAGCAGTATCCATCGCATTAATGGCACGCAAGATGTTCCCGGAAGATATAAAAAAAGTGACATTCACACTATACGGCTCTTTTGCGAAAACCTATCACGGACATGGCACAGATCGGGCGCTTCTTGGTGGGATCCTTGGATTCTCTACAGATGACGAGCGAATCCGGGATGCCTTTCAGATTGCCAAAGATAGAAATATCACCTATGAATATATCATCGATGAGAAAACTGCTACCGAACATCCAAATACAGCAGATATCGATCTTATTGGCGTGACCGGACATACACTCTCTATCCGCGGTGAATCTATCGGCGGTGGAAAGATGAAGATTGTCCGCATCAACAACATCGATGTAGAGTTTACCGGAGAGTACAGTACCTTGATCGTGCAGCAAAAGGACACTCCGGGAGTGGTTGCTCACATCACACAGGCACTCAGTGAACAGGAAGTAAACATTGCATTCATGAGATTATTCCGCGAAGACAAAGGTGCCAACGCATATACCGTCGTGGAATCTGACGAACCGATTCCAGAGGCTGTATTAGATAAAATCAAAACGAATCCGCATGTATCTGATCTTATGCTGATTCAAATGTAGGAGGGATTAGTATGGATTTTTTTACCGGACAAGAATTGATAGGAGCATGCAAAGAAAAAGCACTTCCTATTTCTGAGATAATGAAACTTCGCGAGATGACGGCAGGATCTCTTTCATCTGAAGAAATTGATTCGAAGTTAGAGACAGTGCTCTCTATTATGAAAAATGCCGCAACCAGACCTCTCTTACATCCTGGAAAATCTATCGGCGGATTGATTGGCGGTGAAGCAAAAAAAGTAAACGATCATGGGAAAACCACTTCCTGTGTCTGTGGCAGTATGCTTTCGAAGGCAATCTCCTATAGCATGGCTGTTTTAGAAGTCAACGCATCGATGGGACTGATTGTCGCTGCCCCGACTGCAGGTTCGTCCGGCGTCGTTCCGGGTGTACTGCTTGCAATGCAGGATGAACACGGATTATCCGATGAGAAACTCTACCAAGGGCTTTTAAACGCAAGCGCCATCGGATATCTCCTCATGCGAAATGCCTCTGTCTCCGGTGCGGAAGCCGGATGTCAGGCGGAGGTTGGCGCCGCAAGTGCCATGTCGGCAAGCGCCATTGTCGAGATGATGGGCGGAACTCCCCATATGTGTCTGACCGCTGCAAGCCTTGCGCTTTCCAATCTGCTTGGGCTTGTCTGTGACCCAATCGCAGGGCTTGTAGAATCCCCGTGCCAAAGCAGAAATGCGATTGGAGTAGCCAATGCGATTACATCCGCCGAACTTGCTTTGAGTGGAATTTCACATCCGATACCATTTGACGAGATGGCGGAAGCTATGTTCCGTGTCGGAAAAAGTCTTCCATTTGAACTGCGGGAAACTGCGATGGGCGGCTGTGCCGGGACACCGACCGGCTGTAAACTAGGCTGTGAGATCTGTAAATAGCATTACCAAAAAGGTGTGATTATTGAAAGCCAGCGCTTCAACAATCACACCTTTTTAGTTCATAATACTTGCAGTGCCTCATTGATCGTCTTGACACCGATAATCTTAATCCCTTTAATATTCTTTACAACCTCTCTTGACACTTCAGGCATAATACAGGTTGTAAATCCAAGTTTTTTTGCTTCGGCGACTCTTTGCTCCGGCATGTTGACTGCACGCACCTCACCGCTTAGACCAACCTCCCCAAACACAATCGTCTTCTCATCAATCGGCTGATTTTTATAACTTGATACAATCGCCATCACAATCCCAAGATCCACCGCCGGCTCATTCATCTTAATTCCCCCTGCGATATTGACATATGCGTCGTAATTAGACAGATGTATTCCTACTCGTTTTTCCAAAACTGCCATCAGCAAATTCACTCGATTATAATCCGTACCTGCCGCAGTGCGCCTTGGCATCCCAAAATTACTGCTGCATACAAGCGCCTGAATCTCAATTAAAATCGGTCTTGTCCCCTCCATGGAACACGCCACAACAGACCCGGATGCATTCTCCGGTTTTCCGTTCAGCATAAATTCTGATGGATTTTCCACTTCCACAAGTCCATTCTGTCTCATCTCAAACACACCGATTTCATTGGTGGATCCAAAACGATTCTTCACACCTCGCAAAATTCGGTAGGATGCATGCCTGTCTCCCTCAAAATAGAGAACGGTATCCACCATATGTTCCAACACTCTAGGTCCTGCAACCGTTCCCTCTTTTGTCACATGTCCTACAATAAAAATGGATATTCCAAGCCCCTTTGCCAACTGCATAAATACATTGGTCGATTCCCGAACCTGTGACACACTGCCCGGTGCAGATGCCACCTCCTCACTGTACATCGTCTGGATCGAGTCAATGATGACAACTTCCGGCTTTCTTTTTTGGATCACATTTTTCACAATCTCTAAATTTGTCTCACATAGGAGCAGTAAATCTTCCGTGAATTCTCCCATCCGGTTTGCCCTGAGTTTGATCTGTTTGAGCGACTCCTCCCCGGATATATAAAGCACTTGGTGCTTATCTTCACACAGTCTCTGACACACCTGCAAAAGAAGGGTAGATTTCCCAATCCCAGGATCTCCTCCCACCAGCAAAAGAGACCCTGGAACAATTCCTCCGCCAAGTACTCTATCGAGTTCCTCTATCTTTGTTTTAATTCGTTCCTCCTGATCAGTCTCCACATGTTTTAGAGCCACCACTTCCGCATCTTTTATCAGCTTCGCAGAAGCAGACTTTGAAAAAGAAACCGGCTCTTCCACAAACGTATTCCATTCTTTGCACATTGGGCACTGCCCAAGCCATTTGTTCTCTTCATGTCCGCAGTTTTGACAGAAAAAAACACTCTTCTTTCCTTTTGCCATATGACTTCCTTTCTTAATAACAAAATTTATATATTATAAAATAGGCTGCGCCTCGGCGCAACCTATTTCACCCAACTATTATCTTCTTACAATTTTTACTTCCACACTGCTGTTCTCATTCAGCTCAGCACTGATACTTAGTTTTCCGCTTAAATTTGTAGTCATCTTATCAACACTCACATCATCCATGTAGACTTCGTATTTACTGTCCGCCTCCAGTTCAACTGTAAACTGTGCATCCTCTGCTCCGGATACCTCAAATGAAAGCACATCTTCTGTCATCTTAAAATGTTCTACAGCAGTTCCTGGTACTGATTCATATACAAACATTCCATTTTTTTCTAATTTTGTAATCTCTTTGAACGTCTTTACTTTATATAAATCTCCCTGGAATTCAAATCCGTCTAATTTTGTCTTTGAAGCAAGTGTGTAATCCCCAAAACTGAGTGTCCCATCTGCCTCTGCTCTCAATAAGTCCTTTACTGCTGCCATCTTATTTTTCCTCCTAAATGGTATAAAATTTCTACTTCTATTATATAATAAATCAGACTATTTTGCTAGTTTTTTGTGTCTTTTGTGAAAAATTTTAGTTCTTTTTTTAGATACTCCCACTTCCACATCCATTCCTTCGCAAATCTCTCCGTCTAATATTGCCTCGGCAAGCTTATCTTCCAGTTCCGTCTGCATTGCACGCCGCAACGGTCTTGCACCATATTTCTGGTCATTGCCCTTTTCCACAATATATTTTTTTGCAGAATCTCGAATCGTCAATGTGATATTCATCTGGTTCTTCACACGTCTGATCAATTCTTTGCACATCAACCCAACAATCTTTTTCATGTGATCGATTGTCAATGAATGGAATACAATAATCTCATCAATTCGGTTCAAAAATTCCGGACGGAACAGTAATTTCACCTCGTCCATCACATTCGCCTTCATCTTTTTATAATCGCCGGCGGCATCTTCTTTTGTTACAAATCCCAATTTCTTCGGATCGACAATTGCTTTTGCCCCTGCATTGGAAGTCATAATAATGACTGTATTTCTAAAATCTACTTTTCTTCCCTGCGAATCTGTGATATGCCCGTCATCCAGCACCTGCAATAAAATGTTAAATACATCCGGATGTGCCTTTTCAATCTCATCAAACAGTACCACTGAGTACGGATTTCGGCGAACTTTCTCACTCAATTGTCCGCCATCGTCGTGACCTACATACCCCGGTGGTGAGCCAATCATCTTCGATACACTGTGTTTTTCCATATATTCTGACATATCTACGCGAATCATCGCATTTTCATCGCCGAACAAAGCTTCTGCCAGTGCCTTGGAAAGTTCTGTCTTTCCGACTCCTGTCGGACCTAAAAACAAGAACGAACCTATCGGGCGCTTTGGATCTTTTAGTCCGACACGTCCACGTTTCACCGCTCTTGCAACCGCACTCACCGCTTCCTCCTGTCCGATTACTCTTTTATGCAGCGTCTGCTCCAGCTTTTTCAATCTTGCGCTTTCTGTCTCCGCCAGCTTCTGCACTGGAATTTTCGTCCAGGAAGATACAACAGATTCGATATCCGCCTCAGTGACAACCAGGTTCCGCTTTGCATTGTTCGAATGAAAACGTCTTTTCACACTCTCTAATTTTTTTCCCACACTCTCCTGCTCTTTGTGCAGCAATGATGCTTCTGCAAAATCTCCATTTTTAATCTTTTCTTCTTTTTCCAGTGAGATTTCCTGCAATGTCTGTTCCAGTCTTGTCAGGCTGTCCGGTACTTTAAATCCTGCAAGACTTACCTTCGAACACGCCTCGTCAAGCACATCAATCGCCTTATCCGGAAGATGACGGTCATTGATATAACGGCTTGACAAAGTCACCGCCGCTTTTAACGCGCCTTCCTCAATTGTCACATGATGATGACTCTCGTATTTTCCCTTGATTCCCTCTAAAATACGTTCACACTGCTCATTCGTCGGTTCTTCCACTGTGATCGGCTGAAAGCGTCTCTCCAAAGCAGCATCTTTCTCAATGTATTTCCGATATTCCACAATTGTCGTCGCCCCGATCAGCTGCAGTTCTCCTCTTGCAAGAGATGGCTTCAGAATATTTGATGCATCAATCGCACCTTCGGCGCCTCCTGCGCCAATCATCGTGTGCACCTCATCTAAAAATAAAATAATATTTCCGGCAGATCTCACTTCCCGGATCAATCGTTTCATCCGTTCCTCAAACTCTCCACGGTATTTGGATCCCGCTATCATTCCTGATAAATCCAGCGTCACAATCCGTTTATCTTTCATGCCATCCGGCACAATCCCCGTTGCAATCTGGTTCGCCAGCCCTTCGATAATTGCTGTCTTTCCAACACCAGGTTCTCCCACTAGACACGGATTATTTTTTGTCCGTCTGCTTAAAATCTGCATCAGTCTTTCTATCTCAGACTCTCTTCCAATCACCGGATCTAATTTTCCTTCTTCTGCCTGCGCCGTCAAATCTGTACTGTACTGTGCAAGTACACTGTTACGACCATTTTTGTCCTCTCTGGTGTCCTCCATATATTCTCTCGGATTCACTCCGATGACTTCCAATATTCCCTCCTGCACTTTGCCAAGATTCACATTCAATGTCACCAATGTTCTTGTTGCCACGCAGTCTACATCTTTTAACATGGCAAGCAGCATATGTTCTGTTCCTATCTTCTCAGAAGATAATCGCACTGCTTCCAAAAGCGCATTATCCAAAAGATATACCAGTCTCGGGCTGAACTCCAATGTTCTCTTCGTCTGCATCTCAGTTCCCGGAGAAATCAGTTCCTCGATCACTTTTGTAATCTTTTCTTCTTCCACTTTGTTAGCCGCAAGAATCTGGCCTGCAACACCTGTAAATTCTCTTCTCAAAGCAAGCAGCAGATGCTCTGTCCCCACATATGGATGGTTCCATTTTTTTGCAAGCGCCCTTGCTGTCTCTAATACTTTCGCAGCCTGTTTTGTAAAATCTTTCTGCATCTATCTCCTCCTGCTACCTATTTATAATCTTCATAAATCTCATCTACCAGCTCGTAGATGTCTTCCTTTGTAATATTATGACAATGCGCCTTGGCAAGTGCCACGCGCAGATATCTTCTCATATCTTCCATCGCCCGTATCTTATCAATGTCAAGCGCAATTACGGCTCCTCTTCTTCGGTCAAGCTGCAGGAAACCTTCCTCTCGCAGCACACTGTACGCCTTATTCACTGTATGCATATTAATCCCGATATTTTCCGCCAATTGTCTCACGGAAGGAAGTGTATCTCCTTCCTGTATCTGAGACGTAGCAATCCCCATAATAATCTGATTGCGCAATTGAATATAAATTGCCTCATCACTGTTAAAATCAATTTCTATAAGCATCTTTTTCACCTTTTTTTCTTCTGATTGTTATATAGATATTATAGCATTCGCCTACTTCTGTCAACTTTCTATTTTATTTTGACTCTCAGACAATATCATCTCCGGAAAAGCAAGGACGAAGTTTTATAAAAACTTCGTCCCCATCAAAGAGTTACGCTTCATCTATCGCTTTTCCGATATCATTTCTCTTATATTTGTTTGCAAACTGCACCCACTCTGTCGCTTTGTAAGCGTTTTCGCGTGCTTCTTTCAAATCTTTTCCTTTTGCAGTCACCCCGAGAACACGTCCGCCGTTTGTCACGATCTTATCGCCTTCAAACTTTGTTCCCGCATGGAAGCAATAATATCCGTCGTGTTTTTCAAATTCTTCCAGCCCACTGATTGGAAGTCCTTTGTCATACTTCACCGGATATCCTTCTGATGCAAGCACAACACACACAGCCGCATTGTCTTCAAACTGAAGATCAATCTGATCTAATGTTCCGTCAATACATGCCTCCACAACTTCGATGATATCATTTTTCATACGAGGAAGTACAACCTGTGCCTCCGGATCTCCGAATCTTGCATTGTATTCCAATACTTTCGGTCCATCCTCTGTCAGCATCAATCCAAAGAAAATAATTCCCTTAAATTCTCTTCCTTCTGCTTTCATAGCATCTACTGTTGCCTGATAAATATATTTATTACAGAACTCTTCTACTTCTTTTGTGTAGAACGGGCTTGGAGAAAATGTTCCCATTCCTCCTGTGTTCAAACCTTTGTCTCCATCCATTGCACGTTTGTGATCCTGCGCGGATGTCATCGTCTTGATTGTGTTTCCATCCACAAAAGAAAGTACCGACACTTCACGGCCAGTCATAAATTCTTCGATGACCATCGTGTTTCCTGCTGTTCCAAACTGCTTATCCAGCATAATGGATTGTACTCCATCTTTTGCTTCTTCCAATGTGTTGCAGATCAGTACACCTTTTCCAAGTGCAAGTCCGTCCGCCTTTAACACGATTGGGAACTTCGCTGTCTCAAGATACGCAAGCGCTTTCTTTGCGTCATCAAAGTTTTCATATCCCGCTGTGGGGATATTATATTTTTTCATCAAATCTTTTGAAAATGCTTTGGAGCCTTCCAAAATAGCCGCATTTTTACGAGGACCGAACACTCTTAATCCTTCGCTTTCAAACACATCTACAATTCCACCTACAAGCGGATCATCCATTCCGACAATTGTAAGGTCTACTTCATGTTCTTTTGCAAAAGCTGCCAGTTTTTCAAACTCCATCGCACCGATTGCAACACATTCTGCATACTGTGCAATCCCTGCATTCCCAGGTGCACAATAAATTTTCTCTACTTTATCACTTTTTGCCACACTCCATGCAATCGCATGTTCTCTTCCGCCGCTTCCAACAATTAATACTTTCATTGCGACCTCCTATGCTTCTTCCTCTATCATTACCTTGCCATCTACAACCTTCACTTTTCCATTTGCGATCAGGTCAATTGCCTGTGGGAGAATTTTCCACTCTGCCTGCTCCATCACTCTTCTTTGCAAAATTTCAGGAGTATCTCCCTGTTTTACTTCCACAGCCTTCTGAAGAATGATCGCACCGGTATCGGTTCCTTCATCCACAAAGTGCACAGTAGCTCCAACGACTTTTACGCCCTTTTCAAGTGCCGCCTCATGCACTTTCAAACCATAATACCCAGTTCCGCAAAATGCCGGAATCAGGGATGGATGGATATTGATAATACGGTTTCTGTAAGCTTCGATCATCATTTCCGGAATGACAACCAAAAATCCTGCAAGTACCAGTAAATCTGCCTGAAACTGATCCACGGTATCTAACAATGCCTGATTAAACTCTGCTCTCGACGCAAACGCTTTCGGAGAGACACAGACATTCGGAATTCCCTTTTCTTCTGCTCTCTGTAAAGCATATGCATTCTTATTGTTGCTGATCACGCCCACAATCTCTGTGTTCGTGATCGCACCGCTGTCTACCGCATCCAAAATCGCCTGCAGATTCGTTCCGCCTCCGGAAACCAGCACAACTACTTTTAGCATAAAGTAACTCCTTTATCTCCGGCTTCAATATGACCAACTACATATCCGTCCTCGCCGGCTGCTTTGATTGCCTCTAATGTCTTATCTACATTTTCTTTATCAACTGCAAGAATCATTCCAAGTCCCATGTTGAATGTGTTGTACATCATAGTCTCTTCAATATCGCCATCCACTGCTAACATTTTAAAGATTGGCGGAATCGGATAGCTGTCTTTTTTTACAACCGCGTGCATCCCATCACAGAGCATACGTGGAATGTTTTCATAGAAACCACCACCTGTGATATGACTGCAGGCTTTGATCTTCACACCAGATTCTTTGATTGTGCGAAGTGCTTTCACATAAATTTTTGTTGGAGCAAGCAATGCCTCGCCCAGCGAGCATCCAAGTGAATCACATTCTCTCTTCAATGCCTCTTCTTTCATGTCGAACACTTTTCTTACCAGAGAAAATCCATTGCTGTGAACACCTGAAGATGCCATACCGATCAGCACATCTCCGTCTTTTAATTCTTTTTCCTGTGATCAGATCTTTTTTCATCTACCACACCAACTGCAAATCCTGCAAGATCGTATTCATCTACTGGATAGAAACCTGGCATTTCTGCAGTCTCTCCACCGATCAACGCTGCGCCTGACTGTTTACATCCTTCTGCGACACCGCTTACGATTGTAGCGATTTTCTCCGGTTCATTTTTTCCGCAGGCAATATAGTCTAAGAAAAATAATGGTTCTCCTCCTGCACAGGCAATATCATTCACACACATTGCCACACAGTCGATACCAATTGTATCATGTTTATCTAAAATAAAAGCAAGTTTTAACTTTGTTCCGACACCATCAGTTCCGGATACAAGAGTTGGTTTTTCCATATCTTTGAATTTCTCCATAGAAAAAGCTCCTGAAAATCCTCCGATATTTGTCAGCACTTCCGGTCTCATTGTCTGCTGAATATGTTTTTTTCATCAATTCTACTGATTTGTAACCAGCTTCAATATCTACGCCTGCGTTCTTATAATCCATCTTACTTCCTCCAATATGTGTTCTACATTTGTTTCAAATATTCTTTGTGTCCAAGCTCGTCTAATTTTGCTGCTTTTGCCTGTACCGTTTCTTTCATTTCTTTTGTGTAGGCTTTCAATCTCTCCAACAGCTCAGGATCAGATGTTGCAAGAATCTTTGCTGCTAAAATCGCTGCGTTGGCACCTCCATCGATTGCCACAGTTGCTACCGGAATTCCAGGCGGCATCTGAACAATTGAATACAGTGCATCTACCCCTTCCAAATTCTTGCCTGACATTGGGATTCCAATTACCGGCATCGGGAAAATCGCCGCACACATTCCCGGAAGATGCGCCGCCATCCCTGCTCCCGCAATGATGACTTTAAAATCTTTCTCTTCTGCTGATTTCGCATAGTCATAAAAACATCCGGCTCACGGTGTGCTGAGATAATTGTCATCTCATATTCCACTCCAAATTTTTCTAACATGTCAGCTGCTTTGCTCATTACTTTCATGTCAGAATCGCTACCCATTACAATTCCTACCTTTGGCATAATTGTTCTCCTTCCTTCGTCTCATTTATAAGTAATCAAAATAAATATTCCACTATTTATAAGTTATTTTACTAATACATTTCAAGGATGTCAACATCTCCACTTGTTAAGAATAATTATAAATGCTTATCACAAATATGGTTCTATCATCTTTTCTACACGCCAGCTTCCTTCAGTGGCTCGTTCAGAATCTCTGTTCCAGACAGCACAAAATGGCCGTCTTTCAGTAACATAATGCGCTCTCCTTTTTCGGTCACAACCGCAATCTCTTCTAACTCTTCATACGGAATTGTGATATCAGTATGACATTGGAAATACGCTTTTGACACATCTTCTTTCCGAAGTATTGAAACCGAATTATCTTTCGCAACAATTTCCTTTCCATCCGGATTATACAATTTATTCTCCTCGCTCCAGCTATAGCATGTATCTCCCACAGCAAAATGCGGTCCCATCTTTTCTGCGATCAGAATCGGCATCTTGTCCTCAATCTGATATTTCTTTGCCACAACATACGCAGTTGTATTCGTTCCGATGGCAAATTCTCCAAGAGGCAGCGTATCATGGTTATGAAGAATATTGCTTTTGATATACTTTTTCGATTGCTCCTCGTCCTCGAAATTGCTGCATGTATACTCTGTAATCTTTCCATTTTCAAATGTAATCTTCAGATCACGGTACTGCAATTCATTGAGATATACTTTACTTACATTCAGCACTCCGTTTGTCCCCTCCAGTACCGGCGAAGTAAATACTTCTCCGACCGGAATATTGACATCCGCCACGCAGTTTTCGAAAATAGTCTCTTTCGCCGGGTCTGACAAACGATAAAGCTGTACTTTTAAGTCAGTCTCATTTTTATCTTTCCCAAGAATATGCACATACTCACCTTTATCCAGCGCATCAATCAAAGCCTGTTGTACGTTTTTATAGACGTTCGCATCTAACGTGTTGATGCGAATGACTTCATCAAAAATCTCTTTATACTGTGCTCCAATCTCCGGTACCGGATAAGCGACAATCGTAAAACTGCGCTCATCCCCTTTGATATACTGATTCGTAAGCTGTCCGGATTTGCTGTCAAACAGCACCGATAATTTTTCCTGCTTTTCTGTGAGCACAACTGACTCCGGCTTTTGCACCGGCGCAAACGGTTCTTCACCGAATATCTCCATAACAGCCGGTCCCGCATGTTCTCCTGCAAGCTCTCTGTACTTCTCGTAGGCATTTTTCATGACATCGAGCTTTCTCTCCATGAACTTCTTATCCAAAAACAGCCCCTGATCCTGTCTGTGATCATACTCATACTGCTTATTTGCAATTGCTCCGTAATATCCTACTTTATAGTGCTGTCGCTTTGTCAATACACTGACTGCTGCCCGATAGATTGTCGGTCTTAGTCCCATCTTTTCAAAATTTTCAATTGCTTTTTTGATTACCCGCTCAAATCCAAGTGTATAACGAATATTTACAACCGATTTTTTCGACAGATCAATCCCCGCATTAACGAATCCAATTCGATATCCTTCCGTGTATACATCCGCCATCTGATCAATTGTCTTCTGTGGAAGTGTATTCAAATGTTCCGCTGTCTTCCACTCATTCTCAGACACATATTCGCCATACTGATACAGATAACGCAAATCGTTTAAATTACTTTTTGTCACGATATCTGCGGCAAACGAACATTCCGGATTCAACTGTTCTTCGATTCTGTCAGCGACAAATACATCACAGTAATCACTCGCATACCAGTAAACAATCTCTTTGAGTTCCTTGTAATCCGGTGTCAATGTCCCCTCAAAACAATTATATATCTCTATAAATAATTCGTTGCAGATTGCAAGATATTCCACCTGCTGCTCATACACATAAGCGATCTCCCCGCGAAGCTCTGTGTATAAAAAACTCAAAAGCTGTCCGATTTCTTCTCCAAACAAAGAAACCGCATATGCCGGATTCGCATAACTTGTATCGTACTGGTCTCCCACAACATCTGCATAGATACTTTCATTCTCTCTTTTTAATTCGTCGAGCGTACACTGTTCAAATGGCTTGTCCTGCATACGTTCCCGAATCTCATTGATCTTCAAAATAAATTCGGATACTTTCCGAAAATAGTCTCTATATAAAACTTCTGTCGTCTCTTCTTCTGTGATTCTGCGGATTCTTTCTATTGAAAGCATATACCGCTCTATAATCTGTTCATTGATTTCTTTCATTTAAAATAGCCCCCTGCAAAAAATAGCAATAAATGCAATGATAAAGAATATGTTGCAACCAATTCCTATCTTACATGTAAGATAGTTTTTCTCTCGTTCTTTCAGCCCTCTCACTGCAAGCACGCACCCAGTCACTGTAAGAATAAGAGTGACAAGTGCCAGTCCTCCGATGTAAGGCGCCGCAGTCCCTGCACTAATGTATGCAATCACAATCATTGCAGCCAATGCCACCAATACAATTCCCGCGATCACACAGGACTGTATCCCTTTTTTAGAGTGTTTCAGCTTTGCCTGTCCATATTT
>ENA-OQBV01000935-OQBV01000935.1-human-gut-metagenome-genome-assembly--contig:-NODE-935-length-15629-cov-3.012837_pt1 | contig 15629 bp, 13 predicted proteins | sample MGYA00242750_ERZ504559 | MGnify/ENA primary metagenome ERZ504559 (study PRJEB26092, sample SAMD00036230) | human gut metagenome | host: Homo sapiens | study: EMG produced TPA metagenomics assembly of...
GTAGAGTAAAGTATAAAGTCCTTCGATCTTTTCAAATCCTTCTTTGGTAACCAGGGAGCGGAACAGTTCTTTTAAAGCCTCAATGCTGCCGCCGGTAAAGAAGACCCCTTTCTGAGATTTCTTCAGGAGGGAATAAATATTCTCCAGTTCGGGAATGTCGTGTAAGCTGGCGGGAAAGATCCGGTCATCAAACTGGGTATAGACAGACCGTGAAACCAGTCCGGAGTTCTGGTAGTATTCGTCTGCGCTGAGCCACAGATGGGGAAGATTCTTTCCGATCAGCATGAAGTCGCCCGGAGAAAGCTCCTGGATGGAATCGCCTACGAAGCTGAGTCCTTTGCCTTCCTCTATCAGAATCAGTTCATATTCCGGATGGATATGTAAAGGTGCGGCAAAGTAGGGATTCGTGTACGAAACCACAGAAAATGAAGTTCCTTTTCTCTTCTCTACTTTTTCGAAGGTAGCTTCCATCTGATGTAAGGAGTTTGTTTTCATCTTTTTGTTCAGGCAAATAAATCACACAACCATGCAAATATACTATAAAACGATTTAAAAAGCAACGTGTAAATTTGTCAGCAGTAAAAAACTAATACGATTATGAAACATAGAGAACGGGTTATCAGAGCTTTAAATCATGAAGAAACGGACAGGCCTCCTTTTCAGGCCACATTTACTCCGGAATTTGCAGATCGTTTACGCGAAGTCTTTCATCTTCCCAGACAGTTTTCGGAACCACACCACAGAGACTGGTACGGATATGAGCTGGAGAAGCTGACAGGGCAGGATTTGCTTCAGGCCAGTGTCGGATGGTCTACCAACTATTACTTGAAGCAGGAGCCTTACACGGACGAATGGGGTGTCGAATGGAAGATTGATCCTTATGAAACTCCGTTTGGCATCGGACATTATACGAACATTGCCCAGAATCTTTTGCGTGATAATGATGAACTGGCAATGGCTTATAAGGCACCCGATCCTCACCGGCCGGAGCTTTATAAGAATGTGGAGCGTCTGGTGAAGGAATATGGCGATGAATATTATATTATCGGGCGTATTCACTGTACCATCTTTGAGTCTGCATGGGCTTTGAGAGGACTTGATACACTGATGACCGATTTTTATATCAATCCGGATCTGACCAATCACCTGCTGGATGAGACCGGAGGCTTCCATAAGGAAGTGGCTAAGAAGATGGCACAGATAGGCGTTGACATGATCTGGCTGGGTGATGACATGGGAGCACAGGATTCACTGATGATTGATCCGGAACTGTGGCGCGAGTTTTTCAAGGGCAGAATGGCCGATATCATCCGCACGGTGAAGGAAATTAAGCCGGATATCAAGGTGGCTTATCATACGGACGGCTGTAATTACGACATTATTCCCGATCTGATCGAAATCGGTCTGGATGTATTGAATCCTATCCAGACGGAATGTATGAATCCGGAGATCCTGCAGGAAAAATATGGAGATCAGCTTTGCTTCTTCGGGGGAGTGGCGGTTCAGTCAACCTTGCCCATGGGAACTCCTGAACAGATAGAAAAGGAATATGCATGGCTGAAAAACTCTGTAGGAAAGGGAGGAGGATGGATTTGTGCTCCGACTCACCATGTGCAGCTGGATACTCCGATGGAGAATTTCTTCCATTTGCTGAAAACTGTAGGAACCATCGGTTAATGCAAAGACAGATTCAGACAAGAGCGGGAAACTGCCGTAAAAAGGATTGGTTATACTGAAAAAGCATTCTGTATATGAGATTGAAAAAGATACTGTTGTTGGGAGGTCTGTTAAGTCTGACCCTGACTTCCTGGTCGCAAGACAAGAAATGGGTGGAAGTAGCTTATGACGACTGTGGCGAGAAAGGAAAACAGCCTCATCTGGTTTTGGGGGAAAATTATGAAATGCCGGCTGAACTGTCGGGCAGCACGGCCCAGCGTTCCTGCAATTTCGGCGGGAAGGTGATCTATGCATTCGATAAGATGGATATTCATGCCGACTATCGGATGGAAGTGACTTTTCTGGCCGACAGTGAACGGATCATAGAAATTGTCGCCGATGGAAATCCAGTCTGTGAGTCTATCCATCTTCCGGCGGGAGAGGTAGTAAAGAAAACAATCGATTTGCCCCGTCACTCGTTTGCCTACGGTCAGTTCGTGATGGTGGTGAATCCCGTCAAGGGACCTAATGCCATTATTTCCGAGATCCGGATTTTATCTTCCGATCCGGGACAGCTGGCTGTCGTGTCTGAAGAGTCACGCGAGGCATTGAAGTCGGTTCAGGCTTATGTGGTAGACACTCAGGTGGATGCGGAACAGGTGTTGCCGACCTATGTCCCGGTACCGGCTTCCGTGAAGGATGTCTACCGGAATCAGCTTTCCCTCAATGGGGAGTGGCTGTTCTCAGAACAGGCGGAAGGAGAAGATTGGCATCGCATTATGGTACCGGGAGAATGGTGCATGCAGGGCTTTAAGGTGGATTCAGCCGCATTTGCCCGTTATCAGAAAACTTTGAAGTTCCGCAGGACTGGAAAGACAAGCAGGTCATCCTTCGTTTTGACGGAGTTCATAGTGAATATAAGGTGTTTGTCAACCACCGTCAGGTAGGTTCCCATCTGGGAGGAATGACACCGTATGAAGTAAACATTACGGATGCCTTGCAGGATGGAACGAATGTCCTGTCTCTTCAGGTGCGGAGTGAATCGCTGGCCGATATGCTGGGAAGCCTTACCCAATATGCCGCTCATCAGCTGGGAGGTATCACCCGTAAGGTTACCCTGTTCGCTGTTCCTGACATTCATCTCTCGGATCTGCGTATTCAGACAGACCTGGACGAGAACTATCGGGATGCACGTCTGAAACTTTATGTAGCGGTCAGAAATGATTCCGACCGTCCGTCCCGGAAAGTGTCTTTGAAGGCCGTTTTGGACAAGCATGAGGCATCCGGTTCCCTGAACTTGCCGGAAATCGCTCCGGGAGAAACCTGGAAGGGATGGCTGGAGATGGACGTGAAGTCACCTTTGCTGTGGGACAATGAGCATCCCAACCTGTACCGGCTTCATACTGGATTTGTATGAAGGAGAAAATTCCATAGCACAGATTGAGAAAAAATTCGGCTTCCGTGAAGTGGAGGTGCGGGGAAACCGTCTGCTGGTCAACGGCCGTCCTGTCAAGTTGAGAGGAGTCTGCCGTCATGAGGCTCATCCTCTTTACGGACGTTCTCTGACCGATGAGGAATGGAAGGCCGATGCAGAACTGTATCGGGCTGCCAACTGTAACTTCATCCGTACCTCTCATTATCCTCCGGCAGAAGAGTTCATTGAATATTGCGATGAACTGGGGCTGTTTGTCGAACTGGAAGCACCTGTATGCTGGATCGGTCATCATGCCAATGAGAACTGGCAGAAGCTGAATTATAAGGATGAAAAATATTATGACTATGTTCTGCAGGCTGATATGGAAACTGTACATTTCTACCGGAACCATCCTTCAGTCATTTTCTGGTCGATGGCCAATGAATCCTACTGGAACAAAGGATTTGCACAGGTTGCCGAATACATGAAGAAAGCGGATACGACCCGTCCGTTTGCTTTCCATGATCAGGCCTATGGCGGTTTCAACAATCAGGGCAGTACGGCTCCGATAGCCAACATTCATTATCCCGGACCGGGAGGATATCAGGAAGCGGCCAAAGTGACCGTCCGATGACGTACGGAGAATACTGTCATCTGAACGTCTATAACCGCAGTGAACTGGTGACTGATCCCGGTATCCGCAGTGACTGGGCCCTGGCACTGGCTCCGATGTGGGAGAACATGTATGCAACAGATGGTGTTCTCGGCGGTTCAATCTGGTCGGGTATTGATGACATTTTCCAGTTGCCGGACGGAAATGCTGTGGGATACGGTGCCTGGGGACCTGTGGACGGATGGCGCCGTCCGAAGCCTGAGTACTGGGACATGAAAAAGATCTATAGTCCGGTCAAGTTACATACCGAAGCCCTGGAACCCGCCCGGAAACTGGTGATTGATGTGGAAAACCGCTATACTTATACGAACCTGAACGAGCTGAAGATCCGTTGGACTTACGGAAAGGAAAGCGGAATGTCTGTACTTGATGTAGCCCCTCAGGGCCGTGGACAACTGGTGGTAGAGGTCAGTGATCCTTCTGCTTCCAATCAGCTGAGCCTGGAATTTGTCGACCCCAGAGGATTTGTGGCCGATGAGTACCTGATTCCGGTGGGTGAGCAGAAGCAGAATAAGGTGGAAGCACCTGCCAGACAACGTACGAAGGTGAAACAGGATAAATCCCGCATTCGCATATACGGAAAGAACTTCACCTGTCTGGTAGACCGTGCTACCGGAATGATCCTTTCCGTGGAGAAAGACAACAGACAGATACTTTCCGGAGGTCCGTGGCTGATGGCGCTACCTCTGACAGGCGGAGGATGCTATCCGAACCATAATGCCGAGACTCCGGTATTCAATGATTTGTGCAAAGGATGGAAAGTAACCGGTGTGGAAGTTTCAGAAGAAGGACAGGACGTCCGTCTGAAAGTCAGCGGATCGTATGACGGTTTCGACGGACAGTATGAAATGATATGCAATGCGAACGGAGAGATCCGGGTTGATTATCAGTTTACGGTTCGTACGGCTGTCAATCCGAGACAATGGGGAATGGTCTTTGAGACCCCTGCCGGATTTGAAGAAACCTTCTGGCGCAGAAAGGGACTCTGGAGCGTCTATCCGGCAGATCATATCAGCCGTCCGTCCGGTACGGCAAAGAGCTTTTATCCGGAAGTACCTGCCGTACAGAATCCCCGTATCAAACCGGCCTGGGCATGGAGCAAGGACTTCAACCAGCTGGGAAGCAACGATTTCCGTTCTACCCGTAGAAACATCTGGTATGCAGGATTGCAGGATGTGGAAGGACAGTCCCGGGTAACGGTTGTTTCTGACGGCCGGCAGCACTGGCGTTCCTGGAAAGAAGGAGAGAAGACCTGCTTCCTGGTGGCAGACTTTGTGACGGCAGGCGACGAAATGTTTTTAGGCAGCCATTATGCGCCTTACCGGAAACCGCTTAAGGTGGGAGACGTGATCAGTGGCATGCATTATTTTGCGTGTAAGATAAGAGCAGATTATGAACACATTCTCCGTTTTAGACAGTATCATCTTCATCGTTTATGGTACTTCTGATCGTGGTAATAGGCCTTTGGTGTTCCCGTACCCGTAAAGGAGGACGTAAAGACTCGAAGGAATATTTCCTGGCAGGGAATACATTGCCCTGGTGGGCGATCGGAGCTTCCGTCATAGCGTCCAATATATCGGCAGAGCAGTTTATCGGCATGTCCGGATCCGGCTTTGCCATCGGACTGGGAATCGCTTCCTATGAGTTCGTAGCTGCCGCTTCCCTGATTGTGGTTGCCGTATTTTTTCTGCCTATCTTCCTGAAGACGAAAATTTATACGATGCCTCAGTTTCTGGAAATTCGTTATGGAAAACCAGTCAAGACTCTCATGGCATTCTTCTGGCTGCTGGTTTTTATTTTTGTCAATCTGAACCTCCATCCTTTATCTGGGAGCCCTGGCCATTCATAAAGTGGTTGACATACCGGTCGGATTCAGTATTGTCTGTCTGGCTGTCTTTGCCGGAGCCTATGCCATCTATGGAGGACTGAAAGCGGTGGCACTGACCGACATGGTACAGGTGATCTTCCTGATCGGGGGCGGTCTGCTGACTACCTACATAGCCCTGAATCACTATTCGGAAGATGCCGGAGCAATAGCCGGAATGCAGAAACTGATAGCGCAGGTTCCGGAAAAGTTTGACATGATCCTTGATCCCTCCAATCCGGATTATAAATATTTGCCGGGAATCGGGGTCATCCTGGGCGGACTGTGGGTCAGTGCCCTGTATTATTTCGGATGCAATCAGTACATCATCCAGCGTGCCCTGGCAGGCAAAAGCCTTTCGGAAGCCCGTATGGGACTTGTCTTTGCCGGTCTGCTGAAGCTGATTCTTCCCCTGATCGTCGTGATCCCCGGAATCGTAGCTTTTGCCTTGGATGCCCCCCTGGAGAAGCCCGATCAGGCCTATCCCTGGCTGATGCATAACTTTATCCCTTCGGGAGTGAAAGGAATCGCATTCGCAGCACTGGTGGCAGCCGTGGTCAGTTCGCTGGCCTCGATGGTAAACAGCATTACGACGATTTTCACGATGGATATCTACAAGGAATATTTTGCGGGAAAGGATGTGCCGGAGAAACGTCTGGTGAATGTCGGCCGCTGTTTCGGATTCTTCAGTCTGGTACTGGCCGTACTGATCGCCCCTGCACTGGCCGGTCTGGAACAGGCCTTCCAGTTTATACAGGAGTTTACCGGTTTCATCAGTCCGGGAGCCCTGGCCATCTTTGTCATGGGATTCTTCTGGAAACGGGCAGAGATGAAAGGAGCCCTGGCCGCGGCTGCAGGAACCTTTGTCTTCTCTCTGGTACTTATGCTGTTTTTCCCGGAGATCTCCTTTATTGACCGGATGGCCTATGTCTTTATCCTTTGCGTACTGCTGATCGTGGTGTTTGGGCTGTTGTCCGGCAAGAAGACAGATGAAAGAGCAATTATTCTGGAGCCGGGACTGTTTGCCACCACCTGGACCTTCAAGCTCCTGAGCGGAGTGATCCTGGCTATTCTGGGTGTGATTTATTATGTATTTTGGTAATAATTAAAGTCTATAAATATGGAAGAGTTGTTAGAACGAATTGCAAAATGTGTGGAGTTGGGTAAGATTAACGAGAAAACCCCTTATCCCCCTGCCATGAAAGGACAGCTTGGAGCCGATGAGCTGACTTTGCAGGCACTGAATGAAGGAATTTCTCCGTCAGATATTCTTCAGAAAGGTCTGATTGTCGGAATGGAACGTATCGGAGTGAAATTCAAGGCCAATCAGGTGTTTGTTCCCCAGGTGCTGATGAGTGCCAAGGCAATGGGAACGGCGATGAATCATCTCAAGAAGTTCTTTAAGGACGGAAGTGTGCAGCGTAAGGGAACGGTCATCATCGGTACCGTGGAAGGAGACTTGCATGATATCGGCAAGAACCTGGTAGCCATGATGGTGGAAGGAAACGGATACGAGGTGATTGATCTGGGAGTGGATGTAAAGGCTGAGAAATTTGAAGAAACCCTGGAACAGCATCCGGGAGCCTTTGTCTGCATGTCTGCCTTGCTGACCACCACCATGATTCACATGGAAAAGATTAATCAGCTGCTCAAGGAAAAACATCCGGAAGTCAAGACATTTATCGGAGGAGCACCCGTGACAGCGGATTTTGCCAGACAGATCGGAGTCGACTATTATTCAGACGGTCCGCAGGATCTGGTGGAAACATTGAACAAGCTGAGTGCCTGAGAGGTGAAAAAGAGTAATAGGAGGACTTGTTATGAATCAATGGATCAATGAAATATTTCAGAACAGCAAGCGTGTGGCTGTTCCTGTAATGACCCATCCCGGAATAGAACTGACGGGACACCGGGTGATTGAAGCCGTGACAGACGGCCGTGTACATTACGAAGCCATCAAATACCTGGCCGATCATTATCCCTCTTTTGCCACTTCCACCATCATGGACCTGACGGTGGAAGCTGAGGCCTTCGGATGTCAGATAAACTTTCCGGAAGATGAAGTACCCAGTGTGGTGGGCAGACTGGTCAGTGATGCAGACTCCGTGGCAGCCTTGCAGGTTCCCGATTTGCAGGCAGGACGGGTACCCGAATACCTGAAAGCTGTCCGGCTGGCAGTAGAACATATCACCGACCGTCCCGTACTGGCCGGATGCATCGGTCCTTTCTCACTGGCCGGACGTTTGTATGACATGTCAGAAATCATGGTTGCCATTTATACAGATCCGGAAGTGATTCTTCAGCTGCTGGATAAATGTACGGCTTTTATTCTCAAGTATTGTGCAGAACTGAAACGTCTGGGAGCTTCGGGAGTCTTCATCGCAGAACCGGCAGCCGGACTGCTCTCCAATGAAGACTGCATGGCCTATTCCACCGTGTTTATCCGGCAGATCGTACAAACCTTGCAGGACGATGACTTTGCGGTAATCCTTCATAACTGCGGCAACACAGGACAGTGTACCCAGGCCATGGTGGAGAGCGGGGCGGCCGCACTGCATTTCGGGAACGCCATAGATATGGTGAGCGCCCTGCAGGAATGCCCTTCCAGTCTGTTGGTCATGGGAAACATAGATCCCGTCGGAATTATGAAACAGGCCTCTCCGGAGGTTGTCAGAAAAGAAACCCTGGCCTTGCTGGAGGCTACAGCTTCCTGCCGGAACTTTGTATTGTCCACAGGATGTGACGTACCTCCCCAGGTTTCGCAGGAGAATATTGCAGCCTTTTTCCAGGCACTGGATGAGTTTAACTCCCTGTAAGATTAAATCAGGCATCTTCTTTATGCAGCCTTACTGCCGAAGTGCAGAGCTGCGCAATGGTTTCCCGGTGGGTGATCAGGATCAGCGTCTTGTCCTGTACCTGCCGGGAAAGTCGTTCCAGCAGCTTCCGTTCCGTTTCTTCATCTTCATTTTTTTAGATATACCAGAATTCTCTATCTTTGCATAGGCATAAGTTTATCAGACAAACATTTCTTAAGAATTTTTATATTTATGTATACCAATAAGGAAATATGGAATGTGACATATCCCATATTCTTGGGACTTTTGGCACAAAATGTAATCAATGTTACGGATACGGCTTTTCTGGGGCATGTCGGTGAAGTGGCACTGGGAGCTGCAGCTATGGGAGGATTGCTTTATATTTGTGTCTATACAGTTGCTTTTGGTTTCAGTGTCGGATCGCAGATTTTGATAGCCCGCCGGAATGGAGAAGGAACTTCCGGGCTGTGGGACCGATTATGTGGCAAGGTTCGGCCTTTAGTTTGGGTATGGCCGTTGCTTTGCTGATACTTATGTATGGGTTTGCTGAGCCTTTGATAAGGATGCTGATTACTTCGGATGCCATATTTACGGCAACTTATGAATTTTTTGTCTGGCGTATCTGGGGATTCCTTTTTGCATTTGTCAATGTCATGTTCCGGGGGCTTTATATCGGAATTACACGGACAAAGGTGTTGACAATGAATGCCATCGTGATGGCTCTGGTCAATGTGTTTCTGGATTATGTACTGGTCTTCGGTGAATTAGGTTTTCCGGAAATGGGAGTACGGGGGGCAGCTTTGGCTTCGGTAATAGCAGAGGCTTCCTCACTGGTGTTTTATCTGGTTTACACGTATTGGAAGGTTGATCTGAAGAAATACGGATTGAATCATTTTGGACGTTTCAATCCGGAAATGGTATTACGGATTTTGCGTATATCCTGTTTTACAATGGTACAGTATTTTTTGGCTATGGCCATTTGGTTCGTTTTCTTTATGGCTTTGGAGCGGCTGGGACAAAGGCAACTGGCGATTGCGAATATTGTGCGGAGTGTTTACGTTGTTTTATTGATTCCCGTACAGGCACTTTCTACCACAGCCAATACGCTGGTGAGTAATCTGATCGGTTCGGAGGAGTATTGAAGGTTGTCGGGCTGTTACATCGCATTGCCCGGATGTCTTTTCTGATTATGATTGTATGTGTGATCCTCTGTCTGCTTTTCCCTCAGGCTATTCTTTCAGTCTATACCAGTGAGGCTGATCTGGTCATGGAGTCTGTTCCTGCATTGAATGTTGTGTGCGGTGCCATGCTGATTGCGGCTGTGGCTAATGTATATTTTAATGGAATCTCCGGAACAGGAAATACGCAGGCGGCCCTGGTGCTTGAGATTGGAGTGCAGGTCTTTTATGCTCTTTATGTGGTCGTTGTAGGAATGATACTTCGGGCTCCGGTACACATTTGTTTTACAACGGAAGTGATTTATTATATGCTGATGCTAGGTTTCAGTTTGTTGTATCTGAAAAAGGCCCGATGGCAAAACAAGAAGATTTAAGGTATTGAGTGTTATATTGTAAAAATGGAAAAGATTTGTTGGAAGGGACATGCTTCGATGTTCGGAGCAAATGTTATGTGGGGACTGATGTCTCCGATTTCTAAGTTTATAATGGTTGGTGGAGCTGTAACTCCATTGGTTGTCACCGATCTGCGTATTGGAGGGGCAATGGTGTTGTTTTGGATTGCTTCCTTTTTTCAGAAGCCGGAACATGTGAATCATAAGGATCTGGCAAGTTTGTTTGTTGCTTCCCTTCTGGCCATTGTGTTTAATCAGGGATGTTTTATCTTTGGAGTAAGCTTGAGCTCTCCGGGAGATGCTTCAATCATTACAACCAGCATGCCGCTCTGGGCCATGGTGCTGGCGGCTGTCATTTTAAAGGAACCGATCACGGGAAAGAAAGTGCTGGGAATTGCGGCTGGAGCCGGTGGAGCTTTGTTGCTGATTTTAGGAAGCGGACAGGGTGTTCAGTCGTCTGTTGGGAATGAGGATACAGCTATTTGGGGTGATTTGCTGGTTATGCTGGCTCAATGTTGTTATGCGCTGTACATTGTTCTGTATAAGGATTTTGTAAATAAGTATTCATTGGTAACCATTATGAAATGGATGTTTACTTATGCCTTTATTTGTACATTGCCTTTCTCTGCCAGTGATCTGATGAAAGTGAACTGGGCTGGTTTGCAATGGACGGAGATCGGAGGACTGGCTTTTATTGTGATCGGTGCCACTTTTATCAGTTATATGCTGGTTGTTGTGGGGCAGAAGAATCTTCGGCCGACCGTAGCCGGAATGTACAATTACATCCAGCCGCTTGTTGCTTGCATCGTAGCCATTTGCTGGGGAATGGATTCCTTTAATCTGGTGAAGGGGATTGCCGTTGTATTGATTTTCGGTGGAGTATATCTGGTGACTGCCAGTCGCAGCCGGAAGGAAATGGAAGCCTACGAAGCAGAGCGTCAGGCTTCCGGAAAATAAGGAGCTTTTCGGATAGAGATTGTCATTCTTCTGAAATTTATTCGATTATTCCAGTTATTTTCCGTATTTTTGCACCCCGTGCGATAAAATGCATTGTTACAAGTAAATAAATAATAAAGCAAAGATATATGTTCGATAATTTAAGTGAAAGACTTGAGCGGTCATTCAAGATATTGAAAGGTGAAGGAAAGATCACTGAAATCAATGTTGCAGAGACCCTGAAAGATGTACGTCGTGCTTTGTTGGATGCCGACGTGAACTATAAAGTGGCAAAGAACTTCACGGATACAGTGAAGGAGAAGGCTTTGGGACAAAATGTATTGACAGCCGTAAAGCCTAGCCAGTTGATGGTAAAGATTGTACATGATGAGCTGACCAAGCTGATGGGTGGTGATACGGCTGAAATCGAATTGAAGAATCGTCCGGCTGTTATCCTGATGTCAGGTCTGCAAGGTTCCGGTAAGACTACATTCTCCGGAAAGCTGGCTCGCATGCTGAAGATGAAAAAGAACCGTAAGCCTTTGCTGGTTGCTTGTGACGTTTATCGTCCAGCTGCAATCGAGCAGTTGAAGGTGTTGGGACAGCAGGTTGAAGTACCTGTGTATAGCGAACCGGAAAGCAAGAATCCTGTACAGATTGCATTGAATGCCATTCAGGAAGCAAAGGCAAAAGGATATGATCTGGTTATTGTCGATACAGCAGGTCGTCTGGCTATCGATGAACAGATGATGAATGAGATTGAAGCGATTAAGAATGCTATCAATCCGGATGAAACATTGTTTGTCGTTGATGCAATGACCGGACAGGATGCCGTGAATACGGCACGTGAATTCAATGAACGTCTGGACTTCAATGGTGTAGTACTGACGAAGTTGGATGGTGATACACGTGGTGGTGCGGCTTTGTCTATCCGTACGGTGGTAAACAAACCGATTAAGTTTGTCGGTACCGGTGAAAAACTGGATGCAGTAGATCAGTTCCATCCGGCCCGAATGGCTGACCGTATATTGGGAATGGGTGATATCGTATCTTTGGTAGAACGTGCTCAGGAACAATACGATGAAGAGGAAGCAAAGCGCTTGCAGAAGAAAATCCAGAAGAATCAGTTTGACTTTAATGACTTCCTGACTCAGATTCAGCAAATCAAGAAGATGGGTAACCTGAAGGAGCTGGCTTCCATGATTCCGGGTGTAGGTAAAGCCATCAAGGATATTGATATTGATGATAATGCCTTCAAGAGCATCGAAGCAATTATTTATTCCATGACACCGCAGGAACGTACTCATCCTGAAATTCTGAACGGCAGCCGTCGTACACGTATCGCTAAAGGTAGCGGAACGAATATTCAGGAAGTAAACCGTTTGCTGAAACAGTTTGATCAGACCCGTAAAATGATGAAGATGGTGACTGGCAGCAAAATGGCTGGCATGATGCAGAAAATGCAGAAGATGAAAAAATAAATGTTCATTGGCTGAACTTATCAATCAGGCACGAAATGCGTAGGATCGCGTTTTCGTGCCTGATTTCTTTTATTATTCCTGATACAGCAGATATTTCTTTCGGATGTTTTTGTACTTTTCCAGGGCGGGTTGCCAGGACTGCCTGATTTCTTTTTCTGTTTTACCTTGCAGGATATCCCGTCGCACCTGATCTGTTCCCATCAATAAATCAAACCAGCGAGGGCGGGTGAAAAATTCCTTTTCAGCATTAAAGGTCTTGTCTTTAGCGGCTTTGGCCCGATAAAGCCGGTAAAATTCCAGTATGTATTTGAGAGAGAATCCCTGAGGCAGGTCGCGTTCGGCTTCTTCAGGAAGGGTTCCGTTGGTTGTTGCTCGGGAAGTGTGAGACCCAGATGCTGGCGTTGCTGTCTGATCCCGGAAATCAACTCCGTAACAGATACGGTCCTTATGGAGCGGGTTCTTGTCGAAACCCTCCAGAGAACGGGGGGTGAACTGGAAGCTGAAGGCATTGGTATATGGACTTCCTATCACCTGAAAAGGATATTCTGTTCCACGTCCGATACTGACGGATGTTCCTTCAAAAGGACAGAGAGACGGGTATAAGGCAATGGCACGGTCATTGGGCAGATTGGGAGACGGTTTGACAGGAAGTGAATAGGGCTGTCCGTGTTTCCAGCCTTTCACTGGGATAACGGTCAGTTGGCAGGACAGATTCTTTCCCAGCCATCCTTCTCCATTGATCATTTGGGCTAATTCGCCAACGGTACATCCATGAAGAACCGGAACGGGCAGTATTCCGACGAAACTTTTCCAGTTGGGGCGCAATACCGGTCCGTCTACGTAGTCACAGGGATTCGGACGGTCCAGGACTATGACTTCCTTTCCTTGTTCTGCACAGGCTTGCATGACATAGTAGAGCGTACTGATATAGGTGTAGAAACGGGCTCCTACATCTTGGATGTCGAATACCATTACATCCAGATCTTGCAATTGTTCCGGTAACGGCTTTTTGTTTTTGCCATAAAGTGATATAATGGGAAGTCCGGTGCGGATATCTTTTCCGTCCCGGATGGTTTCTCCTGCGTCAGCGGTTCCCCGGAAGCCATGTTCCGGAGCAAAAATCCGAATGAGTTTTACCTGTGTATTCAAGGCATCCGGCAAAGGAGTTGTTCCGCATCGGGAAGTCTGATTGATCACTAAACCAGTCCGTTTGTTTTTTAATAAAGGGAGCAGAATGTCTAATTGGTCAGCTCCATTCCGAATCTGGGGATTCACAGCCAGGACGGGAGAGAGGAAGATTAACAGTTCGCAAAGGAATAATGTGATATATTTCATCATGTCTTAGATTATTTTTTGTAGTTTTGTAGATTGCAAATATAAACATAAAAAATTATGAATCCTTTAGCTTTAATAGACAAATATTATCCGGAAGAGAATGAATTGAAACATATTTTGCTGACACATAGCCGTTCGGTAGCGGACAAGGCTCTGGCAATGGCCCGCAATCATCCGGAACTGAATCTGGATCTGGCTTTTGTAGAGGAAGCAGCCATGTTGCATGATATAGGAATTTTCAGGACGGATGCAGATGGAATTCATTGTTTTGGCACGTATCCTTATATTTGTCATGGATATCTGGGATCAGAACTTGTGGCTGCTGAAGGTTTTCCGAAACATGCTCTGGTGTGCGAACGTCATACGGGAGCCGGTCTTTCCCTGCAAAGTATTCTGGAACAGAATTTACCGGTTCCGCATCGTGAGATGGTGCCGCTCAGTCTGGAAGAACAGATTATTTGTTTTGCTGATAAGTTCTTTTCCAAAACGAAACTGGACCGGGAGAAGAGTGTGGAAAAAGCACGGAACAGTATTGCCAAGTATGGTGAAGAAGGATTGATCCGCTTTGATCATTGGTGTGAACTCTTTTTATAGTCTTAAAATTGCATTAAAAGTTAAGGCTTTCGCATGAATTTGCGACAGATTATTTACCTTTGCACCGCAATTGCGTAAAAAACAACTGAATGACGTCATTTAAAAGAACTACATATTCACTGATATTGCTGTTTGTGGTGGGCTTTTTCTGCTCATTTTATGCTGAGGCCCAGCGCGTAAGAGGGAAGCGGCAGGGGGGAAATCCGGAAACAGCCGAACGGATGGACTCTGTACAGGGAGACTCTCTGTATGCAGACAGCCTGGCTCTTGCCGATACAACCCGGAAAAAGAAGGAGCCTCTGGATGCTCCTGTCCAGTATGAGGCAGCAGATTCAATCGTCTTTACGCAGGGAGGTTATGCTCATTTGTTTGGTGATGGTAAGGTGAACTATCAGAATATAGAACTGACTTCTGCCTTGATTACCATGAACATGGACAGCAGTACGGTATATGCACGTGGTATTGCAGATACGACAGGTGTGGAATCAGGAACTCCGGTCTTTAAAGACGGTGAGACTCCTTATGAGTCAAAGGTGATGCGATATAACTTCAAGACGAAGAAAGGTTTTATCAACAGCATTGTAACTCAGCAGGGGGAAGGTTATGTAACCAGCCAGGATGCCAAGAAAAATGAAGATGATGTCATTTTCATGCGTAACGGAATGTACACGACATGCGACAATCATGAGCATCCGCATTTTTATCTGAGACTTTCACAGGCCAAAGTACGCCCGAAGAAGAACGTGGTCTTCGGACCGGCGCAGCTGGTGGTGGAAGATGTGCCTTTGCCTATTGCCGTGCCTTTTGGCTTTTTCCCATTTAACAGCAGTTATTCGTCCGGATTCATTATGCCGACTTATGGAGACGAATTGAACCGTGGTTTCTACCTGCGAGACGGAGGATATTATTTTGCCATCAGTGACCGGATGGATTTGAAACTGCTGGGTGAAATCTTTACGAAAGGTTCGTGGGGAGTGTCGGCTGCTTCTAATTACAACAAGCGCTACAGGTTCAGCGGTAATTTCAATTTCAGTTATCTGGTGACAAAGACCGGTGAAAAGAATATGCCGGACTATTCGGTATCCAAGGACTTTAAGTTACAGTGGAGCCACCGGCAGGATGCCAAGGCTAATCCGAACAGTTCTTTCTCTGCCAGTGTAAACTTTGCGACCAGTAGTTATGACCGTTCGAATCTTTCCAGCTTGTATGATCCGAACCAGTATTCTCAGAATACGAAAGCTTCCAGTGTCAGTTATTCACGCAGTTTTCCTTCTATTGGTTTGAATATCT
>ENA-OQBV01000936-OQBV01000936.1-human-gut-metagenome-genome-assembly--contig:-NODE-936-length-15612-cov-6.563448_pt1 | contig 15612 bp, 18 predicted proteins | sample MGYA00242750_ERZ504559 | MGnify/ENA primary metagenome ERZ504559 (study PRJEB26092, sample SAMD00036230) | human gut metagenome | host: Homo sapiens | study: EMG produced TPA metagenomics assembly of...
AATGAAAGTATCAATGGTAAACTTCCTAGAATAATATTTGAAGAGTGTGGCTTCAATATCGATATTATAGGCATGCAAAGGATTAAATCTTCTGCTAGCAGATGGCGTACGGCCTTTAAAAATGGCGGAGCTATAAAACTTACAGATACTCGCAAATACAATACTGGAAGACCTATTGAGAAAGATCTTTCAATAGAAGAAAAATACAAAAAAACTGAAGCTAAAATGAAGTTACTTCAAGCTGAAAATGAATTACTAAAAAAGTTAGATATGATAGAAAGGAGAGTGTTAAAGAAGAAGTAAGTTTATTTTCTTGTGAAAAATATGAGATTATTAAGTCTACAATAAAAAAATATAAACTTAAAAATATGATAAGTTATTTATGTAAAGTTGCAGGTGTATCACGTTCTGGGTATTATAAATACTTCTCATCAGAAAGCAAGGATTTAAGAAAATCAAGAGAAGATAAAGATATTTTATCAAAAGAAAATGTATTAAAAGCTTTTAACTTTAAAGGACGTAAAAAAGGTGCAAGACAAATAAAAATGGTTTTAAAAGATAGATTTAATATAATATATAATTTAAAGCGTATTAGGAGAATCATGAAAAAATATGGAATAGTTTGCCCGTATAGAAAAGCGAATCCTTACAGACGTATGATGAAAGCAAGTAAAGAGCATACTATTGTTTCTAATTTCATAAACAGAGAATTTAAGCAAGATATACCATATAAAGTGCTATTAACAGATATTACATATTTAAGTTATAAAAATGGAAAAAAAGCATACTTGTCTACAATAAAAGACTCCTCTACAAATGAAATATTAGCTCATTATGTCTCAGATAACCTACGGTTAGATATTGTTTTAAATACACTAGAAAAACTTAAGTCAAATGTGAATTTAAAACTCCATAGCGAAGCTATTTTACACTCAGATCAAGGTGTTCATTACACGAGTCCTAAATTTCAAAAGCAAGTACAGCAATTAGGTTTAAAACAATCTATGTCAAGGAGAGGCAATTGCTGGGACAATGCTCCACAAGAATCATTCTTTGGGCATTTTAAAGATGAAGTTATTCTTAGCAAATGTAGTACATTAGAAGAAGTGATAAAAGAAATAGATGATTATATGGATTACTATAATAATTATAGATATCAATGGAATTTAAGCAAGATGACTCCTGTTCAGTACAGAAATCATCTTGTTTCTTAGAAATACCTTTTTTTAAATTGTCCTTGACAAAGGGTACACTTTATATATTAGTAGCATGTATTTTTATATTTTATCTTTTATTGTTAAAAATAGTTTTGCCGTAGCCAACGTATCACTATCAGCTCTATGTGCATTTTTATTTTCTATATTATAATAGCTACAAGCAGTTTCTAGCTTTTTATTCTTACCATTATATGATTTTACTTGTTTTAGCATCTCTAATGTACAAATATAATTTGTTATAGGCTCTAAGTTTAAAGCTTCTAAATAGTAATTTAAAAATTTCAAATCAAATTTTGCATTATGAGCTATCATAATTTTATCCCCTAAGTATTCTCTAAATCTAGGTAAAACTTGTTCTATACCTTCTTCATTTTCTACCATATCATCACTTATATTGGTTATCTCTGTTATAAAATAAGGTATATGATTTTTAGGTTTTATAATCTTGAATAATTCCTTCCTATTTTACCTTGAGTTATTTCTGTTACACCAATCTCTATTATTTCACAGCCTTTATATGGATCTAGCCCTGTTGTTTCTAAATCCACAACTATATATTCTTTCATAATTATTCTCCTTTTTATAATAAAAAAACTCGATTTGCTTAATACACGTGTCATCGAAGCAACTTCATATCATCAAATGATATTACACTCGCTAACCACTTTGAGCAATGTGTTGACGAATCATTTCAGTTACATCCATTGCTCTAAATATTATTTTTTATATTTTTTTGTAAATTAGATCGTTTTAATAACTTCGATCACTTCTGCTGCTGTTGTACAAGCAAGTAACTGGTCTCTGAAACTCTGTTTGATCAGGTTTCTTGATAATGTTGCTAATGCCTGTAAATGCAGGTTGTTGTCACCGTCTGTTGCTGCGATCATGAAGATTAAGTGTGCTTTCGTTCCGATCTTCTGCCTGAAAATCGCAAGCCTTTTTTTGATATTCCAAATCCAACTCTGGCTGTCTTTACAGCAGCTGTTTTTGCATGTGGAATTGCCATATCAAATCCTAATCCTGTTGTTGACTGCTCTTCTCTTGCATAAATGGCTTTTTTGTATTCTTCTTTGTCATTTAAAACATTTCCGCTGTCTAAAAGTTCAACCATTTCATCGATGATCTCATCTTTTGTTGTTCCATTCAGCTCTAATTTTATTGTTGCTTCATCAAATAATTCTGCGATTTCCATATTGTCACCTTCTTATTCTTCTACATCTTTTGCTGTTAACACATATAAAATAGCTCCTACTACGGATCCTGCTAAGATACATAATACCCATGTGATTGCTGGATGAACCAGAGGAAGAATTAAGAATCCTCCATGAGGTGCTGGTACCTGTACCTTCATGATATATGTTGCGATTGCTGAAATTGAAGATCCTACCATTAAGATTGGTAATACTCTAACTGGATCTTTTGCTGCAAAAGGAATAGCTCCTTCTGTAATATGTGTGCATCCTAAAATATAGTTTACATATGCAGCTGCTCTGTCTGCTTTAGAGAATTTCTTCTTAGAAATTGTTGCTGCGATTGCGATAATTAATGGTGGTGTGATACATGCTGCTGATACACCTGCCATGAAATAATAGTTTCCACTTGCTAATAATGTTGTTCCTGTTACATATGCTGCTTTGTTTACTGGACCACCCATGTCAAATGCGGACATACATCCAACGGCTAATCCAAGAATTACTGGGTTTGAGTTCTGTAATCCTGCTAAGAAGTTCATCATTCCATTATTGATCGCTGCTACTGGTCCTGCTGTTACCTGCATAACGATACCAACGATTGCAACTGTGATAATTGGAATAAAGAAAATTGATTTTAAACCTTCAAACTGTCTTGGAAGTCCTTTTAAGGCTCCTACAACGAATTTACATAAATATCCTGCGAAGAAACCAGCGATAATTCCACCGATAAATCCAGATCCTGTTGTACTTGCAATTGTTCCACCTACAAAACCTGCGATCATTCCTGGTCTGTCACCAATTGACTGTGCAATAAATGCTGCAAAGATTGGTACCATTAATCCCATAGATGTTCCACCTACAGTTTTGATTGTTGCTGCAATTACGTTATACTGATCTGATGTTGGATCGAATGAATAAATTCCCCATAAGAATGAGATTGCTGTTAATACACCACCTGCTACTACGAATGGAAGCATATGTGATACACCATTCATCAGATGTTTGTAAATCTGATGTGCTACAGAAGTATTTCCTGTTTCTACTGTTTCTTCTTTTACTTCTGCTTTTGCTTCTGATCCACCGTAAACAGGTGCTTTTCCGTCTAACATTGCCTGTACTAATTCTTCTGCTTTGTTAATTCCTTCTGATACAGAAACTTCGATTACTTTCTTTCCGTTGAAACGTTTCATATCAACATTTTTATCACATGCAACGATGATTCCGTCACATTCTGCGATATCTTCTGCTGTTAATGCATTTTCAACACCTACAGCACCATTTGTTTCAACTTTCATTTCTGCGCCAAGTTTTTTAGCGGCTTCTTTTAATGCTTCTTCTGCCATATAAGTATGAGCAATACCTGTAGGGCAGCCAGTTACACCTAATAATTTCTTCATAGTTTATTCCTCCACCTTTCTTACCTCTATATTTTTTTCATATTCTTCAACTTTGGCAAAATCTCCAAGTGCATTACTTTCTGCAACATTTGCACCGGTTGCTGCAGATCGTTTTAATGCCTGCTCTATGTTTTCCTGATCTTTGTACCAAAGGCTTAAGAAGCTTCCTAATGCAGCATCTCCTGCACATGCTGAACTCAGCAGTTTGACAGGCTGTGCTGTTGAGTTGTAAATATCTTTTCCGTTGTAGAAGTAGGCTCCTTTTGCCCCTAACGTTAAAAGAATATTTTTCGCTCCAAGTTCATGTAAATATTTCAAGACGTGTATGATATCCTGTTCATCTTTCATCTTGATTCCGAAGATTTCTTCAATCTCTTCATCATTTGGCTTGATCAATAATGGCTCATATTTTAATAAGTCTTTTAATTTTGAAGAACTTATGTCTAATACGACATCAATTCCTCTTTTCTTACATAAACTTAGTATGCTCTCATAATATGTTGTTTGAATTCCAGGTGGTAAACTTCCGCTGATCGCAATGCATTCACAATCATCTGCTTTTTCAAACATCTGAATCATTTCGTATTGCTGATCTTCATTCACTGTTGCACCACTATTCACGAATTTAAATTCACCATCGCCATCATTTAGAAAAATATTGATTCGAGTTGTATCTTCCACCCATATTGGCTGAACTTTCACTCCTCGATTTTCTAATTCTGTTACGACATAGTTTCCAGAGAAACCTCCAAAGAATCCTGTTACTACTGATTCTTCTCCGAAATGTTTGAGCGTTAACGTTACATTTACGCCTTTTCCATTCGGTGTATACACAGTGTCAAAGGTTCTGTTTACAAGTCCTCTCTTTAAACCTTTTGTTGTAATGTTCATGTCAATGGCTGGATTCATTGTTAATGTGTAGATCACTTATCTTTCCTCCGTCATTTGATGATGTCATTATACAAAAGAGTTTTGTGAAAATCTTTTCAATTCATGAAAATGGTACTGGGCCTTATTCCAGTTCTTCTATATTAAGTTGTTTTTCATTTTCCGCTAAAAAATCCTCATTTTCTGCTAAAAAGTCTTCATTTTTCGTTTCTACTAAGAAATCTATAAGGATTCTGCACATAATATATAACGGCAGTCTTGATGTAACCTCAAAGTTTCGGATTGCTATATGGGAATGTTTATATCCGATCATTACATATTTGGAATATTGAATTAATTCGCTTGAACCGGAACAGCAAAGTGTAATGACAGTTGCTCCTCTGGCCTGTGCATATCTTGCGGATTCAACCAGTTCTTTTGTTTCTCCATTTAATGAAAGAATTATAACCACTTCTCCTTTTTTGATATTCTTTGACATGACTCTCATGATCTGTGGATCTCCATTTGTCACTGCGAAATAATCCAGAACCTGCAATTTCATGCAGAATTCCTGTGCAACTAATTCTGATAGTCCTCTTGCAAATATCAGGATTCGTTCATTCTTTCTTTTTGCATCACGCATCGTATGTAAAATATTCAATAGATTGGTCAGTGACATATGCTCGATCACTGATGTCGCCTCGATCAGAGATTTATTCATGATCTCATTCAGGTCATGGATCTCTTTGTTTTCGACTTTCTGCGTTAATTTATAGCGCAGTTCATTGAATCCATTGATTCCACATTTTCGGATGGCTCTTGATACTGTGGATGGTGATGAATAAGTTTCAAATGCAATGTCTACAATTGATAATTCTGATAACCGCTCTTCATTATCATTGATAAAATTAACGATTTCCAATTCTGTTTTTGATAGATTCTCCAGTATGTTTGGACTTAATTCTATGATCATTATTTTCCCCCATTTTTAATCACTCTTAACCATTATTACACTAGCAGATTTAGATTAACATACCGTATAAACTCGTGTAAAGAATATATTATACAAGTTTATATGGTATGTTTTTAAATCGGCTCTGTTTTTCATTTTCATAAGATGAAAAGATTTTCAAAAAGCTATCTTCTATAATGGGCTCATACGAAATATTTTAATCACATTTAGGAGGATTATTATGCCATTAGTTACAACAAAACAAATGTTATTAGATGCTCAGAAAGGTAATTATGCTGTTGGAGCATTTAATGTGGAAAATATGGAAATGGTTATGGCTGTTATGGAAGCTGCGGAAGAGTTAAAATCTCCTGTTATTATGCAGACAACTCCATCTACCGTAAAATATGCTGGTTTAGATTTCTTTCTTGCCAATGTAAAGGCTGCTGCTGAACGTGCAAGTGTACCTGTTGCAATGCATTTAGATCATGGAAGCAGTTTTGAACTTGCTATGCAGGCATACAGAACTGGTTATACATCTATTATGATCGATGGTTCTCATGGATCTTTTGAAGAAAATATCGCTGTATCTAAAGCTGTTGCAGATGCTTGTACTCCTTCTGGAATTCCAGTTGAAGCTGAGCTTGGTAAAGTTGGCGGTAAAGAAGATGATCTTGATGGTGGTGATGACAATCCATACACTGATCCAGATCAGGCTGTAGAATTCGTAAAACACACAGGTATCACATCTCTTGCTGTTGCAATCGGTACTGCTCATGGTGTATACAAAGGAGAACCTAAACTTGATTTAGACCGTCTGTCTGAAATCCGTGAAGTTGTTGATATTCCTTTAGTTTTACACGGAACAAGCGGTGTGCCTGATGAAACAGTTACTGAATGTGTAAACCGTGGAATCTGTAAGGTAAATTATGCAACTGATTTAAGAATCGCATTTACAAAGGGTGTATCTGAAGTATTTAGTGAAAATCCTGATGTAATCGATCCTAAGAAATACAATGCCTGTGGAAAAGAACGTGTAAAAGAATATGTTATGTCCAAGATGAAGGTATGTAAGAGCGTTGGGAAAGCTTAAATTGAATGATCCCAATTTGGTTTTTGGCCATAAATAAATCCATATAAATTATCTTAACTTAATATTATTAGACGTAAAGAAGGCCGGGAGATTGATGATTTGTCAATCTTCCGCCCTTTTATAGTCTTGGTTATTCACATGGACAACGTGATTCCAAGACAAAAAAATAGCCGCCACGATCCTGAAACGATAAAGTGAGCGACTATTGCTAAAAATATCAGGCTATCCGTCTATCGGTAGCATCTTTTCTATATTATAGAATATCATTCTATCTTTTATTTGTCAATGTGATATTATATTATTAAATATAATTTAACACCACAAATTCATTTTATACATCTCATCCTTTCTGCTTCATCCTCTTAATAACCTTAAGCCTCGTAAATTCCTCTCTCTCCTTCTCTTCCAACTCATTTGAAATCTTATAAACCAGTCCCGTATAAGTCGGAATCGTAATATTTTTCAATGCATTCGCTCTCTTCTGTGTCTTCTTAATACTCGTCGCCAGCCGATAAGCTGCATTTTCGACCATCGACAACTTAATCGTCAGATCTTTCACCTGCCGGAACGCTTCTCTCGCAACATCAATCGACTCAAACGTCCCATCCATCGCATAAGTCAGCTGGTTTTCATGTGCATCATATTTCACATGCGGAATCTCCGTTCCCATGATGCTTCTGGTCTGAATCTGAATCGAATCCTCGATTGGAACCGTATAGGCGAGTTCTTCGACCTTACTGATCCCATGCTGGATATTCGCTCTCTGAAGACATGCATACGCTCTTGTAAATGTCGTATCGATCTCTTCCTGAATATCTTTCGCCTCATCGATCAAATCCATCAGCTCACGAATCAGGATATTTCTTTTTTTATCCATCAGATCGTAACCCTGTTTTGCCAATGTAAGAGAGTTCTTGGCTGCGATCAGATTTCCTTTGGTCGGGAATTCTCGTGGGTCCATAATCTCACCACCTTTAGCTTTCCTGCTCTTTTGGCAGGTATTTATCGATGATCTTCGTGTCGATTCGATCCAATTCTTCTCTTGGCAGGATCTTTAATAATTCCCATCCAAGATCTAATGTTTCGATCATGGAACGGTTTTCTTCCGGCCCCTGACCGATATATCGTTCCTCAAATGCCTTTCCAAATTCCAGATATTTTTTATCAATTGGGGATAACTCATCTTCTCCGATAACAGATGCTAAGTTTCTTGATTCTCCCACTTTCGCATAAGCGGAAAATAACTGGTTTGCAAGATCCTGATGATCTTCTCTTGTGTATCCTTCTCCGATTCCATCTTTCATCAGACGAGAAAGCGATGGCAAAACACTGATCGGTGGATAAATGGACTGTCCATTTAAATTACGATCCAGTACGATCTGCCCTTCTGTAATATAACCGGTTAAGTCAGGAATTGGATGAGTGATATCATCATTTGGCATAGTTAAGATTGGTAACTGTGTGACCGAACCTTCTGCTCCTTCGATGATTCCTGCACGTTCGTATAATGTTGCAAGTTCACTGTACAAATATCCTGGATATCCTTTTCTGGATGGAATTTCTCCTTTCGATGAAGATACCTCACGCATCGCTTCCGCAAACGATGTCATATCTGTCAGGATAACTAAGATATGCATATTACAGTCAAATGCAAGATATTCTGCTGCAGTTAAGGCTACTTTTGGTGTGATCAATCGTTCTACAACTGGGTCATTTGCAAGATTTAAGAACATACATACATGATCTGCAACACCACTTTCCTCAAATGTCTTCTGAAAGAAATCCGCAACATCATGTTTGACACCCATTGCTCCAAAGACTACCGCAAATGGCTCATCTGAACCATCACCAAGAGATGCCTGTTTTACGATCTGGGCTGCCAGCTGATCGTGTGGAAGTCCGTTTCCTGAGAAGATGGGAAGTTTCTGTCCACGGATCAGTGTTGTTAATCCGTCAATTGCTGAAATACCTGTACGGATATAGTTTCTTGGATATTTTCTGCGGACCGGATTTAATGGAAGGCCGTTGACATCTCGTTTGACATCGGTGATCAGTGGTCCTAATCCATCGATTGGTTTTCCGATTCCGTTAAATGTTCTCCCTAGCATATCTGGTGCAAGAGAGACTTCCATCGGATGTCCAGTTAATTTTGTTCTTGTATTATCAAGAGACATATTTTCCGTTCCCTCAAATACCTGAATCACTGCTTTATCTTCGTATAATTCAATGATCCTTCCGATTTTTTTCGTTTTTCCATCAACCGTAAATTCGACGATCTCATCAAAAAATGCGTCCCGTACTCCTTCCAGAATGACAAGCGGACCATTGATGCTGCTTAGTCCTAAAATATTCAATTCCCATAAAATGACCGCCTCCTTATGCATTCTTTTCCAGTACTGCGTCATAGAAATCATCAATCTGTTTACGATAGAGATCCAGTAATTGCAGATTGTCATTCGGAACATCATATTTGATCGCAATGACTTTCTCAAAGATTCCTTCTGCTTTTAGCACGCTCATTGGCATTCCTCTCGCTACAAGTTCCCTGCTCTTTTGATACAGATATAAAATAACTTCCATCATTTTAAATTGCTTCTCCATGGACACGCAAGTGTCATCTTTATGGAAAGCATTTTGCTGCAGAAATCCTAATCGGATCACCCTTGCGATCTCTAACGTTAATTTCTGATCATCTGGAAGAACATCCCCACCGATCAGTTTTACGATCTCCATCAAACTACTTTCCTGATTTAAGATCGCTATCAGACGATTTCGATAGTCCACAAAATTTGGGGATACATGATCTCTGTACCAGCCGCCGAGATCTGTCAGATATTCACTATAACTCGTTAACCAGTGAATCGCTGGAAAATGTCTTGCGTAAGCCAAGGATTTATCAAGTCCCCAGAAGCAACGGACAAATCGTTTGGTATTCTGTGTAACTGGCTCTGAGAAATCTCCTCCCTGCGGAGATACTGCACCGATGATCGTTACAGAACCGTCCGTTCCATTTAAGTTGTGCATCATTCCAGCTCTCTCATAAAAAGCTGATAATCTGGAAGCTAAATATGCCGGAAATCCTTCTTCTGCTGGCATCTCTTCCAGACGACCGGACAATTCTCTTAACGCTTCTGCCCATCTTGAAGTAGAATCCGCCATGATCGCGACATCATATCCCATATCACGGTAATATTCTGCCAACGTAAGTCCTGTATAAATAGATGCTTCACGTGCTGCTACCGGCATATTGGATGTGTTGGCGATCAGTGTTGTTCGGTCCATCAATGGATTACCACTCTTTGGATCAACTAATTCTGAAAATTCTTCCAATACCTGTGTCATCTCATTTCCACGTTCCCCGCATCCGATATAAATGATAATATCCGCATCGGACCATTTCGCAATCTGATGCTGTGTCATTGTCTTTCCAGTACCAAAACCACCTGGAATTGCCGCAGTTCCACCTTTAGCAATCGGAAACATTGTATCCAGTATTCTCTGGCCTGTTACCAGTGGCACACATGCCGGAATCCTGTCGTGAACAGGTCTTGGAACCCTGATTGGCCATCTCTGGATCATTGTTAACTGTTTTTCCGTTCCATCGTCCAATCTTAACGTGATCATATGATCCTTGATCGCATGTTCTCCATCAGATGCCACAAAGGTAACCGTTCCTGTAAGATCTGGCGGCACCATGCATTTGTGTACGATGGCTCTTGTTTCCTGCACTTGGGCATAGATATCACCGCCATGAAGAACATCTCCTTCATTGACAACTAATTTTGTGTCCCACAATTTCTCCATATCAAGTGAATCTACGCTGATACCTCTTGTGATAAATACACCTGCATTTTCTGCGATTCTCTCTAAAGGACGTTCAATTCCATCAAAAATGTTATCAAGGATTCCGGGCGCTAATGTGACGGATACTGCCTCCCCGCTTGCTTCCACGATCTCGCCCGGTTTTAATCCTGATGTTTCTTCATATACCTGAATCGTCGTACGGTCTTTATCCAGAGAAATGACTTCTCCAACTAATTTTTCTTTGCCGACATAAACCATTTCTGACATCTTAAATCCAGTATTTCCAGCCAGATAAATGACAGGTCCGTTAATTCCATAAATTGTTCCAGTCTTACTCACCTGTCACACCCCCTTTAAAGGTAAATTCTTCGTATTCTTTCTCCAAAGCACCTGAAAATGAATGATCGATCAAGATATTTCTTCCCGGAATAATCGAACGGATTCCTCCAAGAAAATCTTCTTCGCTGACTGTTACTGTCATTCCCGTTCGTTTTTCGAGGAATTCTTTTTTGTCCTCATCCGAACTGTTAATATAGATTGTCAATGGATTCCCATCTGCGAATCTCGCCGCTTTTGCAATATAGGATACAAGTAATTCTTTATACGCTTCGGTTTTCATATATTCTTCTGCCATTTCCCGGACTTCCTCAAACAATTTATTTTTTAATTCATTCTGCACTCGGCTTAATTGTCTTCGAAGTTTTAGCTGCCCTTTGGATGTTACTGTATTTAACTGCTGCCTTGCCGATGCTGTTTCGGTCTTAATCCTCGTATCTGCCTGCATCACAGCTTCTTGTTTATGTGTTTTGAACACACCTTCCAATGCCTTCTGATGCTGATCTATGATTTCATTTCCTCTGGCTCTTGCTTCTTCCATAGCAGCTTCTCTGATATGTGAAATCTTTTCTTCTACTGTCAATGTTGTCACCTTCCTTCTACAGCCGGCTTACAATTTCAATCCAATCGCCTCATTGACATAAGACGTGATAAAATCTTTCTTCCGTCCAGTTCCGTGCCTGTCAGGAATCTCGATCAGAAGCGGCATTTTCCGCTCCAGCTTGATCTCGTTGATCAATTCTGGAAATTCTCTTCCAAATTTCTCTGTCAAAAGCACGATCCCAATCTCTGGATCACTCATAGCTTTCTCGATCGTTTCTTTTAATTCATCCCTTTCATGAACTACGATCCCATCAACCCCGGCTAACCGCATTCCTGTCAATGTATCTAAGTTATCGCTGATCAAATACATCTTCATAACTATCACTTCCTGATCTATCCAAGTTTACCAATGATCATAAATGAAATGATCAATCCATACAGACATACACCTTCTGCCAGACCTACGAAGATCAGTGATTTACCTAAGGCACTTGGATCTTCACTGATCGCTCCTAAAGCTGCACTTGCGGCACTCGCTACGGCGATACCACCACCAACACAAGAAAGTCCTGTTGATAATGCTGCTGCCAGATATCCAAGTCCTGTAGCCATTCCTGCATCAGAACCTGCTGGTGCTGCCTGTACCGGATCTGTGACAAACATCATCACTCCGGCGATCACAATGATCCCAAAGAAGAAAAAAGCGTTAAATGCAATACTTCGTTTATAACGTTTCTTTGTTCTCTCTCCATGAAGAAAATAACCAAATGGAATAAATATACTTAAGATTAATGCTGCGATGATCGCTAATTTGATTGCTAATGTCATAACCGATACCTCCTAATTTTCCTTGCCTGCATGATTGTCATACGGATGGAATTCTCTTCCTGATCCCGTATAGAAACGACTGAACATTTCATAATATTCCAGACGCAATACCTGAATTCCGACAACCAGACCTTCTAGTCCACACACGATAATATTTCCAAGAACAATGATGATCCAGTTTGGATTTCCTGCTCCATCTGTGATCCCTCCGAGCATCAGAACAACTTCCATCATAGCCGCATGGCTCACTGCAAATGCCCCGATACGCACAAATGAGATCGTGTTAGAGAAGAAACTTAACATCGTCTCGAACAGTTCAAAAAATCCCTGCACCAGAAACATTCCAACGCCGCCTTCTGCTTTTGGTTTCTTTCCTTCCACGAGCTGTCCTAATGGTTCTTTTAATAAGAACATGATCACTGGAATTCCAAGGAAAATGATCATCATGATATTTCCTGGTGTTTTATGACCTGTCATATAAAGCACGATCGTTAAGACAAGGAATCCATAAAATACAAGTCCTGCAACTCCATTTGGGCTGAAGAATAAATTTTCTTTATCCCCACGTTTCTTTGCATTGATGATCTGAAACACCATCGCAAGCAGGATCAGTGCCATACCAAATGCAACTGCCACGATAAATACAGTATTTAACTGCCCAACAAACGGTAATTTCATCATCGCATGCATTGGCGATAACCACATTGGTTTAATGATCGTTCCTTCAAATCCAAAGAAGCTTCCAAACATAAAGCCAAAGAATGTAGAAAAAATTCCGGCAACAGAAATGATTCCTGCTAGATTCCATTTCTTGATCTTATATAGTAATCCCCCGCCGATAAACAAACACAATCCCTGACCAACATCCCCAAACATCGCTCCAAAGATAAAGGTATAAGTCAGTGCCACGAAAATGGTTGGATCCATCTCATCATGGGATGGCAGTCCATACATTCTGATAAACATTTCAAATGGTTTGAAGAATTTGGGATTCTGTAATTTCGTTGGTGGATCACCGAAGAATTTTTCTCTTCCTTCTTCAACAATGATCGTGATCCTATCATCATCTTTTGTCTCCTCAATAAATGCCTGTGTATCTTTTTCACTCATCCATCCACAGAGAATGTAGTAATCTTCCTGTTCTTCATTTTCCATACAGGCTGCCATTTTACGCACATCGAAGTTATTGGATAATTCTTCTAACTTATATCTCGCTCCTCGAATCTTCTTTGCCTTGACTGATAAGAAATCTTTCATCTGTTTCTGGACATTTTCGATTTCTTTTTCAATCTCATCGATCTGATTTCTTAAACTCCTGCAGATTTCTGCCGGCATTCCTTCGTAATCGTCTGGAAGTGCGATATTTTCAAAATGCAAAGATTTAAAGTAGATCAATCTTTCCCATCTCCTTATGTGCCGCAAAATAACATCCATACACATAATTTTTCATTTCGGATTCCTTCTAAAAAAAATTGCATTGAGATCATCGATAAATATTTTTTCAAGTTTCTGATAATACTCTACGTTTACTCGTCCGAATCTGACTTTCATATATTGATAGCCATAAACTTCTTTTAAATTTAACTCTAAAGGCTGAAACGGTTCAAGTTCATGAAGTTTTTCTAATAATTCTTCTTTCTGCTTCTTTAACCGGTCTTCCCTTGCCTTAAGGTCCAGATAATCATGATTGAGATCCCTGATCATTGTCAGGATCTCATCTGCCGTAAGAGATGTATCCATCTCTCCTTTTGGCTGTGCAAGCATCAATACATACTGTTCCGCTTTAGAAAGCGGTTCTTTGTAAGGATTCACATCCATAAACGGCATGAGGTTATCTGTCGTTTTCAATTCTGTGATCGCATTTTCCAGCTGCATTTCGTATTTGGAAAGGTAAGATGCACTTACCCTGTCAATATCAGTTCTCGGTCCGGAAATGCTTAAGAATTTCATCTTTACGATCATGATGCATTACCTCCTTGACGTCGTTGCTTTTGCACCAGATACTGTAATGTCTCCCGTTGTGATAATCCATAGCGAATACATTCTAGTGCCGTGGTGATCTTATAAATCTCTTCCTCCTTTAAAAATAAATATTGTTGTATACTTGCCAGAGAATACGGATGGTTTCTGTAAGCGATCGTTAAGATATGTTCCACACATTCATTCACAATACTCTCAATCTGCACCTGTTCTCCGAACTCATATTTTTTTCCGTAATAAGTTTCATTTAATCTTCTTCTGAATTCTTCCACTGATGGCGCTTCGACCAGATCTTTAAATTCCTGATTCGAAAGTTTATGTTGAATCGGAATTAACAATGTGTAAATATCTGGTGCAAGCATATGGTAATATTTCTTTGCTCGGTAAATCCATTGAAGATTTAATAGATCGATCTTTGCTCCTAATTCTTTAGTCAGCATTTCCTTATCTTTTTTATCCCAATTTCCCTTGCGTTCTTTCCACATCATAGAAAAATAATATAAATCCAATGCCAGTTCATAATCCGCTAATGTCGATGCCCCTGACTGTCGGATTCTTGACAGTGGTGCGTAATATTCTGTATTCTTCAGGTAATCTACCAGATGATCAATATTCTTTGCCGTCACTAGCTGATCAATCCGTATCTTTGAATATTTATCAAAAAATGGCTTTTTGTAATTCAGATCAAATGGTACATTACTGTGATTAAATACAATTCTTAAGCAATATCGAACCAAATCTACTTCATACCGCTTCATAAAGATCTTTAAAAAATCTTTTTGCTGCATATCTGCGAAACGATAAAGTCTTGTGTAATCATCATATAATGACTGGATCAGGACTTTTTCGATATTACCTCTGTGATACAGTGATTCATCCATCTGTGTGATAAATTTTCCGTACGATTTTGTCTGTTTCAGATATTCAATGATATCTGTCACTGTATCCATAGAAGCCAGCTGTTCATAATCCTGTGGTTTTAAAAGCTTTGCACGCATTGCTGCGACTTTCGTCACAATTCCGCTGTAGCGCATCACATCTCTCAATGCTATCGCCTCCTATACTTTGATCACCCGCTCTAATATCTGTTTTGCATATTCGCTGTGATGTTCTTTGAAGTCTTGTTTTAAAGATTCTATTTCATTGTTATTTCTGTTCTTCTTGTTTCTTTAGAAGTTTTTCCATGTTTGTTGCAAGATCCGACTGAATCTTTAATATCTTTTCGTTCGTCTCCTTTTTCCATATCTGCATCTAAAATGCATCCCTCTTTTTCTGCATCTGCATTTCCATCTTGATGCTTTTGTTCCTGTGCATTATCTACGATCGCACGTCGCTGTCTTTTCTGATCTCTTGAAAGTTTCTCTGCTATCTTTTCCATCAGTAAAACCTCCTTTCATACCAA